>Ga0129317_1000745_pt1 | contig 30022 bp, 23 predicted proteins | sample Cm1ome_FD_94430 | JGI IMG/M metagenome (GOLD analysis project Ga0129317, IMG submission 94430) | Eastern black-and-white colobus group fecal microbial communities from Wisconsin, USA - Cm1105 metagenome | ecosystem: Host-associated > Mammals > Digestive system > Large intestine > Fecal | place... | reverse complement strand
TTTACCTTCATACAACAAAGGTAATAACTAAACCTGAATTGTCAAAGATTTTAGGGAGATTTTTTTAACGAGTACTCACCAATCTCTTTGGCACTGCAAAGTTAGAGTGCCTCTGTGGTAAATCAAAACATAGATAAAACCGACCTTAGTGACGGTCTGCCCGATGCTGGTTTTTATTTTCGGGAATGGCGGCGGCAGGTGGCAGCGGGGAGTTTTTTTGTTGGGATTTTGTGTTTTGGGATGGCGTATAAAAATCTTCAAGTCGGTGTCTTTTGTTTTGTTCAGCGCCTGATTCTGTTTTGTTTAGCGCCTGATTCTGTTTTGTTCAGCGCCTGATTTTGTTTTATTCAGCGCCTGATGTAACAGAATTCAGCGCCTGATAAAATAAAAGGGTGGGAGATTGGAATAAAAGATGCCGGGATAAGGATATTTTTTTGCGGCAGGCAAAATATAAGTGACGCTGCCTCAGGTGTTTATATGAGAAGGCTCCCGAAAAATCCTCAACCAGGAAATTTCAGGAGCCTTTTTTCAGAATTATTATTACGCTTTTATTTGTTTATGAACTTCTTGCCGTTCTTGATGAGCAGACCCTTGGTGTCCTTGCTCACGCGCTGACCTGCGAGGTTGTAGACTGGAGCGTCAGCATCGTCGGTAGCAGTGATGTTGCTGATGCCTGTGCCGGAGGGAGTGAACTCGAAACCTTGGAAACCAATCTGTGCACTGTGAAGGAATACCATATATTCTTTGCCTGCCTTGACAGGAATGTTCAGATAGCCCCAAATAGCCTGTCCGCCACCTTTTGCACCCCAAATGTACAGATCTTCTCCTTCTGTTGCCTTTGTGGGAATACCAACAGTGTAAGCTTTCTTGCCTTCATCGTCATTTACACCGTTCTCATAGCCGTCAAGAGTATAATCTACATTAGGGGTTAATGCCAAACCTGTTGCTTTATCAACAACGAACAGTTTACGGTTTCCTTTGTTTACCCATACACCAACTTTTAGCTTGCCATCAGACTTAGATGTAAACTCATAATATAAGCCCTGTACGGGGAAACCAACGGAACCGTCAGGCTCGTAAAACTGATATGCTGCACGATAAGTGCCTGTTGGTGCCTCATCGGTATATACCTCCTCTGCATAAATTCTTAGTATAAGGATTACCGGTACCATTAATGTATCCGAACAGAATGTCGCCTTGGTTTTTAACTTCCCATTTCACATCGTTCCATTCTGTTACGTTAGGATTTGTCCAATAGTGCTTTGCTTCATCGAACAATACAGACTCTGCTGATTTCTCAATTGTCTTTGGTGTTGAACCGCCAATAGCTGTCATTGTTACATTGGCTGTGTTTACGGTTACAATAGACTGACCGTCTTTTACTTCAGCATTAGTAAAAGCATTGTCCATGATGTAGTTGTACTTTGTGACAGTTTCACCTGCATCATTCGTCTCCTCGTATGACTGAACCGTGACAGCCTTATAGACTTCCTGTGCATTAACACTTATTGCGCCAAGGGCAATGGAAACAAGAGTAAAAAATTTCTTCATAATTGTTTGTTTTTATTTGTTGATGATTAATTTATTGAAATTAGTTTATTTGATTGACGCGCACGCGAGGCGGTTGTACTCAATGGACGGAGATTTTTTTAGGCTGTCGGGGCGGCGGGTTACAAAAGGGCGGGGTGTGCGTCTTTTAGTTAAAGACAAAAAACTCTTAGACTGAGACAAAAAAACTTGTAGACTGAAACAAAAAACTTGTAGACTAAGACAAATGAAAGCAGAAAAGATTTTGGCAGTGCTGTGGCTCGCAGCGCTGATGGCACTGCCGCAGATGGCGGCGGCGCAGCGGTATAAGGTGGGCGCGTGCGACTGGATGATGCTCAAGCGTCAGAAGCTGGGCGAGTTTCAGCTGGCGCGCAGCATCGGCTGCGACGGAGTGGAGATGGACATGGGCGGTCTGGGCAGGCGCGACTCGTTTGACAACAAGATGAGGCAGGAGGAGCACGCCGTGAAGTTCAGGCGCACTGCCGACAGTCTCGGCATCGAGGTGGGAGCAGTGGCGATGTCGGGATTCTACGGACAGTCGTTCATTGAGAAGCGCACCTACAAATGGCTGGTGGAGGACTGCCTGAACACCATGGACCTCTTTGGCGCCAGGGTGGCATTCCTGCCGCTCGGCGGATGCGGCAACGATTTGTATGACAACGCTGAGAAACGCGCGGAGCTGGTGAAGCGGCTGAAGGAAGCGGGCGACATGGCTTACGCACGCGGAAAGGTGATTGGCATCGACACTCCGCTCGACGCCAAGGGCAACAAGGCGCTGCTAAAGGAGGTTGGCAGCAAGGGGATAAAGATTTTCTACAAGTGGCAGACGCAGACGGAAAAGGGGCGCGACATCTGCCGCGACATGAAGGCTCTTGGTGCAAAGAATATCTGCGCCATCCACGCCAGCAACACCGACGGGCAGTGGCTGCGCAACGACAAGACCATCGACGTGAGGGCGATAAAGCGGACGCTTGACAAGATGAAGTGGAGCGGATGGCTGTTTGTGGAGCGCAGCCGCGACACCACGCAGGTGAGAAACGTCAGGGCTAACTACGGAGACAACGTGAAATACTTAAAAGAAATATTCCAATGATGAAAAAGATGATTATGGCTGCCGTGGCAGCGTTTATGGTGACCGCGGCAGGCGCCGTGGAGCTTAACAGCGAGGGGCGCAACCCCGAGTATGTGGCAAGCATTGTGAAAAGGTCGCAGAAGTGTACCGACGCGCTGGGTATCACCGGCACGGACAAGGGCAAGCAGGTGCTCAACATCGTGGCAAACCGCTACTTCGCGCTTAACGACATCTACGCCGAGCGCGACAGCGTGAAGAACCTCGCCAAGCAGAAGCAGGGCGACGAGAAAAAGATGCTCATGGAGGCTGCCGAGGCAAAGAAGGACTCGAAGCTGTACCGCAGCCACTTCGGATTCGACGCCGACCTGTCGATTTATCTCACAGCCGAGGAGATTGTCACAGTGAAGGACGTCATGACATACAACGTGGTGAAGGTGACGTCGGATGCCTACAGCGACATGATTCCAAGGCTCACCGCCGAGGAGAAGGCTCAGATTATGGCATGGCTCAAGGAGGCTCGCGAACTGGCAATCGACGCCGAGAACTCTAACAAGAAGCACGAGACTTTCAAGAAGTACAAGGGCAGGATAAACAACTACCTCAGCAAGCGCGGATATGACATCTCGAAGGAGCGCGAGGCGTGGGGCGAGCGCGTGAAAGCCCGCGGAGGGAAACTTTGATAAAAAAACAGGTTGTTTTATTAAGTTTATAATTGTTACGGTTTGCGCCAGACATCGTTTTGATGCCTGGCGCAAATTCTTTGTTCCACATTAAAACTCATGTTTTCCGCTGCCCACGGTTTTTTCTGTGCCGTCGGGCAATATTATCTTGGCATCGCAGCCCACGGGAATCTCGACAACGGTTTTTTCGCGCGAGCAGTCAACCGAAATTTCGCCGTAGAGCGAGGCTGTCTTTGCACGTACATATTTAATATCGCCGACGAGGGTGGGGGAGATGAGGAGATGGCGCATGCCCACGGTGCCCTCCTGCTGGCGTATGCCGGCGAGGGTGCGGAAAAGCCACTCGTCAATCTGTCCCATCATGAAATGGTTCCACGAAGTGCCGTTGCGCGGGTCCCACTGCTCGGTGAGCGTTGTTGCTCCGTACTTCAGCTGGAAGCCGTAGCCGGGAGTCTCGTCGTGGTTGAGCATGGTGTAGAGCAGCTGACTGTTGCCCGTGTCGGCAAGCGTGCGGAACAGATAGCGGTTGCCCACATCGCCTGTGGTGAGGCGGTTGCCGTGGGCGGCGATGTCGTTCAGGAGCGTCTGCAGCACGGCGTCGCGGTTCTTGCCCGTGATGCCGAGAAACAGCGGCAGGGCGTTGGCTGCCTGACTGCCCGAGGCGTAGCTCAGCGAGTCGGGACGGTAGAAGTGGCGGTTGAATTCGCCAGCCACGTAGTCGAGACGGGCGGCAAAACGCTTGCGGTCGTGCTCGTGACCCACCATCTGCGCAGCCTTCTCCATGAGCTGCAGACAGTAGATGTAGTGACAGGTGGCAACCAGCGGCACAGGCGTGTTGTGAGAGAAGCCCGACGGTTTGCCGCGCAGGAAGTCGTACCAGTCGCCCAGCCCGTGGCTCACGATACCGTCGTCAGAACGGGTGGCAAGGTAGTCGATGTAGCGCACCATCGCCTTGTAGTTGTCGCGTATCACCGAGTCGTCGCCGTACATCTCGTAGTATTGGAACGGCGACACGATGAGGGTAGCAGCCCACTCGGGCGAATCGTCGAAAAGGTTGCCGAACGAAACGTACTGCGGAGCCGTTGTGGGCACCATGCCGTAAGGGCGCTGCGTGTCGGTGATGTCGCGGATAATCTTGGGCAGATAGGCTGTCATGTCGTAGTTGTAGAGCAGCGACGGACCGCACAGATGGTCCTGCTCCAGCCATCCTAATTTCTCGCGGTGGGGACAGTCGGTGAGCACTGCCTGCATGTTGCTGCGCTCAGCGCGCTCAATGAGACGGTGAGTCTGAGTAAACAGCGGGTTGCTGCACTCAAACGCCGAAACCTCCTTTGCCGAGTTGTAGACAAAGAGGCTCTGCAGGCTGCTTATCACTGGCAGGCGGTCGGGATTGGGCATGCCTTCGAGCACAGCGCCCTCCACCTGAATATATCGGTAGCCGTAGTATGAGAAGCGCGGATGCCATGTCTCCTTCCTGCCGTCCTCGCCTATGGTGTACTCGTAGAAATGCTGGCGGCCGGTTTCGCGCTGGTTGCAGGCTCCCTGGTTGTTCAGCTTCTCAGCCACTATGAGCGTCACCTTCTGTCCGCGCCTGCCGCTTACGGTTATCTGTGGGAAGCCGGCGAGGTTCTGCCCCATGTCGCACACGAATGCGCCGCGGGCAATCTTGCGCTTTGTCTGTTTCTCGGCTGCCGGTATGCTGTCGGGGTGTATCGCATTGACGCTTTTCACTCCGTAGCTCTCCATAATCCTTACGCCGGGTGCGGTCTGCGGAGTGAGCCTTCCCTTTGCGCCCTCGCAAATCACCACATCGTGGCGGGGCTGCGCGGTGAGGCGCGCGTCGTAAGACTCACCGCCGTAGATGCTGTTGAAGGTCACGGGACTGAGCCGCCACTGCCAGCTGCCGTCGGTCTTCACGGTCTGGCGGCTGCCGTCGGCGTAGCTTATCTCCATCTGAAGCCACAGCTGCGGCGGCCCGAAGGTGGTCTGCAGTTTGGTGTAGCGCTCGCGGCCCTGCACGTTGAAGAAACCGTTGCCCAGCAGCGCCTCGACGGCGATGCTGCCCTTCAGCTTCTGCACCATCGGCGTCACGTCGTACACATTATAATATATAGTCTTGCTGTATTCGCTCCACAGCGGTGCAAACTCGTCGTCGCCCACTTTCTTGCCGTTGAGGCTCAGCTCGTAGTGCCCCATACCGCTCACATACACCACTGCGTCGACAATCTTCTTGCCCTCAACGCTCACGTCCTTCGACACGATGATGCTCTTTTGCGACAGAGTGTCCACCTCTGCCCACAGCGCCTTGTAGTCGGTGCGCTTATACTGGGTGTTGGCGAAGCGTCCCTCGGGCAGCTTCGCCGCTTTCTTGGTTATCGCGCCAACCCACTGTGCCTCAAACGTCTTCGGCACTACTCTTATCTGCTGTCCCGGCGACCATTCCGAGGGTTTGCCCTTTGCGCCCCAAACTCGCACGGTCCACTTGTAGCCATTGGCGTTTTCCTGCATGGCAGGCAGGGCAATCAACTGGCTCTCGCCCGATGGAGTCTTGCCGCTGTCATAAACGGTCTTGCCGCTCACGCGCTCCGTCACCATTATCTGGTATGCAGTCTGCACGTCGCCGTTGGTGTCGCTCTTCATCTGCCAGCCCACGGTGGCTTTGCCTTCCACCAGAGCCAGTTTTCCCGTCTGGTGGTTGCACCGCTGCTGGGTCACTGTCAGTTTTGCGTTGGCTCCGAGAGCTGTCATTGCCCCCAAAGCCAGTGTAATCAGTCTTCTCATGTTTGTTTTAGTAGTTTTATACATTATTAGAATGCAAATTTACATTATTTTTTGCTATTCTCAAAAAAAACGTACGGAATATTTGGATGTAACCAGAAAAAAGTGTGTTTTTTCGGGTGTTTTGAGATTTTTCCGCAAGGCGCAGCGCGTTGATATATGTCAAAAAAAGATAACGGCATCGATGAAAAAGTTGTTTTCATATAACGTTTCGTTCAAAATGCGTTAATTTTGTGGCAGTTTTTTAACTAAATTAATGATTAACAATGAAAACAGAAAGATTATTCATGGCTGCGGCGTTGCTGATGGCGGGCTCGGCATTCTTTGTGGCATGTACGCCAACAGTTAATACCGAGATTTTGCAGCGCTATGCTCCGCTGCCGCTGGACTCTGTGAAAGTGTATGACAATCCGGCTCTTGTGCCAAGCTCTGCCACTGCCATAGGCAAGGTGAGAGTGGCAGGACTGGAACAACCCGGCATTGAAGGTGTAAGGGCAATTGAGAGAGTTGGTCTGAAAGTGTCGGATGTAAGGAAAGATGCCAATGGAAAGGTGTTGATGGCAAAGGTGATGGCTGCCGATGCCGGAGGCAACGGTTTGCTGATAAGCAACGGCAGTGAGGTTGACTATCTTAAATCATATTATTTCGGAACAATATTGCATTCAGAGGACAATGTTGTGGATGACAATGCGGTGGACACCAATGCGGTGAGTCCGGCCGTGAAGGCTCATGAGTACAGTATGGGAAAACTTTCTGAATGGGTGAAGAAGCACAAATTGCCGTCGAACATCGTGAAACTGAATGTTGGTCCGGCATGGATTACGTCAAAGGTGTACGTGGGCAGCGAGGAATTTTCGGGAATTTCGGCATTTAATCTCATGTTTCAGTATTCGCATCTCTGGAAGTCGGGCTGGGGCTGCGGACTTCAGGCTTTTCAGAGCCATTTTAAGGTGGGCGATTCTTCTTATTCTAACTATGGCGGCAGCGCAAACATCTTTTATTTTGGTCCGTCGCTGACTTATGCCTACCGCACCGACAAGGGCTGGCTGTGGACCATGAATTACAGCATGGGATATACCTCAATTGATGAGGCTGACTCGTATTCGGGATTTGGAATGACGTTCGATATTGGCGTGGATTACATGCTGACCAAGCACATCGGCGTGGGCGTAGACGTGATGGAGTATACAGGATACTTCAAGGCTCCGGCGGAATGGAAGCAGGAGCATTCTGACATGCGCTACGGCTATGCGCAGATAGGAATCTTCGCCGGCATAAGGGCTTACTTCTGATGAAAAATAATGCCGAGCCAGTGGTCAGCACCGGCTCGGCAGACTAATTCCCGGATTTCGTGATTTCTGTGTCTGGCTTGGCTGTGCCAGTGCTTTTCTGGCTGTTAGCGCACAGGCTGTAGCAGAGGTATGCAAAAACCATGGCAACCATGATGACAAGAAAGTCTTTCAGGTTTTCTGCCGTGCGGGAAATATTGGTCTCCTGGTCTTTTTCCTGCTGTGCGTCATCTTGCGGATATTGATTGTCCTGCTCCCTGACTTTTGGGTCGGGAGCAGGTTTTTTGTCGTATGTCCCCTTATGCTCGCGGGGGGGTATTGCTTCTTTTTCTTTCATTGCTGTGTTGTTTATCATTGGTATATTGAACTTGATTCAACCAGTTGTTTTTTAGTTTTGGCTGCAAAGTTAGTGTTTTTCCTTCAATTATCCAAATCTTTTTTCATTTATTTTCTCCATACTTGACCATTTCCTTTTTTTCGTTGCAGTCATTTTTGCGGGATTGTTACCTTCTGCGATTTCCCGCCTCTTTTTATAATATACAGCCCGGGATTTAGGCTCTGTCCCGTCATGTCCTGCCCCTGCATGTTGTAGCATTTCGTGTCGCCCGTGTTGTCGGTTGTGGGCGATGTTATGCCGTTGGGGTTTTCGCCGATGATTGCGTCTGCCATCAGCTTTTTGCATTCAGGCATTGTCAGCGTCTCGCCGTCGTATGTCTTTTCCTCAGTGCCGTTGGCTTTCACGGTCAGCACTTTCCAGCCAGTCACCGTCTTGCTGTCGTCAGTGGTCCTTGCCTCAATGGTCAGCTTGCGGTCTTTGAAGAATTTTCCGTTCATCACTCCCCGGGTCAGCGGAATGCCGTTCACGGTCACGTTGAGCATTTTCTGCTCTGTGGGCGAAATTCTGTTGTTGACGGTCAGGGGCTGCGGTGCGCCCAGCTTGTAATAGTCGGCAAGGTGCTGGTAGAAGAAACTTTCGCGGTGCTTCACAAAGTTGCGGGCGTTGTTGAGCTCTTCTGTGTAGTTTGGCCACCATTGGTTCACCAGCTTTCTGTGTATGGGGTATTCCGTGCTTATGGCGTCGGTCATCTCGGTCAGATACTTGTTTGTGCCCTCGTTGTTCATGAAGTCGCCCATGTACACGGCGCAGCGGTCGATAAACATCTGCTTGAACTCGTCGATTTCCTCCAGACGGCGGAACAGGCGTGTGGCTTCGTAGGTATTTGCCCAAGCGCGGTCATAGTCAAAATCGGGATTGTGCAGCCAGTCGAGCGTCTTGTACGACATGTAATAGTAGGGATTATACAGTCCCAGCCCGAAGTCTGTGTCTTTGGCTATCCAGCGCCACTTGCCGCCCTCTGCCTGCGGGCGCCATATCACGATGTTGTTGCCCGGGAAGTCTTGGTTGTTGTAGAACAGGTTCATAATCATCAGGTTCTGATACTCCACGATGTCCATCCTCTCGGCATATTCGGCGAGGGTGTGCCCGTGCTCATTGTAGAACTTTGTGAACTCGTTGTAGCCGTCCATGTCGCCCGCTTTCAGCTCCCAGTTGTTCTCAATCATGTCAATATCCTCCAGCCCGTCGTAGTAGGTGTAGATGTTGTCCTCGTTCGAGCGGTCGCGAATGTTGAGCATACACAGATACGAGCCGTTGAGATACACCACGGCAGGACGGTATGCCTGCCAGTCAAGGTCGCAGTTGTGCGCCATCGTGCGCTGTATCACAGCGTCGCGCATATACAGATAGTCAAAATCGTTGCCGGCGTTGCGCAGTACGAACGATTTGTGGTCGGTGATGCCGGGACGGTCTTCGGGAAACAGCTCATAGTTGAAGCGCTTCTCGCCAAACCGCTTGTTTGCGTACACCGCCAGCGACTTAAACTTGTTTCCGCGCGATGCTCCGCCGTGACACCGTGTCTCGCCCAGCTGGTTTATCACGCTGGGCTGCCCTTCCTCGTCAAACATCTCAATGTTTATCGGTCGGCGCCAGTTATATTCGTAGTTCTTTGTCTGGCTGTTGTAGTTGCCATCCACATATATGCCCAGTTTGTTGTCGTAGAAATATTTTCTGTCGGTCACTATCGATATTATCGGAAGTGTCTGCTTCCTGCCGTGGAAGATGTATGAGTGCGTGGTGGAGCGTGGCGACAGCCATCCCTCGCAGAAACATTTTGCACGTATCACTCGTGATGCCTGTATAGTCATTCCTCCAGCGGGGAAAACGCTGCTCGTCTCTGTTGGCTCCGTACCGTCAGTGGTATACCTTATCACCGTGTTCTCGGGTGCTCCTTCGGGCAGCGTGATGTTCAGCTTGTGGCTTCCCGCCGACGTATACACCGCTCCCGGAATTGAGAATACGGGTGCTCCCAGCATGTTTTTGTCGCTGCAAGTCAGTCCGCTGTTCTTTTTGCCCGGTGTTGGTGTCAGCTGATAAGCCCACTCGTTGACGCCGTCGGTCTTTCTTCCGTATGCCGTGTTTGGCGCAGGCTGTTTCTTCAGTCCCTCCACCTTGTCAACAATCTCATTGCCCTTAAACAGGTACACATTGCAGCCCTTGCCGCTCTCCAGCCTGAACGTGGTGTGCATGTCCTTGCCCTCCTTGTCGCAGTACACTATGGCGTAGCCTCCTGTGGCAACGGTCCTGCTTGGCAGCTGCCATGCCTTCGATGCCTTCTCCTTGTCTCCTAACTTATAGTTGGCAAGATTCACAGCCGTCGTTCCGCTGTTGTACAGCTCCACCCACGAATCTGGAAACTCGTTGATATCATCCATTATGCAGTCAATGTTCGACTGCATCAGCTCATTTATAACCAGTTGTGCCTGTGCACCGGTTGCAGCCATGCCCATAACAAGCGCTGTGGCGATGATGTTCTTTCTCATAACTTATGTTTTTATAGTTTAGGTTTCTTTGCAATCACGGTGTCTTGTTGTTGAGCGCGACCTTCTTTTCGCAATAAACAGCCTTGAATGAGTCGTTGGGCAATTGAAGCACATAAATGGTGCTTTGCAGAGCATGATCCTTTATTGTGTCATCGGCTACATGGAGAGTGCTGTAGACCACCAGTTTGTATTTTTTCTTGTCTATGGTGACGGTGCGCTCCTCACGTTTCACATCGTTTGGCAGCGTGTCTTTAAAGAAATTCTCCACTTCTGTAAAAGTTGATGTCATAAAACCGGGAGTTGTTGAGTGGTACATTCCGCAGTCCACTCCCAAATCTACCAGTTCCTGTACGTTCCCTTTTTCGTAGTTTGGAGCAATGTCTACAAAATGCGGAAAAAGAACTGTGGCGTTGGCGCATAGTGAGAAAACGGCTGCTGACAGTATTCCAAATAATTTCTTTTTCATCTTAAATTGTTTTAAAAGTTAGATTTTGCTGCAAATATACGAAAAAAAATTTAAACAGACAAATAATAAAGCCGAAAACGGCAGATAATTGCTCTAACGGAATACGAGATACTTATTTTATATTTCTGAACTTTCTCAGCACATCGCACTTGCTTACATATCCACTCGTCTTTCCTGAGTTGGCAATTGCAAAGTCATCAAGCTCTTTCATGGCGAAGAACTGGCGTGACCTGTTGATTACGATTTTTATGTCGTAAGTATTCGGGTCGTAAACTTCCATCATGTAAGGCTCGGTGGGTATGTATGCCAGTGCGTAGAGGCTTTGTTCTCTCATGTTGAAGTCTGTGCTGTTCTTGCTTTCGCAGAGATATTCCACGGCAGCTTTGGCAAAGTCCTTTTCACCCACTCTTGTGCTGTCTGACACGCTCTTCCCGTAGTGCGTCAGATACCAGCAGTCGCCGTAGCACGATGCCTGGAAGTATCTCACAGCCAGCTCATAGGCTGTATTGATTCGCTGCTCACTGTTGGCTCTTGACAGGTCGTGCTGTGGCTGGAGGCGCATCATGTCACGGCAGAAGTCAAGTTTGGGATTTCTGTTCAGCAAGTTTCTGTAATTGGAATCGTATTCACTGTCTTCTTTCATAGCTTGTTTGGTGAGCCATCTTGGTTTGCTGTAGTCGCGCATAGCCATGTATGCGCAGATGTTTTGCTTGTGCAGAAAGTCTAATGGAACCTTTTCAAGATAAGGCACGGCTTCCTCGAAGCGTCCCTCCGCCATCATCTTCGTGCCGATAATGTCGTTGTAATATGCCTCGTTTTTATAAACACGTTCTTTCAGATAGCGCTCAAGACTGTTTGCCGGAGTGGCGAAAAGCAGCCTCTTGTACAACACAAGACTGTCGGCGCTTAGCTTGTCAAGACCCCCGAAATAGTAACTGCTGTACTCACGGTTCCAGTTGTAACCGCTCTCTTCTTCATTGTCCTGCTGGTAATAGCGGCTGATTGACTGCCTCTCTATCATGTCAAGCATGTATGCCGCCATCTCGAAATGCCCTTCGGCACGGTATCTCGGAATGAGCGTGCGGTGAACAAGCCTTTCTTTCATTCTTAAAAGATAGTCCGCGCCATTCTTTTTGTCATTGTTTATCTTGTTGTCCAGCCACGTAAATTCATCAGTGAGGAACTGATCGTATTGCTGTGACATCTTGTTTGCCGAGGCGGCGCATATCATCCTTACGCAACGGGCATTGTCCTTCATCATCTCCGTGCCGTCCATATTTATGGCTTTGTCCATAATTCCGAGAGCCCTTACTGCATCACCGTTAAGGTAGGTTATTACTCCAATGGCAGTCTGCCAAAGGCATGGATTATGCGTCTTTCCCTCTTTGATGACGCTGTTTGCAAAGGCAACAAACGCTTTTGCCTCATCACTGTATATCGGCTTGCGGCCTATGGTCTTAATCCATTCCTCATCGAAGTCGCCGAACAGGTCTTTTTTCGACTCGGCTGCATTTTTCTGGTCAAGAGTCTCCTGTATGTTGTTTACGAAATCTTCCACCAGATATGTCAGTGTAGGCGAGTTTGGATTTTTTGCATACAATGCCTTTATTCCTGTCATGTTCCGGTACTTGCGTGTCATCCACTTTATGCTTTCCCAGTCGCCCTGCGCGGCATATATGTCGCATGCCTCCTGTCTCTTTCCCGTGTTCAGCAGTGCATTGGCATATATGTTCTCCATCATGTCGCGGTATACGCTTGGGCGCATCTTTGTGGCTGTGTTCGTCCAGTAGAGAATATTGGCGTTATGTTGTCCGAGCAGCATCTGCGCACGCATCAGCAGCAGGGCATACTGCGGCTTAAGCCTTGTGCCCTTATATGCCTTGCACTTTGCGGCCATCTGTTGCAGTGTGGTCCGGCGTCCGGCAAGTTCCTGCGCTGTGGGATAAGACCAAGTTTCTTTCAGCTGGTCGCATATCCTCAGATATTTGTCGAGCTCGTCCATATAGGCAAGCATCTCACGGTCTCTTTTCTCTGTGGCAACTTCCCTTACCGTAGGAGAGTAGTTGTTGTAGGAGTCACACTTCCCGTTGCTGTACTCCTTCCAGAATTTGCCGGTGCGCTCATAAAACATACCGGCAGTGCTGGGGCATACGTGCATCATGTAATAGTTGTATGTCGGAGCCTCTGATATACAAGCCTGTGTCTCTCCACATGTCAGAAGCGACAGCAGGAGACTAATGGCTAAGAATCTTTTCATAATCTTCTCGGTTGAAACGTTTGATGTTATAGTTGCTTAAATCGTATAGAATGATTTCGTTGTTGGCATCGGGGCGCCGTTTCTCAATGGCTTCCTTCGCTTTCATTATGTCGGTGATTTCCGGCTGACAGGTTCTTGGCGAGTCTGTTGGAAGTGTGGGATACTCCCCCTCATAATGCTGTATGCCCACAAACTTGCCGTTGCGGAATATCACCTCCCATCTGAACAGCGGATATGCCGAGCTAAGCGGCAGTTCATAGCCGTCAAGATGACGCATGAATGGTCCGGCATCTGCCATGTCCAGTATAGGCTTACGGCAGTTGAAGTCGGTCACGTCTCCCGTGTTGTACATCATCAGTATGCCGCGGTCGCAGGGTGGGGGAGTCTGCGACAGTTGGTGCAGGCGTATTGTGGCAGACAGCTCCATTCCCTTTTCATGGGTAAGTCTTTTCATTTCTTCCATAAATGCAAAGAAATTCTTGCGGGTGGTCATTGTCCAGTCGCAGTCTATCTGCACCCCCTTCACGTTCCTCACTCTGTTTGTCTCGTTCATCTGCAAGACTCTGCCTAAGATTTTTTCAGCCAGTCCGCCGGTCTTGGCTTTCATACATTCGTTGGTGATAAATACCGTAGGTATGATTTCAATGCTGCTGTCAGGCAGGCTTCGGAATTTCAGCGTGGCATTGGGTATAGGTTCTCCGGCATTGCCCTGCACCACATCAAAATATCGGATATAAAGCCTCGTGATGTCATGCTCCTTTATGAATGCCGCCTTTTGTGAGTCGATGTCCAGTGTCGTGCTCCAGTAGTATGCGGCGCGTATGTTGCCGTGCGGGGCGTTGCCGCCGCATGATACGATGAGGCATACAATTGTTATGAACAGAATCTCTTTCATGGGTGCAAAGGTACTAATTTTATTTTGTAAAATTCCTCGTTTCACTAAAAATCATTGATAGAAATGCCAAATTTTGTAATTTGATTTGAACACATTTATATGTTCTATTATGGAATTTAGATATGGAATTTTGTAAAACGATATGTTCAGAAACAGAAAAATAGAGATTTTAATACGATTTTTTGATGAAAAAATGTAAAAACATAAAAAAAAGACCGTTTCTCAATATAATTTTATGTTTTTTGATTTGAATTTTAATTATTTTCTGTATATTTGCATCGTCTTTATTAAGATTAATTACTTGTATGTAACGAAAGATTATGCGATTCGATAGAATATCAATTACAAATATGCGACTTGTAGGAAATACACCAAGGAGCATCAATATTGATTTGGATAAGAATGTGTTGATTCTACTTGGGGATAACGGATTCGGCAAAACTACAATGCTTGATGCTATGGCTACTGCTATGGCTCCATATTCAGCGCAGTTTCCAGGAATTCCAGACTTTCAATTAACTGATTTCGATGTTCATATCAACAGGCATGGTAGAAGAGCCAAGTATCTATCTGTTCACGCACACTTTATGGATGGTAACATAGGATTGTCTTCTCTACGCTTTCGTAAGGGAACTGCCAATACTCCCAAAGCCAATTATGAGGAGTTGAAATATGTGGCAAATACAAAGAAGGAAGCCATCATTGCGGGAAATCAAAATGTGGAACTCCCTGTATTTGCATACTATGGCACAGGACGTGGCAAATTCCATGTTCCTGAACGTAAGCGTGGATTTCAGCAGGCGTTTGAACGTTGGGACTGTTATAAAAGTGCAATCTGTCCAGATACAGATTTCAAGCGTTTCTTCGAGTGGTTTGATATGATGGAAGACGAGGAACGCCGTGAAAGAGACCGCCGGCGAGACTTTGATTATAAGTCGCCAATTCTTGAATGCGTCAGAAGAGCCCTTTCTCAGATGGTTGAATCTTTTAAAAATCCAAGAATTATGACACGTCCTCTACGGTTTGTCATGGACAGAGTGGAAACAGACGGCACACATCATGAACTTCGCATAGAGCAACTTAGTGAGGGATATAAGATTGTAATTGCCACAGTTGCTGATCTTGCCGCACGTATGGCTGAGGCAAATCCCCAAATGGCAAATCCTTTGGAATCAACAGGTATTGTTCTCATTGATGAGGTTGATCTTCATCTTCATCCGCAGTGGCAACGCAGAATACTACGGCAACTTACAACAGTATTCCCTAATGTACAGTTTATTGTTTCTACACATAGTCCTATCATTGTGGTTGGTGCGGCGGATATCGCTCAAGTAGTAAACATGAATTTGGTTTATGGTGATGTTGATGGAGATGGTCAAAACGTTTCTGTCTCAAATATTGGTCAAGTGCTTTTGAGTGATTTGTTCGGATTGAAGTCTCTTCAGTCACCAGAATGGGATGATAAACTACATGAACGTGACAGAATTCTTGCAAAAACGGAACTAACTTCAGATGAAGAGGCAAGGTTGGCTGAACTGGATGAGGAGATGAAATGTCTTACATCGCTTCAAGATTCCAATGCAATCCGTTCCAGCCAATTGCTTGAAAAACTGGCACGTCAATTAAATATTGAGATATGAGAAAAATAAACAAGTCGCCCAATGTCCCTGCCACATTACAGACTGCACTTGTTCCTACATGTGCTGCGGATGTTCGCGAGTCTATCTATAAGGCGGATGATGTCCGTAAGCAGTTGATTGAAGACCAGCATTATAAGTGCGCGTTTTGTGAGTGCTATATCACTTTAAAGTATAATGATGTTGAGCATTATCGTCCGAAGTCTCATTATTATTGGCTTGGTCATGATTGGGAGAATCTTCTTTATTCATGTCCATGTTGTAATCGTTCCTATAAAAAGGTTGAATTTCCTCTGGCTGTTGGATCTGTGAAAGCCAATACTCCCTCAGATGATATTGCTCTTGAGTATCCCCTTATAATAAATCCTGCTGATGTTGAACCTTTTTTCCATATCAAATTTGATAAATATATTGCGAAAGGTGTTTCTCCAGAAGGATGTAAGATAATAAAGATATTTCATTTGAATGACAATATTGATCGTCCAGAATTGATTGATAACAGGAAACAACTTTATGAACTCTATAAAATAGAAATAGATAAGATTAAATTTGCAGAACAGATGTTGCTTAATCCAGACTTACAGCAAACCGTAAAGGATGAAGCTAATAAGATAATAGTTTTGTCTAACAAGAGTATTGACAATTTAAAATCTGTTAGTAAGCCATTTTCTGGAATGTTAATAGCTCAAATATAAATCTGTCAGCAATAAATGCTTTAGTAACTATTTGCCAAGATTATCCTTTGCTGCAACAAAAGAGTAAAAAGGTTTTAGTGTATGTGTTGTGGAACTCTGTAATTTTATTTTGTGCTAAGGGACAGCGGCCATAACACATGTTTTTTCCAAAGAAAGTTCCTGTTTGCAACAAAAAATCCGCATAAAAGTATTGTGTTTACTAACGATGGATAAAATTGTGACAACTTCTGTTACGGGATTTTACAATAATATTCTTCCCCGACCTTTTGAGCCGGGGAAGAGTTTTTTGATTTTAACATTTTTAGAAACCGTAATCTTCATCATCAAAATCTGAGTTGCGCCTTTTGCTATATACTGGTAGACTTGGATCTCCAAGAGTATCTGTGTAGTTTAAAGAACCAGCTAAGATTGACTGATTTTCCACTTCAAGAATTTGTAATGATGGTTTTGTATATACCTTTTTCATAGCCTTATTTTTTAATATGTTTTTTATTGTTAATAATTACGATACCTTTATAGTTTTTGCCTACCTTCTGGCCTGTGATGCTATAATATGCATTATCATTGGTCATACCAGATGGCACTGTATTAATGCCTGTAGTATTATCCTTGAAAGCGATGCAATAACTCTTTGCTCCGTTTACAAATGGCATCAACCAGCACTTTCCTGCGGGAATTGTGAATGTTTGCCCATTACAATTATAGAATTTCATACCTTCAGAAAGGTTCTGAAGTACATAGCCCGATGTAATCTGCTGTGGCTCAACAGCTCCGCATATAAGGCCTTCTGCAACATATCCCTCTGCGGGATACTTGTTTGGGTCGACAGTTCCAGAGAGTGTGCCATCGTATCCTTCCTCAGCATAGAGGATATAAGGCTTATATGCCTCCATAGAAGCAACTTCTGTGAGAACAAGGGTTGAGGTAGCTTCATTCTTTTCATAACAAGAATATGCCTTAACTTCTGCAGGAAGTGTCGCATCAAATGGAAGAATGCATGTTGACCATTTGTTGGCTGTAGAGATAGTCAAAGGAATGGTGTGTTGTTCGCAGAAAACAACATTTAAGTTGATATCTGAATCTGGATCTTCAAACGACAGCTTATTGTCTATAACATGCTCTGTTAGATCTTCTCCATTACATAATACTTGGTAAATTTTATACCCCTCGTCAGGAGTTATTGATAATTCAAAAGGAATATAGGGCTTAAACATGAAATCTGATGTATCAGAAGAGATTTCTGTACCCTTATAAACAACTCGTCCTTCACCTTGTACGCTTACAGAGAGAGTTCCAATTTCCTGAACTTTTGGGAATATCCAATTTGCCGTTCTATATTTTGTAGCTGTTCCAATCGGAATATTTAAACAACACTCAGAGTTTACTCCTTTAAATGGAAGGTCATTAGATGAAGAATTCGACGTAGTAAGTTTAAACGGTTCCTTGAGAGATGAGTATACATTCATTAATGAAGTGCAATTATTGAAGGCTCCAGACTCAATGACTTTGATATTTCTGGGTATTGTTAATTCCGTAAGAGCAGAACAAGCCTTGAATGCAACAAGACCGATAGAATCCAGCGATTCGGGTAATGTTATGTGCTCAATATTGCATCCTTCAAAAGCCGCATCTCCAATACAAAGAATGGTTGATGGGAGTGTGACAAATTTAAGCGACGAACAATTCCGAAACATAGCATCCGATACCTTGGTTATTCCCTCGGGTATTGATACTGCCGTAAGTGGGGTATCATTGCAGCTCACCTCTTTGGCATAATTCATTGGACTGGACGTGATGCCGTTAAATGAAGACATTAAATAACCTTCTAAATCTTTAATCTCAAGTTTCCAAATAGGAATATATGGATCTATTGAGTTTCTATAACCTGAGAAAAATAGATTTTCACCAGATTTATGAATACAGCCATTGAAAACTATATTCTTGATTTTACTATCATCTGTAGAGCCATCATAAAATGTTTTAGAGCCTATATTTTCAATATTTCCATTAATGATGATTGTTTCCAAATTATCACAATTACCAAATGTCTCAGCACCGGTTATATTACACCCGTTGCCGATAACCACTTTCTTCAAATTATTATAGTAAAAAACTTGATCGCCAGTTATGTTTACATTTCCCAGTTCTACCTCTTCCAGATTAACATCATGCCAGAATGCACATCCCATGATTTCCACACCATTATTAGGAAGGATGATTTTGCTTATTAATGTTTGTCTTACAGCATTGTTACCAATATACATACATGTGTTGGGAATCTCCAATGACCCCAATAATGGCAGTCTAAATAACGCATCTTGTCCTAATTTTTTTAGCACATGTGGCAACTTAATGTAGCACACGGTTGATGGAATCATACCTGAAGAAATTTCTTCAATATTGGCTTCTTCCAAATTCAATTCATAGAGTCCTTTCATTTCTTTTATTGTACTCCAGTCTTCCGCATTTAACTGTCCCAAAAGTTTCAATCTTTGCGTACTTTCTATCTGGACACCTTGAGCTATCAATCTTCCATATAATGTCCCTGGTGTTTTTACATTTACGGTTACAAACTCATCGTTTTGATCAATTAATGCGAATTTCCCCCAAAATGGATCATTTTGATAAGTTTCTCTTGCCCCCGCAGGGATTGTAATTAATAAATTCTTGACTTTATAATAAGGAAGCGGACAACCTGTCTTATTCTCCTCATTAAAAGAAGTAGCGGGAGGAGTTTCAGCTTCCGATTCAATAATATCAAACTCTATTCCATTTGGTCCTTCCAGGGCATTTTCGCCTATGTATTCGAGGGTTGCAGGAAAGTTCAGTGTTTTTGTACTTTCCATAAACGTCTTATAAAAAGCCTCATCATTGATTCTTTTCAAATTAGGAGGCAGCACAAGACGTTCTTCAATGCTTCCGTTATAAAAAGCATTTCGCGGAATTTCTGTCACATAGTCCCCGAAAGTCAATTTTTTGATCCTTCTAGTTGAACTTACTTTAGCACCGGAGGTGTTTGAATAAAAATTTGAGGTATAATTAAATGGTCCATATACATATCCGTTAGAATTTGTATTAAGTATCAAATTTCTACCCCAATACACCTCTTCTATATGTGATGCATCTCCAAACATGCCTCTCAGACAAGAACCAGCCGATCCCTCATATGACAATCCTTTATCAAAACAATTTCCCATTTTCAGAGGCTCAGAACCATCTTCAATTGTTATCCTTTCAAGGTTTGTGCACCAATTGAACGCCTCATTTTCAATAGATGCGCAACTTGACGGTATTAATAATTCCTTAGCTTCTATACAATCTTGGAAAGCATAATTACCTATACTCTCCACTTTTGATGGCAAAATAATTTTGGTTAACTTCTTACATAGTTGAAATGCATATGGCGATATGACTTCCAAATCGGCAGGAAAATCAAAGTCTTCCAGATTTACACAAAAGCCGAATGCGTAAGCATTAATCTGTCGAATTGTTTTTGGTAAAGAAATATGTTGAATATAAGTACATTTATAAAAAGAGTTTGTTGATATTGAAGTGACAGTGTATGTCTCATCATTATATATAATTGTTTCTGGAATATCTACATTGCTCCAAACTTGCCAATACTGAGTGTCCCATTCTGGGCTTCCAATTTCTGGTAGTATTAATGCAGATTGATTAGTACTAGTGCTTCCTGTACCTACTGCGGCTTCTTTTGTGACAGTATTTAAAGTGAAAATTATTTTGCGTTGCTGATCTTGATAGTAAATTTCGCCAGTGTCAAGGACACTAGACCATAAACTGTTAAAACTAAAAATAATAGCGGTAAGAATAAGCAATCTCTTGATTCTTTGTCGATCCTTTTCCCTCCTGTAATTTTGTTGACAGGATGATGTCTTAGTAGACTTAAAAAATTGATAATAACTCATAACATTTCCATGCCTCGGTCATCCCCTCGTCGGCTTTAAATATTAATATGCAAAAAGCGTAGGACTTTGTACCTGTCACCGTCCTGCTATTAGAGGCTTCTCGCATTGCCTAATCGAAGTTGGACGGCAACGCAGAAGCCCACGCTTGTATATGTAGATATACACATCAACCTATGTTCCTGACGAAACACAGTGCTGAATATGAGATATTACATATCCACGGGCATCTACCGTTGCTCAACCCTTGACTTCGATTTGAAACTTTGCGAGAATTTCTAACAGCCAAGAATCAGCGCGGATAAACGCTTTCTTTTTTACTAAAATGCTTCCCACCCCGCATAATCCCAGACCGGGACTTCTGCTAAGACAGTCTGCGTGGGCAAAATTACAAAAAAAAATCTTTTCTCACAACTTTTTGAGATACTTTTTTTGAAATTTGTCGCAAATTTATATTCTTTTGGGCAAAACAAGCAAAGATATCATTTAGAAACGCAATGTGGGCATATTAATTTACGATATGAAAAGTCGCTTATATTTGATAGATAACTAAAGTTTGTCAGCCATTGAAGTTAGTTTCTTGTGTAGGAATTTGGTTTCGCCAACGGGTATGATAATAGATTATTCATCGAAGAATATAAAATATGTGTGTATTAAGCCGCCTTTTGTGAGTCGATGTCCAGTGTCGTGCTCCAGTAGTATGCGGCACGAATGTTGCCGTGCGGGGCGTTGCCGCCGCATGACACGAGGAGGAATACAAGTGTGATAAGCAGAATTGTTTTCATTCGTTTTTCTTACTGTATATGACAACGCCTCTACGATTGATATGGTCAATCAGGGCGTTGTCTTTGAGTGATGAGAATAACGAAATGTCAAATTTATAAGGAAGAAAAGACTCGTCGATTGATGCATACAGCATATTCATATCGCTTCGGGACAATTCCGTACCAATCAATGTTATGTCTACATCTGAAAATGGCTTGTAATTGCCTTTTGCACGTGAACCGTAAAGAACAACCTGTTCTATGCGTTTGTTAGAAGCAAATGTTTTTTCTAATTGTTGAAGCTCACTGTCTTTTAGTCCGTATGGCATAATATGTACGTTTAGGCGGGTTCTATTCCTGAGAGCGGAAGCATAGTACGCTCAAATTTCACAAACAGGGGATAATACACCTTGACAATGGTTTCATATATTTCTTCGGCAACATCTTCGTCATAGTTGTGCGAGGTAAGGTTGCGGTCTTCTATTGACCCCATCCATTCGGTGCTGTCGATGATTCCCATTTGCAGGGCTTGCCGGAAAGCGTCTCTTGACCCGCGGATTTCAGTATATCCTTGATATTCCGCATAATCCTTCATCACTTTCCATGCAAGTTCATGGGTGTATTCAAAGCGCTGGATAAGCCCCTCCTTTAACAGCTCGTCAACACCTTTGTCGTTGTTGAAACTGTTCGCAATCAGATTGACTGCCTGCGACAGTTTCAACAACGCCTTACGATAATTGATGAACCGTTGAATCCAACGTACATCTTCTTCCTTTTTCATAATCATTTTTATTTCGTGGCATCGAGAGCCTGCTGTATGTCGGCGATGATGTCCTCCACGTTCTCAATGCCCACGGACAGACGTATCAGGTCGGGAGCCACTCCTGCCTCGCGCAGCTGCTCGTCGGAGAGCTGGCGGTGAGTGTGGCTTGCTGGGTGAAGCACGCAGGTCTTGGCGTCAGCCACGTGAGTGACGATGGTGATCATCTTCAGGGCGTCCATGAAGCGGATGGCATCCTCGCGGTTGCCCTTCAGTCCGAAGGCAATCACTCCGCACGAGCCGTTGGGCATGTACTTCTGAGCCAGGTCGTAGTATTTGTTGTCCTTCAGTCCGCAGTAGTTCACCCAGTTCACACGGTCGTTGGCATTGAGATACTCTGCCACAGCCTGAGCGTTGGCGCAGTGCTGACGCATGCGGAGGTGCAGTGTCTCCAGACCAAGGTTGAGCAGGAAGCAGTTGAACGGTGACGGAATGCTGCCGAGGTCGCGCATGAGCTGTGCCGTAGCCTTGGTGATGTAACCCAGCTTGCCGAACGCCTTGGTGTAGGTGAGTCCGTGGTATGACTCGTCGGGCTGGCACAGTCCGGGGAACTTGTCGGCGTGTGCGTCCCAGTCGAAGTTGCCGCTGTCGATGATGGCGCCGCCCACCTGTGTGGCATGACCGTCCATGTATTTTGTGGTGGAGTGGGTCACGATGTCGGCACCCCACTCAAACGGACGGCAGTTGATAGGTGTGGCAAAGGTGTTGTCGACAATCAGCGGCACACCGTGCTTGTGAGCCATCTTGGCGAAACGCTCAATGTCGAACACGTTGCCGCCGGGATTTGATATAGTCTCGCCGAAGAAACATTTGGTGTTGGGGCGGAACTCCTTCTCTATGCGCTCGTCGTCCCATGATGGGTCGATGAAGCTGCACTCAATGCCCAACTTCTTCATTGTCACACCGAAGAGGTTGAATGTGCCGCCGTAGATGGTGTTCGAGGTGATGAAGTGGTCGCCTGCCTCGCAGATGTTGAACACCGCATAGAAGTTGGCAGCCTGACCAGACGATGTGAGCATGCCAGCCACTCCGCCCTCAAGCTTTGTAATCTTGTCGGCAACGGCATCGTTGGTGGGGTTTTGCAGACGGGTGTAGAAATATCCGCTGTCCTCAAGGTCGAACAGACGCGCCATCTGCTCACTGTTGTCATATTTGAATGTTGTGCTCTGATAGATAGGTAACTGGCGCGGCTCACCCTTCTTTGGCGACCATCCGCCCTGTACGCAAAGTGTTTCTGTTTTCATTGTATATTTTATTTAATTTTGAATTACGAATTTTGAATTTTGAAACGTTAGTTCGACGAAGTCAATTAGTCGGCTTACGCCGATTATGAATTATTTAATTTTGAGTTATTAGTTGTTTAATTACGAGTCTTTACTGCGCAGCCAATTCGTAAATATATAATTTATCATCGCAGCGTAGCGAGAATAATTTAAAACTCGTAATTTGTAACTCATAATTATTTTATCTCCGGATACTTTCTCCAAAGGCTGTCCCAGCGCAGGCGCATCACTCCGAAGAAAGCCTCTCCGAAGATGCCTCCGCTCATTTTGCTCACACCCTCGCGGCGGTTGACGAATATCACGGGCACTTCCTTGATGCGGAATCCTATCTTATAGGCTGTGAACTTCATTTCAATCTGGAAGGCATATCCCTTGAACCTTATCTTGTCGAGTTCAATGGTCTGGAGCACACGTCGGCGGTAGCACTTGAAGCCCGCAGTGGTGTCGTGAACCTTGAATCCCGTGACCATCCTTACGTATTTTGATGCAAAGTAGCTCATGAGCACACGCCCGATGGGCCAGTTCACCACGTTTACTCCCGATATGTAGCGCGAGCCTATCGCCACGTCATACCCCTCGTCGGCACAGGCGCTGTAGAGACGGGGCAGGTCGTTGGGGTCGTGGCTGAAGTCGGCATCCATCTCAAAGATATATTCGTAGTCGTGCGCCAATGCCCACTTGAATCCCTCGATGTAGGCAGTTCCCAATCCGAGTTTTCCGCTGCGCTCCTTGATAAACAGACGGTCGGAAAACTCCGTAGCCATGAGATGCTTTACGATGTCGGCGGTGCCGTCGGGTGAGCCGTCGTCAATTACAAGGATGTGGAAACATTTTTCCAGCGAGAACACCGCACGTATAATCTTCTCGATGTTCTCCTTCTCATTGTATGTGGGGATAAGAATTATGCTGTCGCTCATTTTTTTTTGATTTTTTTGTAAGAATTGTAGGATTTGTAGGATATGTTAGGAATTGTAGGAATTAATCACTGAACACTAAACACTCAACACTGAACACTATTTTCAGCATTCACGGTAGAAGTCCAGTGCCTCGTGAATTTCCTTCTCTGTGGCAGTCTGGTTTATCTTTATTTCGCCGATGTCGCTCAGCAGAGTGAAGTTGATGGTGCCGGCGGTGTTCTTCTTGTCGTGCATCATCAGTTCAGTCAGCTCGTTGTAATCATCGCAGGTTACGGGCAGTTTGCCGTAGTGCTCCTTGATGTAGCTCACCGTCTGGTGCATCTTGTCGGTGGGGAATCCAGTTTTTATGGCGGCAAGATACAGCTCGCCGATAATGCCCCATGCCACAGCGTAACCGTGGAGAACAGGCTTGCGCCTCAGCGCCCACGACTCGAAGGCATGCCCCATGGTGTGCCCAAGGTTAAGCGCCTTGCGTATGCCGTGCTCCAGTGGGTCCTCCAGCACTATTCGCTGCTTCACCGCCACAGAGTCGCTTACCATTCTGCCGAGCAGGCGCAGGTCGGGATTGTGTATGTCGAAGCTCAGCAGCTCCGCCCACATCCCGTCGTTGCTTATCAGCCCGTGCTTCAGCATCTCGGCGTAGCCCGAACAGATGTTCTCGCTGTCCATGGTTTTCAGAAACTCAGTGTCGAGAATCACACAGTCGGCATTGTTGAACACGCCAATCTCGTTTTTCAGTCCTCCGAAGTTTATGCCCGTCTTTCCTCCCACCGATGCATCGACCATGGCGAGCAGGGTGGTGGGGATGTTGATGAACTTGATGCCTCGCTTGAATGTTGAGGCTGCGAATCCTCCAAGGTCGGTCACCATGCCGCCGCCGAGGTTTATCATCAGCGAGTGGCGTGTGCATCCAGCCTCCTGCAGTCCCTGCCACACCTTTGCCAGAGTGTCGAGAGTCTTGTTGCTGTCGGTGGCACCTATACATATATGGTGCGCTCCGTGAAGAGCCTTATTGTCTTTTATCAGCGGATAGCACAGACGGGCTGTTGTCTCGTCGGTCAGAATTGCTATACGGTCGTGCTCCAGCAAGCCAATTTCCTGTGCGAGCACGCTTTGCAGATTTTCGGATATGATTACTTTTTGTTTATCCATTTTTCCGTTTACCTTAAATTTTTGACAAAGGTACAACTTTTTTTTGTTTTTCTATTGATTTAATGCAAAAAAAGTAGTACTTTTGCAAAAGTAAACAATAAAATGCAGAATTTATTCATTAGTTAACGAAAGTATTTGTTACATGAAATATTCTATTGAGAAAGTAACGGCGCTCATTGGCGCCCGAATGATAGGAAGCGGCGAGAGCACCATTGCCTGGCTGCTTACTGACAGCCGTTCTCTGTGTTTCCCTGAGGAGACACTGTTTTTCGCACTGAAGACACAGCGTAACGACGGACATAAATATATTTGTGAGCTGTATAACCGCGGTGTGCGCAACTTTGTGGTGGAGAATCTTCCCTCAGAGTACAATACACGCTTTGAGGACTGTAACTTCTTGAAAGTGTCCGACAGCAAGGCTGCACTGCAACGTCTGGCTGAGCGTCACCGCGACGAGTTCAACATACCTGTGGTGGGCATCACGGGCAGCAACGGCAAGACCATGGTGAAGGAATGGCTCTATCAGCTGTTGTCGCCACAGATGGTGGTGACACGCTCGCCGCGCTCATACAACTCGCAGATTGGCGTGCCCCTGAGTGTCTGGAAAATCAGCGAGCAGACCGAGCTGGGGCTTTTTGAGGCTGGCATAAGTATGCCAGGAGAGATGCAGGCGCTGAGCGGAATCATACAGCCCACGATAGGAGTTATCACCAGTCTTGGTGCGGCACATCAGGAGAACTTCCGCACAATGGACGAGAAGTGCAGCGAGAAAATGCTGCTGCTGCAAAATGCCAAGACCATAATCTACAACAGCGATGACGATGTGGTAAGCCGCTGCGTGCGAAAAAGCGGATATGCAGGCAAGAAAATATCGTGGAGCCGCACCAACCAGCAGGCAACTCTCTATATCTCCGATGTTGAGGCTGGCGAAAAGTCGTCTCGCGTACATTATATATATAAGGGAATGAGCGGCGAGTATGAGCTGCCGTTCATCTCGTATGCCGCCCTGCAGTGTTCGTTCGCCTGTGTGGCTGTGGCTTTGGAACTGGGTGTTGACATGCAGACGCTTGCCTGCCGCATGGCACAGCTGGAGCCTGTGGCTATGCGTCTGGAGGTGAAGGAGGGACAGCACGGATGCACGCTCATAAATGACTCGTATAACAACGACATCTATTCGCTCGACATTGCGCTTGACTTCATGCACCGCCGTCCTGACGGAAAGGACAAGGTGCACACCGTGATACTCAGCGACATCTATCAGAGCGGACTCTCTGACAGGGAACTGTATGCTGAGGTTGGCAAGTTGTGCCATAAGCGCGGTGTTGACAAGTTTATAGGCATAGGGCACGCCTTGTCGGAGCAGCGTGATTTGATTGATGTTCCCGAAAAATATTTCTTTGAGACCACGGCGCAGTTTGCCGGCAGTAAGGTGTTTGAGTCGCTAAGCAATGAGGTTATATTGCTGAAGGGTGCCAGGGTGTTCGGTTTCGATGCTCTTGCCGAACAGCTTGAGCAGAAGGTGCACGAGACTATACTTGAGGTAAACCTCAATGCCATTGTGGAAAACCTCAACCACTACCGGGCGATGATGAAGCCCGACACTAAGATTGTGTGTATGGTGAAGGCAGATGCCTACGGCGCGGGTGCGGTGGAGGTGTCGAAGATTCTGCAGGACCACCGTGTGGACTATCTCGCCGTGGCTGTTGCCGACGAGGGAGTGCAGCTGCGCAAGGCGGGCATCACCTGCAACATAATAATAATGAATCCCGAGATGACCGCCTTCAAGACAATGTTCGACTACGACCTTGAACCTGAGGTTTATTCATTCAGACTTATGGACGCGCTTATTAAGGCAGCCGAGAAGGAAGGCATCACAGGCTATCCCGTGCATGTGAAGCTCGACACAGGAATGCACCGCTTAGGATTTAATCCTGTGACAGAGATTGACGAGCTTGTGGACCGCCTGAAACATCAGACCGCCATTATCCCCCGCTCGGTGTTCAGTCATTTCGTGGGTTCCGACAGCGATGACTTCGACAACTTCTCCGCCCACCAGTATGAACTGTTTGTTGAAGGCTCAGCCAAACTGCAGGCGGCGTTCTCGCACAAGATTCTGCGGCATATCTGCAATTCAGCAGGTATATCGCATTTCCCCGAGCGCCAGCTCGACATGTGCCGTCTGGGACTCGGACTCTACGGCATAGACAGCCGCGACAACAGCATAATACACACGGTGAGCACACTGAAAACAACAATACTGCAGTTGCGCCATGTGCCTGCCGACGAGACCGTGGGCTATAGCCGCAAGGGAATACTGACCCGCGACAGTGTGATAGCAGCCCTACCAATAGGATATGCTGACGGACTGAACCGCCATCTCGGCAACCGCCACGCCTATTGCCTTGTAAACGGACAAAAGGCGGAATATGTAGGCAACATCTGCATGGACGTGGCTTTGATTGACGTCACCGACATTCCGTGCAAGGAGGGCGACAGTGTGGAGATATTCGGCGAGCATCTGCCAGTGACCACGCTCAGCGACACGCTCGGCACAATACCATACGAGCTGCTCACAGGAGTAAGCAACAGGGTGAAGAAAGTCTATGTAATGGATTGATTATACACAAAAGGCGGCAAAAAGAGATTAAAAATATCCCTATTTGCCGCCTTTTTGCAAAAATTATGATTTGGTGCATCTGTTTTATGAATAATTTTCACTATCTTTGCAAGCGAAACTACTATTCCAACAGAATAATAACTTAAATTAAAAACAATAAAAAACAAATGGATTCTATTAAAACAACAAAAATGACAAACTGGCGCTGGTGGATTTGTGGCCTGTTGTTCGTTGCGACAACGGTCAACTATCTCGACCGTCAGGTGCTGTCGCTGACAGCAAAGGAGTTTATCTATCCTGATTTCCATTGGACAGATGAAGACTATGGTAACATTACTGCTTATTTCTCAATTTTCTATGCCGTCTGCATGCTGTTTGCAGGTAAGTTCGTAGACTGGATGGGAACAAAGAAGGGATACCTCTGGGCTATTGGTGTGTGGAGCTTCGGTGCCTGTATCCATGCCGGCACAGCCGTTGCCACACAGTGGATTCACGGTTTGGATAGCCTCGATGCAATGCGTGCTCTCGAAGACGGCAGTTCTGCAGCGTTGGCTGTTGCCTCTACAGGCGTTTGGCTGTTCCTTGTATGCCGTGCAGTGCTCGGTCTCGGTGAGGCTGGAAACTTCCCCGCAGCCATCAAGGTTACTGCAGAATATTTTCCAAAGAAGGACCGAGCTTATGCCACCTCAATCTTCAATGCCGGTGCCTCTGTAGGTGCTTTGGCAGCTCCGCTGATGATTCCGCCGTTGGCAAAGGCATTCGGCTGGGAGATGGCATTCATCATCATCGGTGCCCTTGGCTTTATCTGGATGGGATTCTTCGTTAAGTGGTACGACAAACCAGAGCAGTCGTCAAAGGTGAACAAGGCAGAGTTGCTGTATATTCATCAGGACGATGAGGCTGAAAATATGAATAAGGAGGAAGTAAAGGAAGAGAAGCAGATACCTTTCCTCCAGTGCTTCGGCTACAAGCAGACATGGGCTTTCATCGTGGGTAAGTTCTTCACCGACGGCGTGTGGTGGTTCTTCCTGTTCTGGGCTCCGGGCTATTTTCAGGATGTGTACGGCTACAAGGCTTCTTCGGGCACGGGCATGCTGCTCATCATGACACTGTATGCCATCGTGACCTTCCTTTCAATCTATATCTGCAAGCTGCCTACATACTTCGTTGATAAGAAGGGCATGAACCCCTACGCAGGCCGTATGCTCGCCATGATGCTCATCGCATTCATTCCGCTGGTATGCGTTGCGGCACAGCCAATGGGCGCATATTCTGCATGGTGGCCTGCAATCATCATCGGTCTTGTAGGTGCCGGACACCAGGCTTGGTCGGCAAACATCTTCTCTACCGTGGGCGATATGTTCCCTAAGGGTGCCATCGCTACCGTTACCGGTATCGGCGGTATGGCAGGAGGTGTAGGCTCATTCCTCATCAACAAGGGCTCTGGTCAGCTCTTCACCTATGCTGAGAATCAGGGCGAGGCATTCACTTTCCTCGGCTTTGAGGGCAAGCCCGCCGGCTATATGATTGTGTTCTGCATCTGCGCCGTGGCTTATCTGCTTGCATGGTGCATCATGAAGTCTCTTGTGCCTAAGTACAAGCCAATCATTGTAGAATGATTTCATAGCAAATCAATATAAAATTGGGGCAACACCATGTCAGTGTTGCCCTTTTTTATATTTGCCTTTAAACAATTATTGTGTTTCCCTGTTCTTCCTTGGACAGTTTGCCTCTATGGCAATCTCACATGTTCCTTTGTTCCCGTGACTTTGGTTCCTGTCACAATGCCCTGAGTGCTTATCTCTATGTCCGAGTATTTGGGCTCAACCATCATCGTACCGTCTAATGCCACAACTCCCCATTGTCCATAGTTCTTCTCTATGGCGCAGTAGTAGCCCACGGGTTCCTTAATGCTACGGTATATTGGCGGCACAATCACCCGACCGCCAAGTCTTAATCCCCATTTGTTGTTTGAACTGAACGGTTCGGCATTCTGCAATTGCATCAGCCGTTCTTTCTGCTTTTCAGCCTTTCTGCGCTCCACCTTTTTCGCTGCCCTGTCCCTCAGTTGCCTGATTGCAGATATCAGTTTAATCATCTCCCCGTCGTTCTGTTCATTGCCGATATAGCGTTTCTTCCTACCGTCCTCCACATGATAGTAGTTTTTCTTGCGGTCAAGAATGATTATGCTTCCGTCCTCCAGCGTTGAACTTACAATATAACAGTCTGTGTCGTCATTGGCAAGTATGCAGGCGGTGTGTAGAATGTTGGGCTTTCCTATGCTCTCCAGCATACGTCGCCATTCAGCATCGTTGTTCATGAATATGTCCACATAGCCCCCCTTGTCCT
>Ga0129317_1000744_pt1 | contig 30025 bp, 26 predicted proteins | sample Cm1ome_FD_94430 | JGI IMG/M metagenome (GOLD analysis project Ga0129317, IMG submission 94430) | Eastern black-and-white colobus group fecal microbial communities from Wisconsin, USA - Cm1105 metagenome | ecosystem: Host-associated > Mammals > Digestive system > Large intestine > Fecal | place... | reverse complement strand
GCCTTAAATGGTATCAGGCAAGTCGGACTTAATACCGGAATGCCATCAACCATCATTTGTCCGGTTTTTAGCAATTCATAATACGCTTCTTTTAAAAGGATTGCCGACAAACTGGAGATTTCATCGTCTATCGGAAGTGGTGTGAGAACTGCATCATCTTCCAATATAATAAAATCTGGATTTCTGGAAAATATTTCTATCATATATGGATATTCTTTGCTTTTCGGAGATGTGAAACGATAAAACTGTGCATTTCCGGTGCTTTTATTCAAATGATCATATCCTGCTTCTTTGACATACTCCCAAAACTGCCTGCCAAACTCCGCTGTTATGGATTCAACAATCAATACAATATCTACATCTTTTGTAGCACGAAACGGTAATTCTTCGTTTTCCATAATCAAATCACACGCTGTCCCACCGATGATGACATATTGATTTTCAAAGCCCTGAAATCTTTCCTTAAATTTTGTAAATCCGCTGACCATTACTCCTTCAACCTTCTTTCCTGTAATTCATCTACTGCTTCTTCAATTCTCTCATCGTTTGTATCTGTAAAAGACAAAACAATGGAAATATCATCAGCACTGTTATCCTCTGAAAATTGTTTCGGGTTGTATGCCCATAATTCAAGTCTTATCTGTTTATCCGGGTCTATCAATTCATCAGTCAGCAAGGTTTTATCATAATCTTTCTCACTAATTGCATAGGTAACAACTCGACTGGGATTTAGCATTGTTTTTTCAGAAAGTGCCGTTTCCCCTGCAAAGACCATATTTTCTGTAACTTGCGTCTTATCTATATATCCTGTTTTTCGAACAGGAGTCATCAAATATACTTTTGCTTTTTCAAATAATTCATCTCGCTTATATTTTGACTCAATAAACTTATTGACACCGTCTTTTGCTACAAGAAATAAATCCGTCGCTTCCAACTGCTTTACTGCTCTGGTCAAGGTCATTGCTGTAAATGGAAGCACTTTTCCGGCTTCTGAAATATACAATCGTTTTTGCTTACTGTACAAATAAAATAAAAACAACTGCTGCGTGGAGTAAACAAACTTACCCGTCAGTTTTTGAGGTTCTTTTTCATCAGAAAGCATTGTCCCAATGAAAGGAAGAAAGATCTGCTTATCAGTAATAAACGGTATATTATTTTCTATAAGGCTTTTTCTTCGATAATTTGATACCGTTGTAAGTTCAAATACGACTGGCACATTATCAATCTGCTGTATTTTTACAATTTGTTTTTTCAATGCCGGAAGTGTAGCAAGTTCTTCTGTTGGAGCAAGCATTATACAGCGTCTGTTTCCAATATATGCTGTATGAAAATCATAACTCCCTGCAATATAAACAGGCAAAGAATCCTGATGATTCCATGCTTCATATTTTATAGAAATCCCAAATACGCTTGTAAACATATTTCTCGTTCTCCTTTTAACTCATTTTCTTTCATTTTAACTTTGGCAATGTTAAAAGTCAAGTTTTTGAGTTATTTTGATTTTTTTTAAATTCTTTTCTCTTACACCCTGTATTTTCCCCCTCCATCTTTTGTATATGTAAGAGGGTTTGTAGATTAGAGCAAGATCCACCCATGTTTAACAGTATTGCCGTTTGGCATCCTGTTCTCCTATGGGATTTATCTTGATGGGGATCTCCCCATACCCTCTCAATAACAGACGTTTCACTTGTCTGTTGGTTCCACCTAAAGGTGTTCACAGCACTATTTCTAATATCGGAAGGGACAGCCGATATTGAAATACGTGGACTCCCGGCGGGAGGAATAGTCTCAGCGGAAGGAGGAGTATGAGAACAAAAAACAAAGATAAAGAACTGAATCACAGACATTTTATAGGATTACGTCTTACAGATGTTGAACTAGATTTATTAGATCAAGGCGCTGCTTGTTTATCCATTAGCCGATCAGAATATCTGAGAAAACTTCTGCTTGAAAAGCAAATCAATCATCAGATTGAAGTTGTTGCAGACATGAATGATCTCAGGAAACTGGTCAGTGAATATGGAAAGATTGGCTCGAATCTCAATCAGATCGCCAGGCATTTTAACAGCAGCGGCAGTCAGTCACGTGCTATAGAAAATGAAATTCATCAGTGCATCACGGACTTATTCCTATTGAGAAAAGAGGTACTGAAACTGGCAGGTGGTATGAATGGCAATCGTAAAACACATTAAAAGCAGAAATGCAAATTACTCGGCTGCTATCAATTATCTTCTGTTTGAACATGATGAAAAAACCGGTAAAAAGATTGTAGATGAATCTGGTCGAAGCATCCTGCGAAAAGAGTTTTACATGGATGGACTGAACTGTGATCCGATGTCTTTTGACAAGGAATGTGAACTGACAAATACTCATTTTCACAAAAATAAGAAACGTGAAGATATCAAAAGTCACCACTACATTATCAGCTACGATCCAGCCGATGTGACAGAAAATGGACTTACCGGTGAGAGAGCACAGGCAATCAGTTTGGAACTTGTAAAGCAGATGCTTCCCGGATATCAGGCACTGGTGGTTACTCATACCGATGGCCACAATGAGTCCGGAAACATCCATACTCACATCGTCATAAACAGTGTGAGGAATACTGCAGTGGAAAGACAGCCTTATATGGATAAACCACATGAGGAAGCCGCCGGTTACAAGCATCGATCCACAGATAAATTCATGAACACTTTTAAAAAAACCGTCATGGATCGATGCTAACAGGAAGGACTTCACCAGATAGATCTTCTTGCTCCGGCTGAGAAAAAAATCACTCAGAAAGAGTATATGGCACAGAAACATGGCCAGCAAAAATTGGATGATCTCAAACCAACATCCACTGTGTTCCTTACACAGAAAAAATATTTGCGAAATGCGATTGATCAATGTGCTGTCACTTCCAGTAATTTTGATGAATTCCAATCCAAACTTCTGGAACAATTTCAGATCTCTGTGATTGAGCACCGTGGCAGATACAGCTATCTTCATCCTGATCGACAGAAACGGATTACTGAACATGCACTTGGAACACGATATGGAAAACAACATCTGGAACAGACCTTCTTGCGCAAAGATCCATTGGCTATTCTCTACGTCAGATCTCACTTGCACCTGGTTGTAAATCTCCAGACAAATGTGAAAGCAATGCAGAGCCCGGCTTATGCTCATCGGGTAAAACTTTCTAACCTGCAGCAAATGGCAAATACCATTATCTATGTGCAGGAGCATGGATTTGATACGCAGTCAGATCTGAAAAATACACTGCTTGCATCAAAGCAGGAACTGAAAGAAATGCAGACACAGTTTGCTCAACATCGGTCCGATCGTAAGCGCATAGGCGCTTACGTTAAAATTGAGTACAAAAATAGGAGCCACCGACGGATGCCAATAGCATCCGCCAGTAGTCTCCTATGTACTTGACTGGATTAAAAATTGCTTTTAGCTGCGCTTTAGTTTTGCATTTACTACCGTTGTTAATATTTTCCCAATACTTTCGGCTATATATTTTGCATCGTCCTCTGTATTTTCGTGATTAAATGATATTCTTATTGTTCCGAATCCATATTCCTTCGGAATTTTGATTGCCTTTAAAACATGGGACATCTGTGTGTTTGTACTATCACAAGCCGATCCTGTCGAAACCATAATACCCATCAGATCAAGTCTATGTAACAGCATTTCACCATTTGCGTTTTTAAAAGAAAGGCTGATATTTCCAGGCACTCTATTACTACTTCCGTTTCTGACAAAATCTATATTGTACTTTTTTAATCCTTGAAGAAGCACATCTTCTAGTTTCAAAAGATGTTTGCGTCTATCATCGATATGTGAACAAGCCTTTTTTAGAGCGACCGACATCGCCACTATTCCAGCAACATTTTCAGTACCAGCTCTCATCCCATACTCTTGTGCACCGCCATCTGCAAATGGTTTTAATGCAGTTCCTGCCTTAACATATAAGAATCCAATGCCTTTCGGTCCATTGAATTTATGTGCAGATGCCGACATCATATCAACACCTATTTCCTTTACATCAATTTTTACATGACCAACAGCCTGAACGGCATCTGTATGAAATTTCGCACCATTTCTATGAGCTATATTACATAGCTCTTGGATAGGCTCAAGACTTCCTATTTCATTATTAGCATACATGACAGAAACCAATGCCACCTTATTAACCATCACTTCCTGCAAAGTATTCGTATCAACTATACCGTCTCTATCTACAGGGAGATAAATAACTTTGTTTCCAACCTGTTCTATCGAAGCACATGTGTGTAAGATAGCATGATGCTCAATTTGGGAGGTAATCACTGTTTGCGACTCATTTGTTTTTAAAATACCTTTCAGTGCCCAATTGTCGCTTTCTGTTCCACCAGATGTGAAGAAAATTTCTTCTGGACTTGCATTAATGCAAGATGCAATCGTCTCTCTTGCTATTTTTAAAGCATTTTTAGGTACTCTCGAAAACGAATACTGCTGAGACGCATTTCCGAAATTATCACAAAGAAAAGGGCGCATTGCTTCAAAAGCATCTTGATCTAATCGAGTAGTTGCTGCATTATCGGCGTAGATTATTCTTTTTTCTTTTCTATTCAAATAACTTACATCCTTCCTCTTTAAATTCCTCGATTTTATCCATTAGTTCTTCAACCGTTGTGTCCAAATATCCTGCAAGACAGTCCATACAGTAGAAGTTCGCCACATTTTCACCTAGCAATTTCTTGTTGATGCCAATCGTATTTTTATCAAGCTTGTTTTTACCACAACTAATACATACTGTTTTCATTAGACATCCTTTCTGAGACTAAATGTAGGCATTTGTTTCTCTTCTTTTTTGTATTCCTTCGGGTCAAGTTCTTCTAATTGTAGTTGAACTATTTTTCGCATTTTTACAGCTGGTTGTAAACAGTATGTTTTGAATTGAAGTCTATTGATATCCTCTACACTCTTTACATGAGGGAACAATAGTTTCAGGAATGCTGTTGTAAGTTTTTTAACCGCTTCAACATGACGCTCGTATGCCCCATCGGAAACTTCTACGATTTGATCTACAATTGCTCTATAGCTCATATCTTCTCTCAGAAGATGCAATACAGTGCAAAAATATTCTGTGTTCAATGCCCAGCCAGAAATTTTAAGCCCTGGCTGCATAGGAGGAATATCCCACCCTTTTATAAATCCATGCATTCTGTCTAACAGGGCACTTTCCTGAAAAAGTGATGGTAATTCTGTAAGCATATTTTTATACTCGTCCATATTATCAGTTTCGATGTTTCCAAGGAAAACGACACCTGCATCAGAAACCACTTCATGTCCATTTACTTCGCAACGTCCTCGTTCCATATATCCCTGCATGACTGATCGCATCTCGTTTACATCGCCAAACTTTACAAGCTTAACTTCGTCAATAGCGACATAATCATGACCAACTATGAATCCAGGTATATTTCTAGCGGTATCAAAGAACATTTTTGCACGAGTTATTTTACCACCATCTGTTAAAAGGCCATATTTACTGATATTTCCAAACACATAGGACTTACCAGTACCTTTTGGAGCAAGCTCGATAAGATTTAGATTCTTTTCCACAAACGGAAGTAATCTTTTCAGCATTGCCAATCGATTTCTTTCGTCTTCATACCCAGCCGAGTTATAATCCATTGCTCCTAAAAGAATATCGATCCATTCGTTAATATCAAACTCTGAACGAACATCCTTATAAAAGTCTATGTCCGTATCATATGGACAGAAACTTGTAAAATCTGTCAGCTTAATTTTTCCAACTATTTTTGGCTTTACCGAATCATCCGGTGGGCGATACCCAAGTTCAACAATTCCCCATGTGTCAGAGCTTTTGACAAGCTCATTCTTAATAGAGTCCCAAATATGAGATTCAATGATAGTTTCCTTGCTCTCTAATCCAAACTCTGGTAGCGAGAAAGATACTTCCCCTGTCTTTATGCTGATATCAACATTGATTTTAGTTAGTAACTTGACATGCTCATAGCTTGTGACAATTCGTTCTTTAATGCTGATCCATTCCTCTTTTCGAGGCATATATTTATTTACAAAATCCAGCAAATCCTGTGTATCAAATTTTCCATCTTCATCTTCAAATTTTTTTAACACCCAATCTCGCAAAAAAGAAGGTAATTTTAGTGTCTTCAGAAAACTCATTCCCTTCAAATCTTTGAAGACGACCATCTCATCGAACTGTTCTCTCAATTTATTAGTCACTCACCGTACCTCCTTCACAATAGTGTTTTTTCTTTGAAATCTTTATTTTCAGCTTCAAACGACAAGCCTTCCATTACCAAATTATCTTGAACATATACATCAACTTGATAAGGTTTCTTTGAAGGCTTCAAATCCGGAAGTGCAATAGTAAAATTATGTCCATCATTTGCATGGGCAATAATTCTCTGGTCATTTCCAGAAATAGCCACAGATATTTCGTCTAATTTGATTTTTGAATACACCTTAATCTGAGCATTTTTCTTTCTCTTGCTATATTCAATCTTAGGCGTGCTCATCTTGAACTCATAGATTGCAGCAGGTCTTGTTATTTCAATAATAGGTACCACTACTTCTTCAAGGGTAGCGCCGCCGTGCACCTCTATATTGGCTGATCTACTTCCTTTAAAACGATCATAATTTGCCAATACCCAGAAATCTTCTCCATCAATTGCACACGATGGTTTTTCATCTGCTTCTGATTTTGGACAACATCTACCAGAATGGATGCCTTTTTCATTCATTTCATGCTTGTTCTCTTGCCCGCTAATTACAGATAATCTGCTTGCTCCATGATCAGAAATCAGAACCACTCTGTCGTATTTATGTAATTTGTTGTTTACCTCTTCCAAAACTTTTCTAATAACTCTAAGTTCATCATATAAATGTGTTGGCAAATGATTATTTACAAAGTCAAAATTATCCGTACCATGATGTTTCATTTCATCAAGAGTCTTGATTCCATTTTTATCCGGAATAAAAACACCACCATGATTCTCGAATACTTCTACAAAGTCTTTGTTTTTTGAAGTAATTGAAGGTACTTCACAATGACAAAGTGTCGTATACGCCATTAGATTGAACTCACGGCACAACGACATAATATATGCCATATACTCGACACCCATAGAATCAATAAAATACACTGCTGTATTCTGCATATCAATGGATTCTGTCTTTTCGCTTCTTGCGGGTAAAATACGAAGGTATTCACGATCTACAGCCTGTTTTTCTACAAGCTCCCTGAACTCAGTCGTTATTTTATTTGTCACTTTCTGATACTTGTAATCACTAAAATAGTAATTTAGCAATTCGTGCTTATAATCATAATTCTGAAGATATAAGTATAGGTCAGAAGAAATATGCTTCAGAACACCTAAAAGTTCATTCTTTGAATAGTCATCTGCATATTTTTCTATCATTTCAAAAATAAGATTGATTTCTTTCCTTGTTACATCTGTGAGGTAATAGAGAGTTTTTGATTCCTTCTCCATAACCCAATCACAATAATCCGCTATTTGCTTAGAATCGTTACAGCACAGTTTTTTCAAAAGAGCTTTTCGTTCTTCATAAAGCTCCCAATATTCCTTATCAGAACATGGAACTTCTAAAATGCCTTGATATAGACATTTTACGATCTCATCAACTGAATTTGCAGATTCAACTGCCATATTCATATACGCATTATTCGGTGTTCCATACAGTTTCAGTGCAATGAAATACAACCACTTCATATAATCCTTATCACTGTTCCAATCCGGAAGTGCTAAGTGTAAAGTTTCTACAGCACCAAAGCTTTTGCGAATATACTCCGTCCATGAAGAATCCTTTATCTCCGTCAGAGCTTGTTTCCACTGTTCATCAGTACCATAGCTTTCTTTTAAGGTATTTGTAATCGGATCGATTTGAAGCAACAAATCAAAAAGCTTTGTCCGCTCTGAAATATCGAACAAAGAATGGTTATAATTGTTCTTGGTCTTAGCTGTCTTCACATGCACTTCATCACACTTATTTTGTTCAATGAAAAACGGTACATTTTGAATGCCTTCAATGCTTTGTGTCGAATCCAAATCTGGCATTTCAGGTGACACAAATACCAAGTTGGGATTTGTCGAAGTTATTCCTTTAACATCGTAAACCCATGTGCGGTATCTACTGTCAGAAAACGCAAGAAATTTTTCGCACTGATAGCACAGCACCACAATTTTGAGCTTTGCATTTGTCAATGCAACAAGCTTATTTAATAGTTCTCTGAGCTTTTGCTCGCCAATCATTTTGTAAAATGTTGTAAAGCCTGTCACAAAAATAGTACCTGTTAGTTTCCTCAGATCATCAAAAAGTGCTGCCTCAGATGGGTTCTCGTCGTTTCGAGCATAGTCTGATACATCTTTGAAGATATTTGCACCCACCTTAAAATGGGTGTAAATACTTTTCATATCTTCTTGATTCCTTACATTAACAAGCCTTGGATGATTATCCGTGGAGTGCATATATCTATCTATTCTTTTTATGCAATCTTCAAGCTTCATATCTTGAATTCCTCCTTACTTGCCTTTAATAATCTCCATACCGACGATCATATTGTCTCGAATCAGCTTTTTAAGATATTGCTTAACATCCGCTACATCCATATCGTCAATTTTTTCAAGTGCTTTATCGCAACCAGACTGATTGTACTTATACTCAGCCAGTTCACGAAGCTTCTTATCTACTTCTGGTAATCCAAACCAATCATCTACACTTACAGCCATAACGCTAGATAAGTGAGAACGGACCTCGTCCAAATCATCAAGCATAACGCTATAAGATTTAACAATTGAATTTCTGAAAGCTGCGTCAATCATAGTTTCGTTGGTCAATCTGTCGAAGAAGTTGGCAGTTTCAAGGAACTCCATTGCCTTATCAACAGCAGATGCATCAGGTTGCTTTCTATTTAGTGTTGCAAAAGCACTTCTTGCAACCTGAACATCCTTATCATCTACCATACACAGAATAGGAGTTTTGTATTCCTTTGACCATGCTTTAGGAGTTTCAAAGCCTGTCTTGTCTTTCCAGAAGGTTCTAAGTTTTTCAGCACCTTGCTCACTTACATACTTTTCAATAGCTTTTTCTACTGACTTTTGGTAGTCTTGTTTCTCAGCTGTGAAAATATTACCAGAAAGAAGTCTGAAGATTTCTTTTACCTCTTCATCGCCAAATCTTCCAAGTAAGAATGAACAAGATTTCTTGAACATTTCAGTTTGGTTATTATAGAAATCATTAAATTTACTTCCGTTCAATACCAATTGCTCAAGGAATGCTTCCTTCTGTGAATCGAGAATGTTACCAGCTTTTTTAATCTGGTATAGCAGATCCATAAAATCGGATAACTCTTCCCAATAATTCTTTGCATATAGATAAGAAACACGGATAGAATTACAACGATCACACCAATCGTGAATAGTAGGAATAAAGGCAATATTTTTGGTCAAAATCTTATTACTCTCAATTACGATCTTGTATTCAAGAATAACTTCACTGATTTTCTTGTTTGCGGTTTCTGTGTTCCATACCCAGTTTGCAGCATCAACCTTGAATTTTTCTTTTAGTCTGTTAATATACTGTCCGTTATCACCAACTTCACTTGCAAGTTTTGGCAACAAGCTATCCTCATAAGTCTGAAGGTATTTTTCCATTCCTTCTACAATCTTTTCCGGGGTTGCAATAAGTATCATGTCTGCGATAATATCCGGATTATCTATGCACAGCTGTCCAATAGAGATTGCAATCTCTTTATCAGATTTAATTCCTCCATAATTACCATTGTTTGCAATTTGACAAAAGCTATCAATAAGTTCGTCAATTTTTCCTTTCGGTGTTTTGAACGCTCCCTCAATAGGCAAAAATTTCAAAACCCACATAGGGAAAGACCAATCTTTCATTTTCTGGCGAATACGGTCACGAGTGATTTCAGCAGAAACACAAAGAGATTTATCGATACCAAAAATTTCAGAAGATGCCTCGTTAAACGCTTTCTCCTCAGGTTTAATAAAGCCAATGAACTTATCCTTATATCGAGAAATAGCGGTTGTTTGATGCTTAATTATTTCAGAAACCATCTCCTTTAATTTTTCTTTAGTTAACGGCTCGTTTCTGATGCCATCTGACCAGTTATATGTGCCGTCCGTATAATCTTTAAGCAGAAAGCCAAGTACAAATGCTGTAAGATTACAAGGCATGAATCCATACTTCCCATCTCTATCCTGTAAAAAATCATAGATTTGCGCAATAGAAATCTGACCATCTCTCTCACAAGTCGTGTCAATCAGCTTATTTAACTCAATCTTGATTTTAGAGATAGGTAAATATGGGCTATTCTTCCAATAGTCTTTATCCTGCCATGCTGCACCGATATAGTTTTCAAGCTTTGTCTTATCATTACTTGAACGATACTGTCTGGAAACTGATTCTTTCGAGCCACAATCAACGCCCATACCTAACATATTAGACTGCCACATTGTTTCATTAACAGAACCTATAAATTCCAATCCTTCTGGATATTTTGCTCTATTAATGCTTTCCAATAACGTTTTCAAGAGATCGATATTATTTGCTCGTTCTCCTGTTGTCTTGTCTGCGCTATAAACGATAAATTCTCCGTCAGCAACCTTGCCTTTCCATTTCTTAAGGAAGTCTTTAGCATTTGTTTCATATTGTGCAGCAAGTCCTCTGTCAGATTTCAAGTTTATTACAGAATTTGCCATGGCATCAACGTATTGTTCGAACAAGTCGGTTCCTAATGGATTTATGGATGCATCAATAAAAATCATTCGATATGTATCATCTGCAACAGCATCCTTAATCAGTCTTCCAATTTCAACGCTTTCTGCATCATCTTTTGCAAATGTAACAACTCCAACAATTTTATTGCCTGCATCTGCATCTTTTGCACGAAGTGTATTGATAGTCGACTTAAAGTCATTCTTTGACACATAATGCAAGTCGTATCTCAAACGAAGTACACCATCAAAAGAGAACGCAGAAGACATATCTGCTTCCTGTATTAGTTGCGAAGTTGTCTTTTGTTTCAGTTTTGCCTTTTCTCTTTCCAATTCGGCAGTATTGGTTGTATTGATCATTGCCGAATACTGTGTTTTTCCTCCTGGTAAAGGCTTCTTAAAGAGAATGTCCGGGATCAATCTGTTAGCAATCTTTACAGCCTCATCATTTTCAAGATCTGAACCTTCAAAGGCGTTGTTAAGATTGCGTTCATTTGGTATAAACAGTTCAACAGAGTCACCAGTCTTTTGAGAAATTGCCTGTAGTAAAAGGATTGTTTTAAAAACCCTCTGCTCATCTTTATTTAAATTTTTACTTCTAGCCAAATTAAAACAATCCAAGATTGTTTTAATGTCATGAGATAAAAATTCTTTACCTTTTTCGTAGAAGAACTCCCACAACATATCAATTGTCAACAATGGGTTATCCGATTCATACGGATCATTCTCATCAATGAACCATTGGAAACCTTTAATCTCGTCCCCACGGTCATTTTTAATAAAGTCGAACATACTTCTCTGGTTTGAATCAAACGCAGAAGAGATATGCTTTAAGAGCAAGGCAGCGTATGGATGGATAGGAAGGATTTTCTTCAATTCATCATCACTGATACCTGCTTTAGCTTTTACAAGCTGCCTTGATTCATCCGTTCTGGAATACAAAGCGTCTCTTGTTTCGTGCCATTCTTTACGGACAACTTCATCTTTTGTTTCTTCCATTGCCTTACCCATCAAACGGAAAGCCATGTTCTCTGGGAGTTCAATATTACAGATTGGCTGAACAAATCGTCCCATAATTTTTTGCCAGTCTTTGTCCGTATCTGGGAAAATATGTGTTACATTATGTGTAACAATAATCATGTAGAATGGATCGTTTCCACTCATATCTACAATCTTCTGGAAGCCAGTCAGCGCACGCATATTATTTCGGAAGTACTCTGTAAACTCATCCCAAATAAAAGTGATGGCTTTTAAGTTGTTCTCCTTAATAACTTCCTTAATCCACTCTACAAGCTTATCAACATCCATTGTTAAGGCTGAAAAATGCTTTTCCTTACCAACACGCATAATTTTACTCATAAGCTCTTTTAAAGCTTCATCTGAGTATTCCTTTAAGTTGGCAATAATTGTATCAACATCATCGCCATCAAACAAATCAGCATATTCTGTTTTGACAAGTTCATTGAATGCATTTTTTGCCCAATCTTGTGACAACCATGCAATTGTGGATTCTCTTAATGCACTTGTACCGCCTTGGTATCCATTTTCAGCAAGAGTACGAGAAATACTCTCTTGAATTGCAAACACTAAATCACTATCACCATAAATATCAGATGAACCATATCTATGAACAGTTAGGATTTTTTGTTCGCCAGATTTGATCTGCTGAAAGCTATTGAACAAATCATTGCTCAGCTGATCTTGAAATTTTTCAAAGTACTGCTTTGTATCTTCTTCAGATGCCTCTAACAGTTTTTTCAAAGTCAAAACTGCATGAGATTTACCTGTACCGTATGCACCCTCAACCCATAATGAAACCTTCTGCTTACGTGAAAGGATGCTGATAGTATCCTTAACAAGACGAACAAATGTCTCATGTGGATAGAACTTTTTCCAAAGATCAGGCTGACTTTCTATAATATCTTTATTAACCTGGGGAAAGTACTCAGGGTCTATATCAAAATACTCACGATATTTTGCCATTTTCCATCCCTCCTAATTAAAACAATTCAAGCACATCTTGAGCTGTCTTTCTCTCTCGAAGTGTGATGTTGTCCAAATCAAGCGTAAAGGACGCATTGATGAACTCTGGATAATTAACAGAAAGACCAGTTAATAGTTTCTCCATCGTGTTTCTATCCAGTCCAAAAATCTGGGTAGGGCTGATACCATCACTTTCAATATCGTGATTTAGCAAGCGCTTCAGCGTAAACTGGTAATAATCCCCACAAGCCTCAGCGAACTTAAACAATGAATACAGAATTACACGAGGATCTGGATTTTTCCATTTTCCTCTTGTAATACTCTCTAAATATCTCTTTCCGTTCTTTAACTGGTAGTCGCACAGTCCTAATCCCAACTCAGTACCAACTTGCTCTGTCGATATGAAAATATTTTTGTACGCAGAGACAATATTTTTTTTGGAATTGACCGTCATATCATCACCTAACATTGCCATAATTGCCGCTGGTGTGTATGTCTGATCAACTACCGTGTTTTTCACCCACCAATTGTACTCAGAAGTATATACGAGATTTGAAACCATCAATCCCCACGCATTAACATCCTCAACACCTAATTGTTTTACTTTTTGTCCAAAGTCCGTCAAAACATAGTCACTTTTCTTTCTTACTGCAATGCCACCATCAGATAAAAAAGATTTCAAATACTTAACCATATTAGTACCAAGACCATGGGCGGAATTCCAGAAATCTTCCGTATTTTCCATGTACTTGCGTACCCAGTCATATTCTATTCCCATGTTTCCATATCTATCAACACTTCCCATTTTCTTTTCCCCCTTCGGTAATCTCATGGAGTTTGCTAAAAGACATCCATGAAAAATATCGTGACATTTTCTACATTTAACACATCTATCATCTATTTCGACAATTCCATCATGTAAAGAAATAAACCCATGTGGACAGTTTGCCTCACATACGCCACAGCCAATACAATAAGCCGACTTTCTAAAAATCGTCTTCAACGCTGACATGAAGTAAATATCTCTTTTTGTGTTAGTTCCAATGTTTACTGTAAAAATTGTCCGATCGTTTTCTACTGTTTGTTTGATTTTGTATGGATGACCTTCAAAAATCACCTCGACATCTCCATCTGTCAGAAACGAAACTTTACCAACAGTTTTGATCCATTCCTTCCAATCGGTTGCATTGGCGTAAGTAGTAATTGTCAAGACACCTTTTTCAAACTCGTCTATCGAAAGGTTCTTTGCAATCGACAATTCTTTACCACTTCTTCTAGCCTTCCAACCTCCAATATCCATAAATTCCTTAACTGCTTCATCTGAAGACAAATTCTTGGATGTAGTATCAAGAATTATCTTATTGAATGTAGTCGTTGTGAGTTCACCAGTTTCAGATTTACCATAGGACTGTTCCTTAAAATACATATTTTTTGATGCAGCTAAAGGACAAACCAAACAGCCAGCTCGGCTATTACCTTTTTTATATGCTTCGTTAATAATCAAATCTCGCGCATAAATATATGTAAACAGTTCTGCTGAACCCCATTCCAAAATTGGATGGCAGCTATACTGTCCTTTTACTTTTTCTCCCAAACTAACATCTTTATACTCACTTCGTGATGCACTTTCATCACCTCTCACGCCTGTAAATGCCATCCCACGGAAATGTGGATTATTCATTATCTTACGCAACAAGATTATTTGCGGAGATGTTTTATGTACACTGCAACACCATCTCATTGTTTGAGCCGGAGGTCCAAATTTATTCCAAGTTTCTATTGGACTTAAATTAGAACAAGAACGATAAAAGCTGATTTCATTTGATTTACAATACTTTTCAATGTCCTCAATCACACGATATGTATCAGGAAATTCCATACCTGTATCGCCAAACAAAACCATGAAAGCATTATGAGGCAATGCTCTTTGAACAATATCTAGTGCAACTACACTATCCTTACCACCGCTGAATGCCACATAAAAAACATCTACTTTGCTTTGATATTGTTGATATGTGTTGTAAACCTTCTTGATCGTCTCTTGAACTAGACCTTCCAGAAGTTCTTGATTTCTTGCTGCCATTGCGGGTACATCCACAAATCTTAACGGTTGCCCGTTTGGTTCAGGTTCTTCTAAAATTATAATTTCTGGCGCTGTATAACAAGATCCTCCTTTGGTCTGAGCAACCTTTCTACCTCTGTAAAAATAATTATTTGCTTCAGCCCACATATACGGATAGCTATCATTTTTTTCGTAATTCCAGTATTTATCAAAACCCAAAATATCCAATTCTTTATAATAAACAGGTCTCGGCTCCTTGCTGAATAGCAAAGGGGACGAATTAAGTAGTATGCCACCTGTCTCGACATCGTAGCTATATGAATACATGACTCTCTTAATCTCCTTTGTTCATCCTTAGTAAATTAGCCTGGCTTATTAGCTCATCCATTTTTCCATAACTTTTACGAGCTAAATAACCAGATGCACACAAAAACTCTAGGATGCTATTGCTGTTGAGAGAAACATTGCTTTCTGCCACGGCTCGTATGACCACATCGTCAAATGTGTCTAAACTTGAGTTCCTTTTAACAATCGCTCCAACAGGTTTATTTGCTGTAAATCCAGCATGTAACAGTTTAAATTTCTTACTGTAATTCGCAACATAATGTTGCAATAAAAACGCATTCCAACTGAAATAAGCATTAGGAAATCCACCAAAAAGATTGACATCCTTTATACTTACAAAATCACCAGCACAGAACATTTCAATTGCAAAATCTGTGGCAGTAACATCGAATTTTGCTTTATCTTTTGAAACAAACTCTTCTTTATTGATGCGTAAGGAATTTTCATACACTGCATCAAAATAAATCGGAGTATCTAATTCTGTTTTTAATGTATTTAACTGATCTAAAGTAAAATATTCGTGGGACTTAGCAAAATTTTCAAACACCTTCATCATAGATAGTTCTTTGCCATATGCACTTATTATTTTTCCTTTGAATGAAAATTCATCCCTCAGTTTGTACCCTAAAACATCCCGTAAACCTAACCAAGTAAGGAATGAGTATCTTTCGTGAATATCTGGTAAATTGCGACCAATCAAATCCACAAGTTCTTTACCCCCCATATATTCCTTATCAGCAATTGCCTCATTGATCCATTTAACAATCTTTATCATTTCATCTGAAGTGAATTCCACAATACTTTCATGGAAATATTCACCCTTTTGATTTCTTATAAACTCCTCACTGTTTGTTCCAGCTAGAACTGCAACTACCTTGTCTCTAGTGATATGTGATAGGGAAGATACAATTTCATCTGTAGCCACCGCAGTGCCTGCTTCGATAAGAAAATTGCGGACCTCTTCTGTAAGGTCAATTTCCACATTACTATCGGGAGCAATGTATTTTTTTCCAAAATACATTTCGTCAGCTACATAGTGCGACAAATAGGTTTTTAACATATCAGCATTATTGATTCTTCCATCTTCAAAGTCTTCTGAAAACTCTTTAAAAAGAGATTCGTAATAAATAACATTTTTGCCTTCAGCAAAAATGTTTCGGATATATGCCAGCAATCTCATTCGTCTGGGTTCATCAAGCATAACATCTGGAAGATATGCCATATCTCCATAACGAATGCAGATCTTCATAACATTTTCACAGAGTTCTTCGTCTGAACATTCAACTTCAAAATCAAATTCCGATTTCCACTGCATTCTAAATCTGCGAACACTCAACTTGTCATTTAATCGAAAGCCTTTTCGATAGTGTGTAAGAAGAATTCTTCTATATTTATCAGCGTCAACAAAAACTTTACTATCAGCTTGTTTTGTTTTCTTTCCTGGTACAGCATTGCTAGGCGTTTGTTCGTGTTTTCTCTCAAAGTAAATCTTGAAATCTTGAACCTTTATCTTGTAATAACTTAGTACTCCTGCAATTTTCTTTGTAATGTCAGTCGCCGAAATATTTGTTTCAACATATAATCCATCAGCAAATTCCTTCGGGGCAATCATCTGATCCATCTGATCAATTGTGGCAATTTCGACTCTGCCAGTCCCAGTAATATTTTTTCCACATAGGTCAATGAGGATGTTTTTATTTTCCTTAAAAAGTATCTTTAACACACGCACATAAAGCTGCGTCCAGTTAGAAAAATCTGAATATATATTGCCGTTATACTCAATGCTTACCGGTTTTGTATATGCCAATTTATCCTCGAATGAGAATTTCACAAATTCTTTTTCTTTGTTAACTTGATTTACAATATTAAGGTTACATAAATTCGGTTCTTCCGCAATTGTCTTAGAATAATCTGTTACAAAATCATAAAAGATTTCCATTGATTTTAGGATATGGTAAATCTGTCTGCTATTTTTTGCTTTAAAGAATACATCTTTCTCAATGAATGTTTTTATTCTTTGAACATCTTGCGGATTATTTAACTCATAAATTGATGTATTGAATTTCTTGTGATTCTTTATGTAAACATCTACAAGGTCACACCGTCTTCTTACATTAGAAATATCTCCCGGACGAATCGAAGCAATCAACCACTTGTTAAATTTTTCCTTATTGCTCATGTTCAATTTTGCTCCTCCTTCCACGAGATCTTCAATTCTATCCTTTATGGCTTTAGGATTTTTTTCGTACAATTCAACTGTATCCACAAATAATTTAGAAGCACCGTGTAATCCAGACTTTTTATGTAAATATAACGACGACATTATCGTCATCTGCATGGATATTCCATTTTCATTTCTATACATTGAATCAATTTCGATTCCGTTATGTAATGCTCTTTTTCTAAGTGCTTCAGAGACTTTCTTGATGGCTGTTGCTCGATCTGTATGGTTTTCAATAACATCAATACAGACAAGTAGTAAATACGCCGCTTCATATTGATCCCACGGTATTCTAATCGCCATAAGAACTCCTCCTCTCACCCATAAATTAAAGACGATATAAGACTATTCTGTTTTAGTCTCACATACAAATTTATATTGCGGTCTCTGTGTATCAACTGGAATTGACCAACTTTTACCAAATTTTTTTGCGTTCTTTATCTGCCCTTTTTTACATAAATTTTGTACTTGTCTAGGTGTGATTCCCCACTTTTCAGCAGCTTCAGATGTGGTCATAAAATCTTGCATTTTTGTACCTCCGATTCAAATGTTAATACAAATAATCACATTAGTCTATGGTGCATTATACTTCCATTAAAACGAAATGTCAATTCGCTATAGCGAAGTCACACTTCTCTTTGGCGCACTGGAAGAACACTAATCTCACTCTTCTGCAAACAGGGCATTCGTACTACCCACAATGCTATTTTGCTTGTTGGGGAGTATCCCCAATCCCTACTGATTCCGTATCTGACGATACTGGCTACACATTCTGAACGTTAATCTAGTAGGAAGCTAACCATTGATTAGCCGACCTCTCACTTTCTATTAATTTTTTCCACAAAAATTTTACCCTACGGTTTTATAGCAATTCTTTTTCTAATTTTATAAACATAAATAAGGCCCAAATGGGCACTTTCCCTTTTGAGCCTATACACTTTATCAGCTAACGTATTTCACTTTCATTTTTCCTCATGGCCATGAGGCTTTTTTCTCTTAAATCGCATTCTATGAATCCTTGGATTTTCCTTTTTGCTCTTCAATAATTCGTTCTGTCGCTTTATGAATTCTATCCTTGGGATAGGGTGGTCTTAAATTCAATGATAACCGCCCTTTTTTAATCATATACGTTTCACTGCCATCCTCAGAAAATCCTTTCAACCAGCAATCATCCGGATACTTCTCAGCAAAGGATCTCAACCGTTTCTGCAGACTCTGATTAAAGGTATACAAATCATAGAATCCGTCATCTTCATTGGTTAGAATAATCGTTTCTTTTTCACATTTTAACCTTCGCATATGCTACCCCCGCTTTCTTTCCATTTCCTGATCCAGATACTTTGGTATCGGCTTTCCGGATCGACGGGCAATAGCAATCTGTTTCTGTTGCAATCGTTTGATCACAGATTTTCGTTTCTTAGGTTTATTATCCTGTTGCTTTCGGGAGGTCTGTTTGTTGCTGCAAGCATCAGAAATCTTTTCCGGATTTTTCTTCTGATTATTCACCAGACCGTCCACCATATCATAATTGGCTTCGGTACCGGATTCTCGGCTCCGTTCATAAGTGCCGTTCTGGTAAAACTTCTGGTAATGTTCCAGACGGAGTTTGCCATCCTGTTTTAACTGTTCGACCGGGTTTAGCGGTATCTGCTGTTGGATATAATTATGAATCTTTTGTTTTGTCTTTTCATCGAATTTCTTACATTCTTCGACAACCATTTTTCCATAAGCATCCAGGATAACTCCCTGAGCCTGATCCCGGTATACCTGATGCTCCATCAGATAAAACTGTTTCCCATCGATGATGATGGTGTCTATGGCAATCCAGTTTCCTTTTTTCCCATCGATCTGATAATTCTCAGTTTCCATAGTGATCAGTGCTCCGGATGTATTGATACGAATGAATCCGGCAAGATACTGTGGATAGTTTTCATCTACATAATAGCAGCTGATTTCTCCGTTCTTGTTCAATACGAGCACGTCACTGACTTCGCATTGCTTTTTCATCCGTTTCCAAATGTCAGCAACTTTTTCATTTTCCTGCATTTCATGAATCGAGATTAATCGGTAATTTTCGACAATAATCGACACATTCTGCTGGATTGCTTCTTGATATGGCAGATGCCACAGAACTTTTCCTTCTGTCTGCTGATTAACTCGGTAGACTGCAAATTGATTAAGTTTCATAGGCATCGTCCTCCAGGTTGTTCAGATAATAATTCAGATCCAGAGAATAGTAGTATTTGTCTTCGATTTGCTGTAATTTTCCAACTGTAGAATTGATGGTCTCAATCATTTCTTCATTCTCGGAATCACTTTTTTCCTGTTCCAGAACTTCCAAAGCCTCTTTCAGTGTTTGGATCGTTTCTTCCTTTGTGTGCTGCTGGAAGATAACAGTAATCGTCAGTTCGTTTTCTTCCAGGTTTACGTTTCTCATAGGCTCATTTCCCCCCTATTCTTTTTCGATATTGGTTTCATCTGTATATTCAGCTCTTTCTCATTTTTTCTTCGCTTATATTTTTTTCGTTATCCACTTTCTTATTAGATTCCATAGAATTTTCCACATTTGGATGTATTTCTTCCAAGTACTTTTCCACACGACTGATTGCATTTTGCACATAAGAATTATCTCGAAAGCCAGGAATCGAATTCAGAAATTCTTTCTGGATTTTTCCTTCGATCATCAGACTCTGCATCCCTTCATAATCGCTCCCATCTTTCAGATCAAAGCCAACACATTTCAGTCCATGCATTCGCTCAGATGGTATTTTTTCATAGGCTTCCAGTGCTTCCGGCAATGTCAGATCATAGTGTACTTCACCCATTACAGGAAATTCTGCGCATTCTGCAGCATAGAAGCTGATACAGGTAAGATCATTCTCATAATCCACATTTTCTATTTCCGGGACAATATCGAGTATTTTTTCTCTTTGTGCTGCAAAGTCTGAAAGTTCTGCAAATCCAAATCGATCAACGTAATATGCCTGCATATCCCCACCATGATTTGTAATGATGACATCACTGACCGACATAGAATGTGCTTTATAATCTGCCGGTGGATTATCGTTGAATACGGCATACAAATCATCCAGTTTTTCATTTTCATGTAATCTGCCAGAATAAACACACTTATAATTTGCTGCATCGATTGTAATACCATCTTCTTTGACCATTGCCATATTCATAAATAAATGTTGTTTTCCCGGTGAGTCTTCATCCACATGGTAAATCGCATAGCGGTCACCATTACCTCTGAACATTTCTTCCTCTAAGGTATAATCATACTTAAATGGGTATAAAGCCCGATCAACTCTCTCCGAAATATCCGTTCCTTCTACAATCGTGTCTTCCAGCCAGTTTTGAATATCTCCCCATGATTCAAACTGTAGATAGCCGGCAATTTCATGTGTCCCATCCGGTGCCAGTACAATATGTCCCGGTTCGCTTTCCCGATAATCATAGCGGTATCCGGCTGCTTCCAGTGCATCTACCAGAATGCCGTATTTTTCATGTAATTCTGTTTTTTGTTTTTCTTCAAGAATGATTTCCAGTTCTTCTGTAAGCTGATCGATCATTTCACCGGCTGTCTTGCGGATCACGTCCATAGATGCTTTCATTTCCTTCATTTCCCGGTTGCTACTCCAACCTGCAATGTAAGGAAAACTATAATCCGATGTATCCAAACCAAAGGAAGAACACACACAGTAAGCAACGGATTCCGCCTCAACCTCTTTTGTCAGACGATCTTTTTCTACACCCAGGCTTTCCAGGATTTCCCTGTCATGCAGTTTTGCATGGGCGGTTTCATGAATAGCAGTCTTTAAGGTCTGGCTTTCACTGAGTCCTTTTTTGATCATGATTGAAATGTATGGATCCCCATGGAATAAAGCATTGCACCTTCTTCATAACGGACAAATTTCTTACGTCCTTTGACAAGCTTTTCCAAATCTGGAACCTTGCTTCGGTTATTTTCCATAACGCTTCCCCCTTCTCTTCTTTAATTCTGATACAACCTCAGGATTGTCTTCTAAAAAATCATCCAGAATATTCAAATCCACAATAGCTGTCTTTCGAATCGGATAATTGGCTTCTGCTTTTTTCGCCAGTCTGACAAAAGCCAGTAGGACATCCTATAAATCTTTGCTCCTTGTGTGTAATTTACAAATCTGCGTTTCTTTCCTTCCAGATATTTTTCCAAGTCAGGTGTTTTTCGTTTTTTCATGGCTTCCTCCTTGTTTCCAGAAATCTGTATATTACCAGATACTCATTTTATTTGGCAGGTACGTGAAAGGATGTATTTTCTGCATATCATCAAAATGAATAATTGCTATGCCCGACAACAAAAAAGGACACCTTCCATTGGTATTTCTACCAAAAGAGAAGTGTCCCTTTATACACCTTATTTTTGAAAAATGCTCCTCAAAAATAATCAATATTTTACTTGTAAACAAATAAGTCAAACAGTTAAGAACCCATAGAGTTCCTTATTCTGTTTCCTTATAATCCATACATCATTATTTCAATCTATACAGTTCCAAGCCGTTTCATGTAGCTCCATGTCAATCCGTGGAACCACTTTTCCTGATTGGACGTCTGTGACTACCAAACCGAACTCTTATTTTCTGGATTAGTACAGCTTCGCACCAGCCGGGATTCTGTCATCAACCATCAGAAGGTTCAGTCCTTCATGACCGTCTTCCTCGTGTACTGCTGAGATCAGCATACCTTCAGAATCGATGCCCATCATCTTTCTCGGTGGCAGGTTCACGATAGCGATTGCTGTCTTACCAACCAGGTCTTCCGGCTCGTAATACTCGTGAATACCGCTTAAGATCACGCGATCCTTGCGTTCTCCGTCATCCAGTGTGAACTTCAGAAGCTTCTTGGACTTCGGAACTGCTTCACAAGCCAGAATCTTAACTGCACGAAAATCAGATTTTGCAAATGTCTCAAAATCTACCATTTCTTCAAAAATCGGCTCAATCTTTACGTTGGAGAAATCAACCTTATCAGCCACTTTTGCTTCTGCCGGAGCAGCTGTACCAGACTGAGCAGCGTTGTTTGCTTCGTTCTTGGCAGCGCCCTGTGACTTCATTGTTGGGAACAGCAGTACATCACGGATCGCTGCGCTGTCTGTCAGCAGCATAACAAGACGGTCAATACCGTATCCGATACCTCCTGTTGGCGGCATACCGATCTCCAGTGCATTCAGGAAATCTTCATCTGTATGCTGTGCTTCTTCATCTCCAGCTTCTGCATTCTTATCCTGCTGTGCGAAACGTTCTCTCTGATCAATCGGGTCATTCAATTCGGAATATGCATTACACATTTCCCATGTATTGATAAACAGCTCAAAACGTTCTACTTTTTCCGGATCGTTTGGTTTCTTTTTAGTAAGTGGGGAGATCGCCAGTGGATGATCCATAATAAAGGTTGGCTGGATCAGGTTCTCTTCACAATATTCTTCAAAGAACAGGTTGATAATATCACCCTTGGTATGACGTTCTTCAAATTCAATACCTCGATCCTTTGCCAGAGCTTTTGCTTCTTCATCCGTCTTGACCTCATCAAAGTCTACACCAGCGTATTTCTTAATGGCATCGTTCATAGTCAGACGTGCAAATGGCTTGCCAAAGTCGATCTCGATTCCATTGTAAGTGAACTTGCTGCTGCCCAGTACCGTCTCTGCCAGATAACGGAACATAGATTCTGTCAGTTCCATCATACCTTCATAGTCTGTATAAGCCTGGTATAATTCCATCAGAGTGAACTCTGGATTATGACGGGTATCCACACCTTCATTACGATATACACGACCGATTTCGAAGACTCTTTCCATACCGCCTACGATCAGTCTCTTCAGATAAAGCTCCAGAGAAATACGAAGCTTCACATCTTCATTCAGCGCATTGTAATGTGTCTCAAATGGTCTTGCTGCTGCACCACCGGCATTGCTTACCAGAGTAGGTGTCTCTACTTCAATAAAGTCTCTTCCATCCAGGAACTTACGGATCTCTTTGATGATCTGTGAACGCTTCAGGAAAACTTCTTTGGATTCCGGACTCATAATCAGGTCTACGTATCTCTGACGATAACGCATATCTGTATTGGTCAGGCCATGGAACTTCTCTGGAAGAATCTGAAGTGACTTGGACAGAAGCACCATCTCGGTTGCATGAACAGAGATCTCACCTGTCTTGGTTCTGAACGCATATCCCTTTACACCATAGATATCACCGATATCAGACTTTTTGAATTCTGCGTACGATTCTTCTCCGATCGCATCTCTGGCAACATATACCTGAATGCTTCCCTTTAAGTCCTGAATATTACAGAAAGAAGCCTTACCCATGACACGTTTAAACATCATACGTCCGGCAATAGATACCTGAATCGGCTGAGCATCCATGATAGCTCTTCTTTCATTATAGTCGTCATTCAGTACCTGTCTGGCCTGTGCTTCATCCATTCCTTCTACGGAAGGTGTCTTTCTGCCTGCAAGAATCTTAGCTTCGTGAGCATAGTAAAGATCCTTCACCTCTGCTGAATGGTGTGTCTGATCATATTTTGTAATCTGGAATGGATCTTTCCCCATTGCCTGAAGTTCTGCAAGCTTGTCCCGGCGAACCTGTCTGAGCTTGTTCACATCTACTTCCTGATTGTTTCCCTGGTTCTTATTTCCCTGTGCCAATTCTCATTCCTCCTGTATTATTTCAAAACCACAATAGTCTTTTTCTCAATTCTGTTCCTGTACTTCTCCTACAGAGATCTTTCAATACCCAATACTTTGTATTTGATAATACCCATCTGAGTCTCCACTTCGATCTCCTGTCCTACAGATGCTCCGATCAGTGCTTTTCCAACCGGTGATTCATTGGAAATCTTGCCCTGCAGACTGTTTGCTTCTGTGGAACCTACAATCTTATATTCGATCTCTTCTTCAAACTCTTCATCGTATAACTTTACTGTACATCCTACATTAATCTTGTCAGAATCTACATCGTCTTCTACTACTACTTCTGCATTCTTCAGAATCTTCTCGATCTCTTCGATTCTAGCTTCGATATCACGCTGTTCATCTTTTGCAGCATCGTACTCTGCATTCTCGGAAAGGTCTCCCTGTTCTCTTGCTTCTTTAATCTTCTGTGACACTTCTTTACGTCTGTTCAGTTTCAGATCTTCCATCTCGTCTTCCAGTGCCTTTAACCCTGTATAGGTTAATAAATTCTTCTTTGCTTCCATGATACTTCGCACCTTTCAAAATCTAATATTTTTATGCCTTGCGGCCTATAATTTATGCAAGTTTACCTAATCAGTCACAATATTATAATATTCCCGACTGTTTCTGTCAAGTTTTTCCGGTATACTCTCCAGCATTTCTTCCAGCTGTCCAATGGTCTCGATCTCATTCACTCTTCTTCGTATCGCTGCACTGTGTGGATAGCCCGCTGTATACCAGGCCACATGCTTGCGCATCTCCCGAATACCGGTATATTCACCTTTGTACTGCAGCTGCAGTCTGGCATGGCGCAAAATCATCGCTTTTAATTCTGCCACATCTGGACGCTCCGGTATATTCCCTGTTTTATCATATTCCACAAGCTGCCGGAATATCCATGGATTTCCTCTGCTTGCCCTGCCAATCATAACGCCGTCGCATCCGGTCTCCTCCATCATCTTATGGGCCGATATAGGATCCGTCACATCTCCATTTCCGATTATCGGTACGCTGACGGCTTCTTTCACCTGACGGATAATATCCCAGTCTGCCTGTCCGGCATAATACTGTTCCCGTGTTCTTCCATGTACCGCTATTGCCGCAGCACCGGCGTCTTCCAGATATTTTGCCATCTCTACCGCATTGCTATGCGCTTCATCAAACCCTTTTCGAATCTTAACTGTCAACGGCTTTTGAATCGCCTTCGCAGTCTTTCTCACAATCTCGGCTGCCAGCTTTGGATTCTTCATCAGGGCCGAGCCTTCCCCGTTATTGACCACTTTCGGTACCGGGCATCCCATATTCAGATCCAGAATATCAAACGGCCGTTCTTCAATCTGAGCCGCCATTTCCGCGATCAGATCCGGATCACTGCCAAACAGCTGCATGGATACCGGCCGTTCTTTTTCCTCAATCTCCATCAGTTTTTCTGTATTTTTATTATGAAAAGAAATTGCTTTCGCACTGACCATCTCCATACAGATCAGCCCTGCTCCCATTTCTTTGCACAGCAAACGAAAAGGCAGGTCTGTTACACCTGCCATCGGAGCTAAGATATATGGATTTTCCAGTCTCACATTTCCGATCTTTAATTCCATCTTTACTCCTCTTCCATTGCCAGCGCAGAGGCATCCATTCCCAAAATCACCACTTTGTAATACAGTTCCAGAGACTCCAGAAGCTCTGCTTTACTTCTCTGCAGCTCCCGTATCTTCAGCACACTGCCAATTTCGTCATAGCTGAAGTCATTCTCCTGTGCTTCTGTATGAAAGCAGAGTTCTCCATCTTCGTCAAACTCCAGTGTCAGCACACCACCTACATCATTGGTATATAGCACACACATGATCTTCAGTTCATCTTTGATTGCGTCCGGCAATGCCTGAAATTCTTCGTTTAAATAATATTTTTCGGTATAGGCACTTGCTCCGCAGAGCACGGTCTTTTCCTTTTTCTGATTCATTTTATATCCTCTTTTACTTCTATTTCCATTATACATAATTGTAGATACCACGCACAGATACTTCTCCGGCGTAGACCTTTACCATGCTTCCATCTTCTTTTTCCACCAGAAGCTGTCCCAGTTCATCAATACCACGGGCAATTCCAGTATATTCATTTCCAGGTTCCAGAACACGCACCTGCTGGTTTTGATTTACCAGAAGCTCTTGATAGTCCTCGCGCAGCAGGGTCATATCTCCATATTCCATAAATCGGTCATAGAAATCTTCAAAAGCTTCCATATGGGCACAGATAATCGCCGCACGATCCACCTTTCCCCCCTTTTCCAGTATCAGAGAAGTGGCTATATCCTGGATTTCTTCTGGGAATTCAGTTACATTAGCATTAATACCAGTACCAATAACGATGTAATGGATTGCTCCCAGTTCCATACTCATCTCTGTCAGCGTTCCGGAAATCTTTTTTCCACGTATCACTACGTCATTTGGCCACTTAATCTTCACATCCAGACCAGTGACTTCTTTCACACTCTTCGCTACTGCCATGCCAGCCACCAAAGTCATCATAGATGCTTTTTCCGGAGCCAGCTGCGGCCGAACCAGAATACTCATGGCAATGGCAGAACCATGAGGGGTCACCCAGGCCCGTCCTCTTCTTCCTTTTCCGCCAGACTGATAATCAGCTACTGCCAGCGTACCATGGGGTGCGCCTTCTTCTGCCAGCTTCTTGATATAATCATTCGTAGAATCTACACTGTCCAGACAGATCAGATTCTTTCCAGCCCACCTGGTATGCATCCGGCTCTCCAACTCCGTTTTGGAAATACTGTCCGGATATCCACAAAGGCGGTACCCTTTATTCTGTACCGCCTCGATCTGATAGCCTTCATTTTTCAACTGATTGATACCTTTCCAGACCGCAGTTCTGCTGACGCCAAAGCGTTCACACAGTTCCTGTCCGGAGATATACCCTTCTGACTGACGAAGGGCACTGAGAATCTCACTTTTCATACTTTTACTGTTCTCCTAATGTGGCTGCCATCACTGCCTTAATGGTATGCATTCTGTTCTCTGCTTCCTCAAATACCTTAGACTGCGCAGATTCAAATACCTCATCCGTCACTTCCATCTCAGTCAGATTATATTTTTCTCCCATCTGTTTGCCGATCTTTGTCTTCAAGTCATGGAATGCTGGCAGACAATGCAGGAAGATTGCCTTCTCTCCAGCATTTTTCATTACTTCCTTTGTCACTTTATACGGAGAAAGATCTTTGATACGTTTTTCCCATACCTCATCCGGTTCTCCCATGGATACCCACACATCGGTGTAGATTACATCTGCATCTTTGGTTCCTTCTTTCACATCTTCTGTCAGTGTGATCGTAGCTCCGGACTCTTTTGCATATCCTTTGCATGTCTCTACCAGTTCTTCATTCGGGAAATATTCTTTCGTGGTGCAGGCTACAAAATGCAGTCCCAGCTTTGCGCAGGCGACCATCAGAGAATTACCCATATTGTATCTGGCATCTCCCATATAAACCAGCTTTCTGCCTTTCAGGTCTCCAAAATGTTCCCGGATAGTCAGCATATCTGCCAGCATCTGGGTTGGATGGTATTCATTTGTCAGTCCGTTCCATACCGGCACACCTGCATATTCTGCCAGTTCCTCCACAATTTCCTGACCATATCCACGATATTCAATACCTTCAAACATTCTGCCAAGTACACGAGCCGTATCAGCGATGCTCTCTTTCTTCCCTATCTGTGATCCTGTTGGATCAAGATAGGTGCATCCCATTCCCAGATCATGTGCAGCTACTTCAAAAGCACAACGGGTACGGGTACTGGTTTTTTCAAAAATCAGAGCAATATTTTTTCCCTTGTAATGATCTACCGGAATGCCTTTTTTCTTTTTCTCCTTTAAGTCTGCTGCCAGATCCAGCATATAGGTAATCTCATCTGGTGTAAAATCCTTCAGTGTTAAAAAATTACGTCCTTTTAAATCCATCTTCTTAAACCTTCTGTCTTTTATTTTTCTTACGCTTCTTTGGCCACTTCCACTGCTGCCTTGATACTTCCTGCCAGATTCTGCATCTCAGACGGAATAATAATCTTGGTAGCCTGACCATCTGCGATCTTTGCCATCGCTTCAAAACTCTTCAGTGTCAGTACCCTTTCATCTGCTCCGGCTTCCTTCAGGAAACGGATACCATCTGCATTGGCCTGCTGTACCTTCAGAATGGCTGCTGCCTCACCCTCTGCCTCGCGGATCATTTTTTCTTTCTCTGCTTCCGCCTTCAGAATTGCAGATTCCTTGGCTGCCTGTGCATCCAGAATCATAGCTTCCTTCTTACCTTCTGCTACCAGAATTGCGGATTTCTTCTCACCTTCTGCCACCAGAATGGTCTCACGTCTTTCACGTTCTGCCTTCATCTGCTTCTCCATGGCCTCCTGAATGGCTGCCGGAGGAATGATATTCTTCAGTTCCACACGGTTCACCTTGATGCCCCATGGATCTGTGGCTACATCCAGAGATGCTCTCATCTTGGTATTGATGGTTTCTCTGGAAGTCAGTGTCTCATCCAGTTCCAGATCTCCAATAATATTTCTTAATGTAGTTGCAGTCAGATTCTCAATGGCCATAATTGGATTTTCCACACCGTAAGTATATAACTTCGGATCGGTAATCTGAAAGAATACAACGGTATCGATCTGCATGGTAACGTTATCCTTGGTAATTACCGGCTGTGGCGGGAAATCGACTACCTGCTCTTTTAAAATCACTTTCTTTGCTACGCGGTCCAGAATCGGAACCTTGAAATGCAGTCCCACATTCCAGGTTGCGCGGTAACCGCCAAGCCGCTCTACTACCATCGCCTGTGCCTGTGGCACAATCCTGATGTTTCTTGCCAGTAATAATAAAATAATAATAAGAATGATAACTGCAATGCCCATATCAGTTGTTCTCCTTTTCCTTTACAATTAGTTTTACACCTTCAATTGCACAAATCTCAACAATCTTATCCTTTTCAATCCTCTTATCCTGATCCTGGGAGCGTGCTGTCCACTCCATTCCTCTGACCTGAACTTTTCCGGTGCTTTTCAGATTATCGATTTCTTCCAGAACCACACCTTCCATTCCAATCAGCTCATCCACATTGGTAGAAACATGTCCCTTATTCACATATTTTACCGCAAATGGCCTTGTAAAAAACAGCAATAAAAAGGAAACTGCAACAAATGCCATCATCTGTGGCCAAAAACTGAGTCCACATACATTAGCGATCAGTCCGGCCAGAGCACCTCCTGCGAACCAGATCGTCGTCAGCCCCATCGTCAGCAGTTCAATTACCAGCAACAGGATAAAAAGTATCATCCAATGCACCGGTAACATTACAAAGTCCATTCTTATCCCCCTTTCTTTTTGCATATCTTATGTTCAAGAATGCTTCTGCATACTTTCGAACAGTATAACACACAAGAAAAAAAAATACCATACCTGACACTCACGTATCTGGTATGGTACTCTGACTTTTTATTTTCCTGATTAGTAGAACTGATGCGCTCCGATCTTGGTTCCTTTTCCGGATCCTGTATTGAAATAAAGTGCTCCGCCTACCGTTCCTTCTCCATTCATGGCTGCCAGTGCCGCATCATAGCAATCACTTGGTGCGCTTCCGACCACACCTGCCAGCTGTCCGCTGTACGCTGGTGTGAACTGTCCACTTTCATAAATAACATCATGGATACTGTTTGCAAAAGAAGAACTTGCCACACGGTTCATAACTACCTGCCCTACGGCAATCTTTCCTTCCATAGACTGGTTACCTGCCTCACAATAGATCAGGGCTGCCAGAAGATCCAGATCACTGCTGCTTACACTGGATGCAGCACTCTCCGTGCTTTCAGTCTCCGGAGCAGTATACTCTGTCTCAGGTGCCGTGTATTCGGTCTCTG
>Ga0129317_1000741_pt1 | contig 30123 bp, 32 predicted proteins | sample Cm1ome_FD_94430 | JGI IMG/M metagenome (GOLD analysis project Ga0129317, IMG submission 94430) | Eastern black-and-white colobus group fecal microbial communities from Wisconsin, USA - Cm1105 metagenome | ecosystem: Host-associated > Mammals > Digestive system > Large intestine > Fecal | place... | reverse complement strand
TTTTTGCGTTTTCAGCTCAGACAGTTTTCACTATTTGAGCCTGTTTCTCGCTAAAATCCTCTCTTTTTCGAGGTTTTAGAGACTTTTTAGGCCTGCTAGCCCAGTATAACGCCCCTCACACCGGAAAATAAGTGGGGATATGCGGAGAAAAACACAAAAAAGCGGCGCTTTTCATGCTGAAAAGTGCCGCTGGTAGACATCTGGTAGACATACAGAAAATGGCAAAGGAGAGAACCCCTGGGGCCCAGGGGTTCTCTCCTTTGGCTGGTAGACATTTGGTAGACCTGACCTCAAAATAGCACAAAACCGGGGACATCCGCCTGTCTTGCGCCCAAGATAAATATTTGTCTCAAAACGACCATCCCCAGACGGCCGTTTTGAGTTGGAATGATGGTATACGGAGGCGGTCAGCCCTCCAGACGGTCAGCAATTTCCTCCGCATAATTTTGTTCTGCCTGCTCAATTTTGCCGGCGTCAAAAGAGGCGGCGAGGGTGGGATCAATGGGCAGCCGGGCCAGAACGGGGATTTCCAGTTCGGCGGCCACCTGATCCAGACGGCTCTTGCCAAAGATGGCGTGCTTGCTTCCGCAGTCGGGGCACTGGAAGTAGCTGTAGTTTTCCACCAGACCCAGCACAGGGATGTTCATCATTTTTGCCATGTTCACCGCCTTGGTCACGATCATGGACACCAGATCCTGGGGGGAGGTGACCACAATAATACCGTCCACCGGAAGGGACTGGAATACGGTGAGCGGAACGTCGCCGGTACCGGGAGGCATATCCACAAACATATAGTCCACGTCGCCCCAGACCACGTCGGACCAAAACTGGGTGACCACACCGGCGATGACAGGACCGCGCCAGATGACGGGGTCGGTCTCATTGGCGGCCAGAAGGTTCAGGGACATGAGCTTGATCCCGCCGGCGGTGACGGCGGGATCAATACCCTCGTCGGTGCCGGTGGCCTTCTGGTGAATGCCGAAGGCGGTGGGAATGGAGGGGCCGGTGATGTCGGCGTCCAGAACGGCCACCTTGCGGCCTTTCCGGGCCATGGCGACGGCCAAGGAGGCGGTAACAGTGCTCTTACCGACGCCGCCCTTTCCACTGACTACGGCGATAACTCTTTTAATGCTGGATTTTGCGTTGGCAGGGACGCGCATGTCCCGGGAGGAGCAGTCGGCGCCGCAGCTGGAACAGTCATGGGTACAGTTATCAGACATAATGTTAGGCATCTCCTTAAAATTTGCTTTGGGAGACAGATCCCAAGAATTCTTTATTCAAAAAAACAGTCTAGCGTTTTTCTCCCTGTCCGTCAAGGGGAGGAAAGGGGAAAGGTTACCGAATCAGCGTATTTTCAGTCAGAAGCTCTTCTCGGGTCTCCTTTGCGGAGAAGTAATAGGACAGAATATCGGCGGCCATAGCACCCAGCTCCGAGCCGCTTCCGCCGTGCTCCACCACAATGGAAATGGCGATTTCCGGATTATCATAGGGCGCAAAACAGACGAAGACGGCGTTGGACTCCGTCTGAGTGCTGATCTGGGCGGAGCCGGTTTTGGCGCCCACCTGAACGCCCAAATTGGCAAAGTACCGGGCCACGGAGCCGTCGGTGGTCAGGGAGAGCATGCCCGCTTTTACAGCCTCCAAATTTTTGGGGTGAATATCAATGGTACTGAGCACGTTGGGCTCATAGGTGCTGAGAATTTGGGAGAAGTCGCTGGACTTCACTTCCTTCAGCAGATGGGTGGCGTTTCTGGTGCCGCCGTTGACCAGTGTGGCAATGTAATCGGCCAGCTGAATGGGGGTGAACTGGCTGCTCTCCTGACCAATGGCCACGGACAGCGTGTTGCCGTCGTACCAGGTGCCGCCCATGGACTGGGTGTACTCCGGGCTGGCCATGACGCCGGATTTCTCGTACAGCTCAAGCCCTGTTTTCTGCCCCAAACCGAAGCGGGTGGCGTAGTCCACCAGCCGGTCAATGCCCAACTGGCGGCCAACATCGAAGAAAAAGTAGTTGCAGGAGACCTCGATGGCCTTACTCACATTGATGAGACCGTGGGTGGTGTGGTATTGGCGGTATATCCAGCACTGGGGCGCAGTGCCGGGGTAGTAAGTGTACCGCCCTTCATCTCTGATCCGGGTGCTTGGAGTGATAATCTCCTCCTCCAGACCGGCTACGGCGGTCACCATTTTAAAGGTGGAACCTGGGGCGTAAAGTCCCTGGAGCGCCCGATTGAACAGGGGCTTGAGGGGATTTTGAGCATTTTCGGTGTAGTCTGAGCTGTAGTTGGCCAGATCAAAAGTGGGGTAGGAGGCGGAAGCCAGTACCTCGGCGGAGTTTACATCCAGCACCACGCAGGCGGCGCCCTCGACCTCTTTGCTTTTCAGGTTGGGCAGGGCGTTGGAGAGAATATCCTCCACTGCCATCTGCAGGTCCAGATCCAGGGTGAGGACCACGTTGTCCCCCGGCTGAGGGAGAGTAATCCACTCCTCTGAGACCACCTTCCCGTTGGTGTTCCGTTCCAGGGTGCGGGTGCCTGGAGTGCCCCGGAGATAGGATTCGAAGGCCTGTTCCACCCCGTCCTTTCCCACTGTGTCGTTCATCTGATAGTCTGCCACACCGTCGCCGTCCTCGTCCACGGTTTTATAATAATCCCACTCCGTGGGACTCATCAGAGCCACCCGGCCCAGCAGATGGGCGGCATACCGGGTGTGGTACTGGCGGACGGTGGTGGCCTCGATGACCACGCCGGGGAGGGCAAGCTCCTTTACCCGGGAGATGAAATTAATATCCACATCTTCGGCGAAGATATAGGGGTTCCAGTCAATTTCCCGGGAGCGCAGATTCAGCTCATAAAGAATTCCGGCCACCGCCCGGGCATCCGCGGGGTCCATGTCGCCAATGTTCAGTACGGGGATTTCCGTGTCCGGCGGGGCTGTTTTGCTATCCACATATCCCGCGCCGTGCAGCTCGAAGTAGCTGCACATGATCCCCAGCAGCTGGCGGGCGGTGGGCAGGGAGTCGGGCTCCGACTCCTGGGGCTGGGGCTGAAGGGACGGTTGGGAGGAGCTGCCGGTGAAGAAGGCCTTAATCTTGTCCCAAAGACCCTCCTCCTGGGGTTCCGGGGTGCTGACGGAGGGGGGATCGGGCTCCTTCGTGGGGTCGCGGCTGATCCACTTCAGCTTGACCGCCAGACTGCCCAGGCGGGTGAGGGACTGTGTTTGCGAGCCGTCCTCGTTCTGGGTGGTGGTAAAGTAGGGTGCGGCGGGGTCATCAAAAATAAAGGGCTCCTCTTTTGAAATGGGGAGGGTGTCGGACCAGGTTACGCCGGTCTCCCGGGCCGCCTGAATGAGGGAGAGCAGGGTGCTGTTGCGCTGCTCCGCGTTCCCCATGAGGGAGGTATCCAGAGTTACCTGGTAGGCCGCCTTGTCAGACACCAGTACCCGGCCGTTTCGGTCTAAAATCTGTCCCCGGCTGGCCTCTACCGTGTTGGTCTCGGCAATTTTATGCTTGGATTGCCGGAAATACTCGTCCCCGTTGTTGATCTGCAGGTCATAGAGTGTGGCGCCCAGGCTGGTCAGAACCAGGGCCAGAAGTATGGTGACAACCCATACACGGCGGTGAAATTGTTTGGAATCCATGGGAAAGCCCCCTTTCTTCAGGGTTAAACGGATGCTAGGCCAGTCTGGTTCCGCCCACCCGGCGGAAAATAGCGCGGAACAGGAGATAGACCAGGGGGGTCCAGGCCAGGGAGATCAGACATTCCGGAACAGCGACGCTCAGCAGCGCGGACAGGCTGGCGGTGTTGGCAATCAGCCTGCCTGCGACCCTGAGCCCGTCCAGCAAGATGAGGACGCCGGCGGAGCACAAAAGGCAGCCGGGGAGGGATTGAGACAGGGCGTATTGAGACAGCCCTCCGGTGGCCATGCCCGCCAGGGCCAGAAAGATGACCAGTCCCCCGAAGCCGCCCGGGTAGGCCAGCTCCCAAAGCAGCCCAACGGCCAATCCGAAGCCGGTGCCGGCAAAGGTGCCCTCCAGCACGGCCACCGCCGCCACTGCAGGTGGCAGCAGCGTGGGGGAGACGCCCCACAAGGGGTAGCGCGGGAGAATATAGGCGTCCAACAGCCAAACCAGCAGCAGCCCCAGGGTATAGACGGACCACTTGTGGATGAGATCGCGGCGGGTCATAGAAGGCCTCCTTACACGAGAAAGTGGACGTTACGGATCAGGGGGAGGGGCATGGTAAAACTTTGGCCGCCCCCGGCAGGCACTGTGCCCCGGGTCTTACACAGCTGTTTGCCTGCCCTTTTTCCTCTGATGCTGCGCCTGTGCGGCGACTTACCTGCCCTGAGCCTCTGGGTGCAAATATCCGGGGCGCCGCCCCGCCTTGGTCCGCTCCCGCCGCTCCGGGCCGGGAGCGCGGCTCACGACGGCTCCGGACTGCTTACGCTACAATGTCAAAGTCCTTAATCACAAAGACCTGGATCAGAGAGTCCAAGGTCACGTCGGGAAGGACTACGGCGTACCGGGTCATGCCGGAGGGATCTGTAAACACGCCCTCCACCTGGCCCACAACAAGGCCGGAGGGATAGACATCCCCCTTGCCGGAGGTGATTACCTCGTCCCCCGAGACCAGTTGGGCCTCGTCGGGCAGATAGCTCAGCTTGAGCCGTCCCTTTTCCATCAAGGAAAAATCTCCCTCCAAAATGCCGGCGGAATAGGTGCGGGTGACGATGCCGCCCATCTCAATATCGGTGTTGATGATGGTGGATACGGTGGACCAGTTCAGCCCCACCTCGGACACGATGCCCACCAGCATGCCGGTTTCGGTGATGACACAGTTGCCGGCCTCCACACCGGAGGAGGAGCCCTTGGAAATGGTTAGGGTGGATTCCCAGTTGGAGGTGGAGCGGGCGGTGACCCGGGCGGATTCAAAGGTGAAGTCCCGGCGCTTGTCCTGGAGCTCCAGCAGCTTTCGGAGCTGCTCATTTTCCCGGCTGGCCTCCTGGCCCTGGCGCACCTGGTCCTCCAGCTCCGCCACCTGGACCCGCAGGTTGTCCAGCTGGTCATGGAGCTCCTGGTAATGGAAGACATAGTCATACACACCCTCGGCCCAGTCCAGGGCGGCGGAAATTCCGCCCCGGATGGGGGCGGTGACCGTGTTGACCACATCGGACAGGGGATCGGCATTGCCGCCCAGCACAGCGGAGCCCACTCCGATGAGAATGGACAGCAGCAGGGCAATGACCAGCAGCAGAATGCCGTTATGTCGGAAAAAGTTTTTCACGTTGCTTGCTCCTTCTGTGCGCAGAGAGCCAGAGCGTCCACTCCGAACCGGGACAGTATCCGGCCCAGACGACACACCGGCAGACCCACCACATTGGCGTAGTCCCCCTGAATGCCCTCAACCAACAGCGCGCCATAGCCCTGAATGCCATAAGCGCCGGCCTTGTCCATAGGCTCCCCGGTGGCCACGTAGGCGGCAATCTCATCCTGGGTGAGGGAACGGAAATGGACAGAGGTGGCCTCGTGCTCGGTGACAGCCTCTCCATCCCGGACCACCGTGACCCCGGTATAGACAACGTGGGAACGGCCCGACAGCAGGGAGAGCATTTCCGCCGCCTCCTCCGGGCTGCCTGGCTTTCCCAGAACCCCGCCGTCGGCGGCGACCACCGTGTCGGCGGCAATCACCAGATCGCCGGGGTCTGTGTCCGCAGACACCTCCGCCGCTTTCTGGCGGGACAGCTCCTCCACCAGCCGGGCAGGAGAAAGCTCCGGATGGGGCAGTTCCTCTCCGCGGGCGGGACGTATTTCAAAGCCGGTAATGCCCATCTGCCCCAGCAGCTCCCGCCGCCTGGGGGATTGGGACGCCAGGATAATTGCCATAGATACACCTCGGATCACATATAAAGTGGGAAAGACGGGCCGCCCTCGCGGCTCAGCCCTCCATCTGGGCGTTGGTAAAGCCCTGGGTCAGGGAGCCCTCCACCCGGATGGAGTGGCCCCAGAACAGCGCTCCGTCGTTAAACCAGAATTCAAAGCCCCCGTCAGGAAATGTTTGAATAGACTCCAGCTCCAGCCGGGACATAAACTCCTCCCGGGTAATCTCTTCCGGATCGTGCTCCTCACAGCCGCCGTCCTGGGCCCAGTCGTTGGCCAGGTCCAGCAGCTGCCCGGCGGCGAACGCCCGGGCCTTTTGGTCCCAACCCGCCTGATCGGACATGAGAGACAGGGCAGTGTCCTGGGCGCGCCTCATATCTCCTTCATCGGCCCGGTCATAGGTAAATTGGATGGATTGGTCAAGCCACTGGACATCGGCCTGAAACCAGTTGACGGAGCGGTTGAGCACAAAGGTGCCCAGGCCGTCCACCCAAAGGCTGACCTCCTTGACCTGTTCATCCAGAATGGACTTCAGCTCCGGTTCCATCATGGGTGTGGGCAGACCCACCAGCAGGAAGCGGTTGTCCTTCAGCCCCTTCCGGACCCGGGCCTGGATAATGGAGTCCCTGGGGGCCCGCCGGCGGAGAAACTCCAGCAGCTTGTCGTCGGCCAGGGAGACCAGACAGGTGTCCTCCCGGTGGATGGGGCCGTCCTCCTCCCGCCAGGCGGTGATGGGGAGGGTGGCGGTCCAGAGTTGAGCCCCCGGCTCCTTTCCGCCGCCGAAGCCATTGGCCCCGGTGACGGCAAGGATGTCAAATTCCTCCGTTTCAAATTGAGCGGCCAGAGCGGAGGCCTCCGGATGTTTGGACTGGACGGCCTGCTCCGAGGCCTGGGGGGCTTCCGCGTGCTCCTCTTTCTTTTTACTGAATAGTTTAAACATATCGGTCACTCCTAAAACACCTTGTTTACTTCCCTGTGGAGCCAAAGCCGCCGGTCCCCCGAGCGGTGTCGTCCAGCTCCTCCACCATGGAGACCCGGGCCTGAATCACGGGGGTGACCATCAGCTGGGCGATGCGGTCCCCGGGCTGAACGGTGTAATCGGCGTCCCCGGAATTTTGAAGGCCCACCAGAATCTCCCCCCGGTAGTCGCTGTCGATGACCCCCACACAGTTGGCGGGGGCCACGCCGTGTTTGATGCCCAGGCCGCTGCGGGCGTATACCAGGGCCACATAGTCTGCCGAGGGCAGGGCGATGGCGATGCCCGTGGGGATGACCGCCCGCCCGCCGGCGGGGATGACCGCAGCCCGGTCCATACAGGCATGAAGATCCATGGCCGCCGAGCCGGAGGTGGCGTAGAAGGGGGCGGGAATTTCCTTCCCGATCCTGGGGGACAGAGCTTTTACTTTTAATTCCATAACTATACCTCGTCGTTTGGTTGAGATTGAGATAAGGCGGAGGGTCACGCCTCCACATCCACCATGCGGAGATAGCGGCGCAGGGGGTACTCCCCGTCATGGCCCTCGCCGGAGAAGGAGCTTGACATATGGTTCGCCCGGGTAATCCGGGTGACGCCCGCCCGGGCCAGCAGAGCGGTAAGCGCCCCCCGCTCCTCAGGGGGACAGATGAGCCCCGCCGTCTGCAGACGCCCTGTCTGCCGTCCCAGGACGGGGAGGAGCTGGGTCCGGGGCAGGCACTTGACCAGCACGTTTCCGTGGAGCGGGGACAGCTCCAGCTCCCGGTCCTGTCCCAGGGTGATGGAACAGCCCGCTCCCCGGAAAAATTGTCCGGCCGTCCCGGCGCGGTCCACAATGTGCTCTAAAAAGGCCTCCTGGGCGTAGAGCGCGGACTGGGCGGCGTCGCCGGGAGAGCGGGCCGCAGACGCCCTCTCCAGCCGGGGCAGAAATTCCAGGCAGAAAGCCTGGGCCTCCTGAAGGCTGTTCGTGTCCAGGAAAATTACCTGGCAGGAGGAGCACAGCAGACCGCCGGTGTGGACAATGTGGCGGGCCAGGTCATCCAGCTCCGTTGGGTCCGGCGGACCGGACAGGTAGGCGAAACTGAGCCGGTGGCCCCACTCGATCAGCCGGCATCCCGGCGGCGCAAGGCCCCGGCAGGCGGCAACCGCCTCATCTCCCCCCCACACCGCCAGGCCGTTGGCCAGCCGGGCCAGGGCCTGGAGGGACGCGGCATCGCCGGAGGGCAGATCAAAGGCGTATATATAGGGGGCCAGCCGGGGCTCCGTATCCACCAGCTGCTTCAGAACAGCCAGGGACAGACCCCGGTCCGACCGGGGCAGCTTCAGCAGATTGATATTGCCGGTGAGCAGCCCCTCCACCACACTGAATACGGGCAGACCGGGCATGTTCCCGGGCGCCACATGGAGGAGGACGCCCAGGGGCATGGGCTGGGTATGGCCGAAGGGGCGGGACCGGGGAGAGAAACCCGATGGCCCCAGCTCCGTGTGTATCTTATATTCCAGGGCATCACGGGTCAAAAGAGGTCTGGCCCGGTCCAGTGCCTCTATGGCTCCAGAGGGGGCGTACTGGGCAATAAGGCCGTCCAGCGCCCCTGCGTCCAGCAGACAAACCAGGCGGTCCAGGGCGTCCAGCACGGTCTCCACCTTCAGGCCGGGGGCGCCGCGGGTTTCGTTGAGCGACTGTTCCAGCCGGGAGAGGAGCTGGGGCAGATGGGAATCAGGGAGCAGAGTCCCGCTGGCCAAGATCACACCCCCGCCTCCTTTCCCAGCAGCTGGGCGGCGCCGGCGGCGCAGGTGGTAATGTCTGTCAGCCCCACCCGCCCCAGAATGGTGAGGGTGGGAGAGGAGATGCCGCAGCCGCAGGCCTCCCCCGGCTCCAAAAAGCCCAGGTCATCTGTAATGACACTGGTAACCGGGGTCCCGTTGATCAGGGGAGAGATGAGGTTAACCAACCCAATCTGCCCCATGGGCAGGGGCTCCAAGGTGTGTACGTCCCGGATAAGCACACGGGCGTAGATGGGGATATGAAAGCGGTGGCGGGAGCAAGCATTATAGAAAATGGGGTGCTCCACGGCGCCGAAAAACTCGTGGATATGGTCCTCCGAAATCCCCAGCACCTCATGGGCCAGGGTATAGAGCCGGCTTTTTTCCACTTCCTGGGCAAAATGCTGCTTCCAGCCCCCGGCCAGCAGGATTTTAGAGCCGGGAGGCAGGGCGGCGGCCAGCCCCATCTCCTTCATTCGCCGCAGGCCAAACCACAGGTAGGAGGGAAAGCCCACAATGCGTGTGGGGAAGGGGGAGCGGGAAAACCGCTTCAACGCCTGTGCCGCCCCGTCCAGGTCCGGAACATAGCTCCCGTCCCGCCAGCGCAGGGCATAGGTTCGGCGAAGGGGCGGGGAGAACCAGGTCAGGCCGTACATGGTCCGGGTGACACCGGTGCGGTTGTGACGGTTGGGCTGGTAGCCCAGGACCACACAGTTGGCGGGCTTGGGGGAGACCAGCCCGTGGCGGAAGCCCAGGCGGAGGACCATGGGAATCTCCGCAAAGAGGCAGCCCCAGTCAAAGCCCACCTGGCTGAAATGTCCGCTGGTCCCCGAGGAGGTGACCTTCATGGGCATGCGCCACTGGGGCATGGAAAACAGGGCGTGGCGCTTGAAAAACAGGGTGGGAAGGGGCGGGATATCCTTTAAACGCTCAATGGACTGCAGAGATTCGGGGGAGAAGCCGGTCTCCCGGCAGATGGTCTGGTAGGAGGGGCAGCGCCTGATGTGCCAGGCGCAGTTGTCCGCTGCGGCCTGAAGAAACAGATGATCGGTCCCTGCCAGATCATAGGGGTCCCGGTGCCAAAACAGACGTTGACGGTTGAGCATGGGGCGGCCTCCTCTCTGGATGAATGGGGCGGCGGTCAGTGTGTGGGGGCGGAGGGGGCGTCCGCACCCTCGCTTTCCCTGCGGGCGGAGGAAATAAGAGACCAAGTCTGAATCAGGTTCTCATGGGTCAGGCTGCGGGGCTCAAAGCGCAGCAGGCGGAAGACCAGATCCATAATAGCCCCCGTGCCGAAGACGGTGAGAAAGGTGCCCAGACCCAGGGGGCTGCCCAGCAGAATGCTTAGAGCCAGCACGGAGGCCAGAATGGCCATGTTGATGGAGCCGATGGAGCACCGGGGCAGCCGGCGGCCCAGGGCCACCAGCAGTGCGTCCCTGGGGCCGCAGGACAGGGCCGGCTTCATGTACAGATATGTGCCCAGGCTGATGAGAATCAGACTCAGGAGCAGGGCGCCCAGCTGGAGGGGGAGCCTGGTTATGGGCGGAATCAAATCCAGCCACAGACACAGATCCAGAACCCATCCGATGATCAGAGCGTCCAAAATGGTGCCCAGGCCGATGGGCTCCCTCAGCGCCAGGTCCAGGGCAATGACCGCCAGTGAAATCAGAATGGAGGCGGTGCCAAGGCTGATAGGCAGGCGCATGGAGATGCCCAGGCTCAGGGCATCCCAGGGGGAGAGCCCCAGGCTGGCCTGCAGCTGCAGGTAAAGGCCGAACCCGTAGATCACCAGCCCCACAAAGGCACAGGCGGACCGGATGGCCAGAGCCCGCAGGAGCCGCCGCAGAGCAGGGGTAACACCCATGGAAAGATCCTCCCGTCAGAAAAATAATGGTGGTTGGGGCGTGATAGCAGGTCACTCCACCTCCCGGTAGTACAGGCCTCTGGTGTATTCGTTGGGCAGATACTTTCCCTGGCCCTGATACCGCTCCAGCACCCGGACGCACTCCGGGGCGCTCTCCGTGGTGAACATGAGGCGGGCGGCCCACAGGCCCAGACGGGCGTAGTCGGCGGATTTATCCGCCAGAAACAGCTTTTTGGAGTTCAAGATCTCGTTGCGGCAGCCCCAGGCCTTGACCACGGGGAAGCGCTCCCCCTTCCGGTCCACCAGCTGGTTGACATTGGCGCAGGTGTGCTGGCCGGTGTGGTTGTGAATGATGCAGTTTTCCGTAATCATCAGAGGCAGGCGGCCATAGGCAATAAGCTCCAGGGGGATGGCTTTGGACAGGTCCCGAATCTGGGCCAGTTTCAGCTCGAAGGAGGCGGTGGCGGAGACAAAGCCCAGCCGCTTTAAATCCTTCAGGGTTTGGCTGTTGTATACGCCAAGACCGTAGTCCCCCCGGACCTGAAATCCTAGCTCCATGGCCAGACGGGCCGTTCCCAGCGTGCCTGCCAGGGCCTCCCCCACACCCAGGGCTGCCAGGGCCTTCAGGTGGTCGGTCAGCTCCCGGGATTCCTCATCGGAGCAGATCCGGGGAAGCAGGGCGGCCACCGGCACCCCCGCCTGGCGGCACCGCTCCACCACCTCCGGGCGGGCGGCGCCCTGGTGGGCGGGGAGATAGATCAAAGCGGGGCGTAGGGACAGCAGATCGGCGCTGATCTGGTCCGCCTCCCGTACCGAGAGGGTGAGCAGGGGGGGCTGCTTGGGATTTTCGTACCGCACTCCGGGACGGAAGGGCTCCCCGCGCCGCTGGGGGGGAATCACCCTCTGGGCGGACAGGACGTCCAGCGCCTGGCGGCGCAGACTGTTCAGGGCGGATAAGGGGAGGGAGAGCCCATCCTCCACCCGGGCGGTGATCTTTTCACACCCGTAAGGGGTTCCCCCTGTGCGGGAGAGCTGGCCCTCCACCTTCTCCCGGGTGAGGGGGACGTTCCGCGCCGCCTCGGGTACCGGGCCCTCTACCCGGACCACACGGCCCTCCCGGTCTTCCACGGCGATTTGGGCGGGCTGCCCTCCCTCAATCAGGGCATAGATGCGCACCGGCTCCTTCCGGTTCTCCCCGTTTTCATAGGTGGAACGGGCCTGGGCATACAGCTCCCTTGGTTCCTTTTCCTCCTGGCGGGTGCCGAACATGTCCGGGCCCTTCTGACCCAGATAGTACTCCTGGGTGAAGCCCTGGCGGGAGAAGGCCTGCTCCAATTGCTCCAGCTCCTCCAGGGTGGGCTCACGCCCCTCCCGGAGGGCCCGGGCGTAGATGCCGGTGACGATGGCCACATACTCGGGCCGCTTCATCCGGCCCTCCAGCTTCAGGCAGGACACTCCCATGTCCTGCAGCTCCTTCAGGTGGCCGGCCAGGGACATGTCCTTCAGGGACAAGGGGTATTCGTCCGCCTTTGCCCCCCAGCCATATTTCAGGCGGCAGGGCTGGGCGCACAACCCCCGGTTGCCGCTGCGCCCCCCGATGACCGAGGAGAAGAAGCACTGGCCGGAGTAGCACATGCACAGAGCTCCATGGCCAAAGACCTCGATCTCAATGGGGGCATCCCGGCAGATGGCGGCGATCTGGTCCCGGGACAGCTCCCTTGACAGCACCACCCGGGAGATGCCCAGGTCGGCACACAGCTTGACCCCATCCAGGGAGTGCACGGTCATCTGGGTGGACCCGTGGATGGGCAGGTCGGGAACGGTCTGGCGGAGCATCCGCATAACCCCCAGGTCCTGGACGATGACGGCGTCGATGCCGATGGCGCTGGCGTGGGCGGCCACCTGGGCGGCGCCGGCCAGCTCCCGGTCAGTGAGCAGGGTGTTTAAGGTGAGATGGACCTTGCACCCCCGCAGGTGGCAATAAGAAACCGCCGCCGCAGCCTCCTCCTCAGAGAAGTTCTTCGCGTTGCGGCGGGCGTTGAAATCTCCGTATCCAAAATAGACCGCGTCCGCTCCATTTTGGACGGCGGCGGTGACCGATTCCATGGAACCGGCCGGGGCGAGCAGCTCCAGCATGGACAAAATCCTCCTGCACCGGAATGATTGGGGAACGGGCGGTCACTTGCGGTTCTGCAGCTTGAAAATCTCCCGCTTGGCCTCGGACAGCTCCATTTTCAGCTGGTTGGCCTCTTCCAGGCCCTCCTTGACCTGACGGCGCAGATTCTCCGCGGCCTCCTGCTCCCGGAAATACTGGTCGGCGATGTTCATGGCGGCCAGCACTGCGGCGTCCGCCTGGGAGATGCGGCTGCTGGAAACTTCCCGGAGCTGGTCATTCACATGGGACGCACACTTGCGGACGTAGGCCTCGTCCTCCACGGCCACCATGGTATAATCCCGATCGGCGATGGTGACCACCACTTTGTTTTTCATCGGAATTCCTCCCTCTGTTCTTTATCATGTGATCTCTTCGGGCATAAACCCCCAACTATAAAACCCATTATAGCACAACGGCCCACATTTGAAAAATAAATTATCCATGAATTTTCCCAAAACAGCCGGCTGGCATTTTCTTGTTTACTGAACCATGATTTTGCGGTAAAATGGAGGACGACATCCGCGGCAGGCGGAGAACACACAGAGAGAGGGGAGGGGGAGACATGGCCAAGCTGCTGATTCCAGGCGAGGTCCTTGCCATGACGGGACAGACGGCGGACCGCCTGCTCAAGCTGGACAGCGGCGACGCGGCTTTGCTGTATCTGGCACTGCTGCGCCGGGGCGCCCCGGAGGGGCTGAACTGGCCGGAGCCCCGCCTGCGGGCCGCCCTGGAACAGCTGAAAAGCCAGGGGCTGGCCCCCGAGGACACGCCCCTTCCAGACCCTCCCCCTCAGGAGGCCCCTCCCCCGGAGTATGCCATTGAGGAGATTTCCGCCGCCCTTACCGACCGGGCCTCCACCTTTCCCGCTATCTGTGACGAGGTGGAGCGGCGGCTGGGCAAAAAGCTGTCGGCCAACGATTTAAAAACCTTGTATACCCTGTACGACCATCTGGCCCTGCCCGCCGAGGTGATTTTCATGCTGGTGGGCTGGTGCGGGGAGGAGATGGAGCGGAAATACGGCCCGGGCCGAAAGCCGTTTCTGTCCCAGATCCGGCGGGAGGGCTTTATCTGGGCCCGCCGGGGCATTGACACCATGGAGCGGGCGGAGGCCCATATTCAGCGGCTGACCCAGCTGCGGAGCCGGGAAGGGGAGGTCCTCCGGCTGCTGGACATTCCCGTCCGGCCCCTGGTGGAGCGGGAAAAGACCTACATCGCCGCCTGGGACGACATGGGCTTTGACGACGAGGCCATCCGCATGGCCTATGAAAAGACCGTGCTGAAAAAGCAGTCCATGGACTGGGGGTATATGAACGGCATCCTGCGCCGCTGGCACGAGAAGGGACTGCACACCGCGGCCGCCGTCCGGGCGGGAGACCGGGATCCCAGGCCCGTCCGGGCCGGAGGCTGGACCAGTCCGGCCCCTGCCGCCGAGGAGGAGCGGGCCCGGGAGGATATGGACCGGATGCGCCGTCTGATGGAACAGATGAAACAGGAGGGAGGCTGAGCCCATGTCATATGACGCCAACGTGCTGCGCCGGGCGGTGGAACGCCTGGAGGAGGAGCGCCGGGCCCGGCTGGACCGGGTGGAGCGGATGCGGCTGGAGGCCTATGAGAAGCAGCCCCGGCTGGCCCGGCTGGACCGGGAGCTCCAGGGGACCATGTCCCAGCTGGTGGCCGCCGCCCTGCGCCGGGGGGAGAGCCCTGTTCAGGCCATCCAGACCATCCGGACGCACAATTTGGACCTGCAGCGGGAGCGGGCCGTACTGCTGGGGACCCTGGGACTGCCCGAAGATGCTCTGGACGGTAAGCCTGCCTGCTCCCTGTGCGGCGACACCGGGTGGCAGGGGGCCAAAATGTGCCGGTGCCTGAAGGCGCTGTGCACCCAGGAGCAGATTAAGGAGCTGTCCAAGCTTCTGGACCTGGGCGAGCAATCCTTCGATTCTTTTCGCATGGACTTTTACAGCCAGACGCCCTGGCCCGGGCGGGGGGACTCCCCGCGGAAGAATATGGAGCTGGTCTATGAGGTCTGCCTGAGCTATGCCCAGAAATTTGGGAAATTTTCCATTAAAAATTTGTTTTTGTCCGGGGCTCCGGGACTGGGAAAGACCTTCCTGTCCGCCTGCATCGCCCGTACCGTGTCCGAATCGGGGTACTCGGTGGTCTATGACACCGCGGGCAATGTCTTTGGCCAATTTGAGGCCAGAAAGTTCCAGCGGGACAGCCGGGACGGACAGGAGGCCAGAGACGAGACCCGGCGGTACCTCTGCTGCGACCTGCTGATTCTGGATGACCTGGGCAGTGAGCTGACCACCCAGTTTACCCAGTCCGCCCTCTACGAGCTGGTAAACAGCCGGCTGGTGGGGGGACGGCGGACGGTGATCTCCTCCAACCTGTCCATGGAGGAGGCGGCCAGGCGATATTCCCCCCAGATTGCCTCCCGTCTGGAGGGGGAGTACCATGTGCTCCACTTCTTTGGGGATGACATTCGGCTGTTGAAAAAGAAACGTATGTGATATGTTTCTGTGGAAAAAGCGGCGCAGCCGCTTTTTCCAGAAGGACTGCGCGAAAAATTTCCCTCGGTTTTCTGCAAAATTGTCGGAAAATCTTTCGCGAGAAGTGTCATTTCCCACGCACATGCCGTGGGAAATGACGGTATTTCACTTTGTTCCGCCGCCTGCGGGCGGCGGAACTCCTTACAGGAGAGCTTTTTCAACAGGCTGAAACGGCCGCCCATTGGGCGGCCGTTTTTCGTTTGGGCGCTAGGGAGTTCCTTGGCCTGTGCTGAGAAGCAATCCACGGCCGGAATGGGGGAACTTTCGGGGTGAGAGGAATATCTTGATGTTTTGCTCCCTGCGACGGGAGGACGTGTGGCTTTTATTGTCAGAACAAATCGGAAAGCTGGCAATGGAGCGCCTGGGCCAAATGATCCCCCTGTTCCAGAGTGAAGTCGGGGGGCAGGCGGTCTTCTTCAATATCTTTTAGAAAATCCAGAGGAATACCGGTTGCTTCCGACAATTCCAGATAGGAAAGTCCAAGTGACAGTCGCCTTGTGCGGACATGTGCGCAGAAGCGGGTGATTCTCCATTCAATACTCATATCTTTACCTCCCATGCAGTGCTGTAGGGATACTGTATCACAGGGAGAAGAAAAATGTGTGGGATATATCCCAAATCAAATAGTGATCTGGAATTTACAGGAGAAAAATTTCAGATAAATGGGGCTTTCTCTGCCTGTCGGGATATGGTACAATAAGTGACGCAGAAAAAACCGCCCCTTGGGCGGATTACAACCGACAGCGGAGGAAACGCCCATGCCCTATGCCATTCTTGCGGCGGCCCTGGTGGCCCTGGACCAACTGGTGAAATATCTGGTGTTGCAGAACATCCCCCTGGGGGGACATGTTCCATTGATTCCCCACATTGTGGAGCTGACCTATGTACAGAACACGGGGGCCGCGTTCTCCCTGTTTTCCGAACACACCTGGGTGCTGGCCCTGGTGTCGCTGGTGATGTCCGGGGTGCTGGCTCTGGCCATATGGAAAAATTTCTTCCGCCACCCCCTGGGAAAAATTACGCTGACCCTGCTGCTGGCGGGGGCGGTGGGCAACCTGATCGACCGGGCCTTCCGCCGCTTTGTGGTGGACATGTTCAATGTGCTGTTTATGAACTTTGCCGTCTTTAACGTGGCGGACATCTGTGTGGTGGTGGGGGGCATCGCCGCCGGGCTGTACTACCTGTTTTTGGCGGATAAGCTGGAGCCCAGGACGGAGGGAAAGCAGGTCCATGGAAACGCTGACGCTGACCGCTGACCGGGCTGGGGAGCGGGCGGACGCCTTTTTGTCCCGGTCCGTTCCCGGCCTGACCCGCTCCGCCGCCCAGCGGCTGCTGGAGGAGGGGGCGGCCACCCTGGGCGGGCGGCCTTTGAAGAAGAACTATAAGACTGCTGAGGGGGATGTGCTGGAACTGACTCTGCCCGACCCGGTGGAGGTGGACGTCAGCCCCCAGGACATTCCCCTGGACGTGGTGTATGAGGACGGGGACGTGATCGTGGTCAACAAGCCGGTGGGGATGGTGGTTCACCCGGCCCCCGGCCACCCGGACGGCACCCTGGTCAACGCGCTGTTGTATCACTGCGGAAGCTCGCTGTCCGGAATCAACGGAGAACTGCGCCCCGGCATCGTCCACCGCATTGACCGGGACACCTCCGGACTGATTATCGCGGCCAAGAACGACCGGGCCCATCTGGCCCTGGCCGCCCAGCTCCAGGACCACTCCCTGGCCCGGGTGTACGAGGCGGTGGCTGTGGGTGGGCTGAGGGAGGATTCTGGTACCGTGGACGCCCCCATCGGCCGCAATCCGGTGGACCGGAAAAAGATGGCCGTGGACCGAAGAAACGGCCGCCCGGCGGTGACTCACTGGTCTGTCCTGGCCCGCTATTCCGGGTATACGCATGTGGAGTGCCGGCTGGAGACGGGCCGCACCCACCAGATCCGGGTCCATATGGCCTCCATCGGACACCCCCTGCTGGGGGATACGGTGTACGGCGGGAGGAAACCCTGGCCCGGTCTGGCCGGCCAGTGCCTCCACGCCCGCAGACTGAAATTTGTCCACCCTGCCACCGGAGAACCGGTGGAGCTGGAGTGCCCTCTCCCCGACTGGTTTCAGCGGGTGCTCAGACAGATCGATAAATAGAAATAGAACTGTACCTGCCGGATTTGGCCCGTGTGCCGGGCGTCCGGCGGCCCAGGACAGGCGTCACCCCATGGGCGGACGCCTGTTGTTTTTTGCCCCGGTTGTCGTCCCCGGGCCGATCCGATCCCCCGTTACGAGGAGGAGAGCGGGAAGAAGCGATTCCGGAACCCCCCGGCGGCGGAACCCCGCCAGTCCGGGCGGGGCGGAAGTGGGCCGTTTCGTCCCCCGCCGGGCGAAAAAAGGGGGGGACGGGCAAAAAGCGAGCAAAAACAACCAATACTTGCGCAATTGCAAGCCTTTGTTTGCACAATTGCAAGCCTTTTGTGGTTTACGGGGCGGTAAAAATTTTGATAACATGGGAGTGAATCAGGATGAAGCTGCAGGACAAGCTGGTTCTCCTGCGGAAAGAAAAGGGCATGTCCCAGCAGGAGCTTTCACAGGCGCTTAAGGTATCCAGGCAGGCCGTGTCCCGGTGGGAAGTGGGGGAAGTAAAGCCGTCCGCCGACAAGCTCAGGCGCCTGAGCGAGCTGTACGGCGTCTCCGCCGATGATCTGCTGAAGGAAGACGTTGAACTGCCCCGCCGGGAGGCGGCGGGTGAAGGGTCGCCACAGCAGCCAATTGCGCGGAAACATCATACGTATAAAACGTGGATTGCGGCACTCGCCTGTGCGATGGCCCTGGCGGCGGCTGCCATTATTTTGGTACTTGCGGCGCAACCCAAGCAAGAGGTTCGGGCAATGGAAGAATTGCCTGCGGACAGCTGGAGTACGTCTGGCGCCAGTAGCTTCTCCGTGGGTTGGTAGCTTGTGTAGGAAGGGGGGGAATTGTGAGCGATACGAACAAGTCAAACCGCGTGGCTATTCATGGGAACTCAGCGAATTAACTGGTCAATAAGGGGGTATTGAGGTGGAGCAGGAGGCGCCGCTGCATCCGAAGACCGGAGCCTTTTCTTTGGGATCGCCGGCATAGTTTGGGCAACGAGCCTGGTTGTGCTGATGCACGGAATTAAAGCGCTGCTGGATGACGCGGGGTCCCGTCCCCCCGGAGGAGAAGGGGACGGGGGCCCCACCCCAGACAGACGGCGGTGAAACGCCGCCCCCGGCGTCGAAACCCTGACGGGGAAGGCCCCCGGCATGGTCGGGAAGTTTCTTCTAAAATACCTTCCGTATTTCTTTACAGATATTCTGTCATTGATTGAAATAGAAGCACAAATTGGACTTGTTTGGCCCTATCCGCAGGGTCGACGAAAGGAGCAGGCCCATGGGCATAGAGGTGCCGCCGCAGGGACGGATGCGGCGGGATGTGCAGGAAATCAGAGGGCAAGGGAACTCGTCCCATTGTTTTTGTGCGGCGGGAGATAACAAAAAATGAAAAAGAAGTGTTATACAAATTACTTTACATTGTTAGCCGTATGCATTTTAGCCGGGTGTTTGATCGTGGGAAAATTATTTGATGAAAACGAATCTGAAAAGATGATACGCCAATGTCAAAAAGTATTACACGAAATAGACTTTCAAGGACGCTTAGAATTCGATATGGCGGAAGTGAAAAACGAAGAAGTGGCATATGGCATGGATGAGCTCTCCTCGTTTACGTGGCTTGGCACATATGAACCACAGACAGCAGACCGCCTAATAACCATAGGCAGCATAACTTCAGCGTGTGCGTCAACTTCCAGCGGCTATATTGAATTTGCATGTAATCTGAAATCCAATAGAATAATTGGTTATAGAGTGTTTCGAACGAATACCGAAGAATCTCCGTTTCAAATCACTTTAGAGTAAGAAAGTTGGAACTCTTTTTGCTGTCCACATTGCCGTAAGAGGCTGTGGCCGACATCCCGGAAAAGCAAGATGTTATTAGCTTTCCCGGCCAAGTGCCCTCATTGCGGCATGTCTCTTGATGCGGAGGAGGGGGCGCCGCCCCCGGCGTCTAAACTCTGACAGGGAAAGCCCCCGGCATAGCCGGGGGCTTTCCCTGTTTTTGTAAAATTAAGGGTTATGGGGATGCGGCCGTCAGCGCTGGACCCGGCCGGAGCCGTCTCCGGCCACCAGGTGTTTGACCTCATCGGCGGTGGACAGATTAAAATCCATCTCCATGGTCTGCTTCAGACAGGAGGCGGCCGCGGCGTACTCAATGATGTCCTGGGGGCCGTACTCGTTCATAATGCCGTATAGCAGTCCGGCGGTAAAGGAGTCGCCGCCCCCCACCCGGTCCACCAGGTGGATCATGTACTGTTTGGAGAAATAGGCCTGGCCGCCGGTGTACAGCATGGCACTCCACTCGTTGTCCGAGGCGCTGATGCTCCGGCGCAGGGTGACGGCCACCATTTTGGTGCCGTAGGTCTGGCAGATCTGCTCCGCCACATCCACGTAGCCCTCCCGGTTCAGCTTGCCGGTGGTAACATCGGTATCCCGGGCCTTGATGCCCAGCACCTTTTCCGCGTCCTCCTCGTTGGCCACCAGCACATCGATGTAAGGCATGATCTGGGTCATGCAGGCCTTGGCCTCCGCCTCGGTCCACAGGTTCTTGCGGTAATTCAGGTCACAGCTGATGGTCAGTCCCATTTCCTTGGCCTTTTTGCATACCTGGATGCAGACCTGGGGGATGGTCCTGCTCAGGGCGGGGGTAATCCCCGTCATGTGGAAGTTGGTGGCCCCGGAGAAAATCTCATCCCAGTTGAAGTCCTCGTAGGAACAGGTGGCGATGGAAGAGAATTTTCGGTCGTACACCACCTTGGAGGGGCGTTGGGAAGCGCCCTTTTCCACGTAAAACACACCCATGCGGTCGCCTCCGTAGGCGATATGGCCGGTGCCCACATTGTACTTGCGCAGCTCTGCCACGCCAGCGGCGGCGATGTCATTGCGGGGCAGGCGGGTGACAAAGTCGGTGTCCATCCCCATCATGGCCAGAGAGACGCAGACGTTGGCCTCTGCCCCGGTGTAGTTCACCTGAAATTCGTCCGCCTGGATAAACCGCAGGTAACCCGCGGGATTGAGCCGGAGCATGTAGTCTCCGAATCCTACCATTTTTTTCATTATGAAGCTCCCTTTTGCTTGTTACTTTTCAATGCCGTTGTACAGCCCCTGGACCAGCAGCATGCCGGCGGTGGCCCCCTGGTCCTCGGTGCCCAGGGCCTTTGCGGCAAAGACGGCGGCTTTGCCGTATTTGGGGGTCATGTTTTTGGTGGCCTCCAGACCGGTCTTGGCCCCTTCCAACGCGGCCCGGGCGGCGGCGGGCAGATCGGCGCCCTCCTGAGCGGCCTGTTCCGCCCGCTGGGCGGCGGGGAGCAGGGCGTCCAGCACGGTGCGGTCGCCGGGGGCGCATTTGCCCCGCTTGGCGATGCCGTCGGCAAAGCCCTGCAGGAAGACGGCGAAGCCGGCGGCGTCCACTGTCTCCCGGCCCGCCAGGCGCTTGCCGCCCTCCATCCAGCCCGAGGACATGAGGGTGCCCATGGTGGAGGGAACCACGCTGGACATCTTCATCCCGGACTTGGCCAGGCGCTTGCCCATGTCGGCTTCATCCAGGGAGGAATAAATTTCGGGCAGGGCACAGTAGCCCTTTTTCATGGTCAGTCCCAGGTCGCCGTCCCCCATTTGGGCGTCCATATGGCACAGATGGTCGGCGTTCTCGGTCATAACCTGAGCCACCGCCTCCATAAGGGCGGTCCAGTCGTTTGCTTTGATCTCATTCATGGCATATTCCCCTTATTTCTGACAGTAGAAGGGGGTGCTGACAGGCATATTCAGCATCTCCTTTGTCTCCTCGTCCACCTTCATCATGGAGATGGAGGCTCCCGCCATCTCCATGGAGGTGGCGAACTCACCCACGAAGGTACGGAAGATGGAGATACCCTTCTCTTCCAGCAGACGGGAAACGCTGTTGGAGAGAATGTACAGCTCCTCCACGGAGGTGGCGCCCAGGCCGTTGATGAGCAGGGCCACCTCTTCGCCGGCGGCCACGGGCATGTCCTTCAGCAGAGTGTCCAGGGACTCGGCGGCCAGCTCGTCGGCAGTTTTCACGGGTCCGTTCCATACGCCGGGCTCCCCGTGGATGCCCATGCCCATGGCCATCTCGTTTTCACCCAGGGTGAAATTGGAGTGGCCCACCTCGGGGATGATGCAGGGGGTCAGGGCAAAACCCACGGTGCGGGTATTGTCCTTGGCCTTCTGGGCGGCGGCCAGGACCTGGTCCAGGGTGCCCATCCGGGCGGCGGCGGCCCCCGCGCACTTGTACATGAAGAAGATGCCGGCCACGCCCCGGCGGGCATTTACGTCCGCGTTGGAGTTTACGTCGTCGGCCCCCACAATGGAGGCGGTGGGAATGTCCTCCAGGTCGCACATCTCGGCGGCCATGTCAAAGTTCATAATGTCACCGGTGTAGTTGCCGTAGAGATAGAGTACGCCGGCCCCGGCCTCCACCGCCTTGCTCACCTGGAAGATCTGCTCGGCGCTGGGGGACTGAAACACGCTGCCCACGGCGCAGCCATCCAGCAGGTTCTCACCCACATAGCCCAGAAACAGGGGGAGATGTCCGGTGCCGCCGCCGGTGATGATGGCCACTTTGCCGGGGACCTTGTTTTGGATGCAGTAGCAGCGCAGGTCATCGTTTACATACCCCACCTGTCCGGCGTGGGCACGGTAGATGCCCTGGAGCATGTCGTCGGTGTACAGGGCGGGATCGTTAATGATTTTTTTCATGTCAGGCCCTCCTTTAAGGCTTTTTCACAATATGGACGGCAAAGCCGCCAATCTCCTCGGCCAGATAGACGGCCACCAGGTTTCCCTTGGCGTCCACGTTTTTAAACTCCTCCCGCAGGGGGATACCCTTGGACTGAAAATAGGCTGCGGCCCGGTCAGGGGACAGGGTAAAAATACCGATATGCCCGTGTTTGCCTGGGAACTTCTGGTTGCAGCACTCCACATAGGAGGCGGCGAAGTTGGATTTGCCCCCCTCTTTTACAGGGAAGCCAAAGCGGTCGAAAAACCACCGGGCGGTGGACAGGCCCTCCTCCCGGCTGTCCCCGTTGATGCCGATGTGGGCCAGAGAGAAGCCCAGGGATTTCTCCACCGCTTTCTGACACAGGGCGGTGATGCCCTCCCAGTCCTGGGCCTCCACCATGGGGGCCGGGGCTACGAAGCTGCCGCCCACGGCGGCAATTTTGTCGCTGGACAGGTACTCCTCCAGGTTGGTCAGAGTGATGCCGGCGGTGGGAATAAACTGAATGTTTCCATAGGGACCGCACAGCTGCTTGATGGTGGCCATGCCGTTGAGGGCCTCGGAGGGGAAAAATTTAAAGGTGTTCAGCCCCAGCTCCATTCCAGCCTCAATCTCGGTGGGGGTGACACAGCCGGGGACCACGGGAAGGCCTATCTCCAGGCAGCGGGTGACTACCTTTGGATTAAAGCCGGGGGTAACGATGAAGTCGGCTCCCGCCTCCCTGGCCTGGTCCACCTGCTCCTGGCGCAGGATGGTGCCGGCGCCCACCAGCATGTCCGGGTCGGCGGCCTTGATGGCCTTCAGGCAGTCCATGGCCCCTGCCGCCCGCATGGTTACTTCCAGAAGGGGCAGACCACCCTTCCTCAGGGCGGCGGCCACCAGTGGAGCGGTTTGGGGGTCCTTCAGACCCAGTACGGGGACGATTCCGTGGGCTTTGATTATGTTCAGGGCGTCCATAGCAAAAGATCCTTTCTGTCTGCCGGGGTGGGGAGCGTCCCGGCGGGATGTGGCTTATTCCGCTTTCTGGGAAGCGGCCTTCCGGTTGTTCCAGAGCTTTTTGAACAGGGGCAAGCAGAAGGTGAGGATGATGGCGATGAACAGTACGCAGGACACGGGGCGGGTGACAAAGGTCATCCAGCTGCCATGGCTCATCACAAGGGCCCGGCGCATGTTGGATTCCAGCATGGAGCCCAGGAGCAGGCCCAGAACGAAGGGCCCGGTGGGGAAGTCAAACACCTTGAAGAAAAAGCCCAGCAGCGCCGCGGCGAACATAACCATGACGTCGAAGAAGCGGTTGTTCAGGGCGAAGGAGCCCACCACGCACAGAATGGACACGGCTGTCCACACAGTGGGCTGGGAGACGTTAAGGACTTTGGCGGAAATTTTGGCGGTGGCCAGACCGAAAATCAGGAAGACCAGGTTGGCCAGCAGCATGAGGATCATAATCTGAGCGGTGAAGGAGGCATTTTCCGTGAACATCTTGATGCCGGGCTGCATCCCGTACATGGTCAACGAGCCGATGAGAATGGCGGTGACCGCGTCGCCGGGGATGCCCAGGGTCATCATGGTGGTCATGGCGCCGCCGATGACGGCATTGTTGGCGGTGGAGCTGACGGCCAGACCCTCAATGGAGCCCTTGCCGTACTCCTCGGGGTGCTTGCTCATCTTCCTGGCGTTGCCCCAGGAGATGATGGAGGCGATGTCGCCGCCGGCGGCGGGGATGGCGCCGATGATGGTGCCCTCCACGGCGGCAATCATAGTGGGGCCAAGCAGCTGTTTGGCCTGTTTGGAGGTGGGCAGCACCCGGCCTAAAGACAGGTTCACCTTCCGGGCCTCCAGCTCCCGGGCCTGGTCCTCCTTGCGGTGGGTGTAAATCTGATAGAGCACCTCACCGATGCCGAACATACCGATCATCACGGGGATGAAGGAGATTCCGCCCAACAGGGCTGTCTGGCCGAAGGTGAAGCGCTTGACGGACAGAATGGGGTCCAGGCCCACACAGGACAGCAGAATGCCGGCGGCGCCCAGAATCAGCCCTTTGAGCATGTTGCCGCCGGAGACGGCCACCATCATGGACAGGCCGAACAGCGCCAGCATGCAGTACTCGGGGGCGTTGAAGGAGATGGTGAAGCGGGCGATGGGGGTGGAGAACAGGATCAGGCAGAAGGTGGAGAATACGCCGCCGATGAAGGAGTAGATGACGTTGATGCCCAGAGCCAGGCCGCCCTTGCCCTGGCGGTACAGGGAGTAGCCGTCAAAGGATTGGGTGATGGAGGCGGGAGTGCCCGGGGTGTTGACCAGAATAGCGGAGATTCCGCCGGCAAAAATAGCGGCGTTCCACAGTCCCATCAGCATGGCAAAGCCATCGGCCGGATCAAACCAGAAGGTGATGGGGGTCATAATGGCGATGCCCATGGTGGCGGACAGGCCGGGCAGGGCGCCGATGGCGGTGCCGATGACCACGCCGATGGCCAGAAAGAGAATGACCGAGGGCTGGAAGCAAAGCTGCAGTGCTCCGATCCAAATTTCAGCAGACATTCCGTATTACCCCCTTACATGTTGAACTGGACCGAAAAGCCTTTTACAAACGCCAGATAGAGGAAGGCGGTAAAGACAACGGTATAGATCAGATTATATTTCAGATTTCGGCCGAAGATGACATTTAAATAGAAGCATAGAATGGGAACACAGAGAATAAACTGCTTGGTGGTCTGCCAGAGAATAAAAAAGACTACAATGCCCACCACCGCCAGGGCCAGAGTCTTTAGATTTTTCTTGATTTCGGGGTCCAGCTTAAAGTACTGGACAGAGCCTTTTTGATACAGGCCGCGGACGGTAAGGGCAACGCCCAGAATGCCGACCACAAAGCCCAGCAGAACGGGGAAGAAGCCGGCGCCGGGGACGCCGTCGGAGGATTGGGCATTCCAGCGCATGGTGTCCTCCACCAATGTGTAGATTGCGACAGAAAAACCGAACAGCGCGGTGATCAGGCCGGGGATCGTATCGCCTTTGTGCATAGGGAAGCCTCCTATTCTCTCTTGGTGGTAAAGAAAAGCCGCGCTCACGCCCGAGGGCCTGAGCGCGGCTTTGCGTCATGTTATGTTATGAATCTATGCTGTTCAGGCAATGCCCAGCTTGGGGATCAGCTCGCCGTAATAAGCCAGCTCCTCAGAGGCCTTTTTGTCCATTTCGGAGCCGCTGAGATAAGCGTGCTCAAAGCCGCGCTCGGCCAGCAGGTCCTTCACGGCGTCGGAATTGATGGCGGTTTCAGAGGCCTTTTCCAGGATGTCAATGATCTCCTGAGGGGTGTCCTTGGGCACGGCGAAGCCGCCCCAGCCCTGGATGGTGATGTCGATGCCCATCTCCTGGGCGGTCTGCACGTCGGGCACCACGGAGGAGTGGCCCTCGCCCAGGATGCACAGAACTTTAAAGTCGCCGGAGTCCACGTTGTTCTTCACTTCGGAGGGGCTGACGGTGACGGCCTGGATGTTGTTGCCCAGCAGGGCGGCCACAGCGGGGGCGGCGCCGTCAAAGGGGACGTGGGTAAACTCCACGCCGCACTTGTCCTCGATGGAGGCGGCGGCTACGTGCCAGATGGAGCCGGTGCCGGAGTTGCCCACCTGGACCTCGCCGGGATGCTCCTTGGCGTAGTTGATAAAGTCCTCGAAGGTGTCCCAGGGGGCGTCGGCCCGGACAGTGACGGCGGCGGGGATGGTCATGGCGCGGCCGATGAACTTGAAATCGTCGGTGGACAGATCGGTGAAGCCCAGGGCGCGCAGCATGGTGGACTCAACGGGCATGTAGGCGATGGTGTAGCCGTCGGGATTGGCGTTGCGCACCTGCTCCAGGCCGATGGCGCCGGAAGCGCCGGTGACGTTGGAGACGATGATGGTGCCGCCCAGGGCCTTCTCCAGCTCAGTGGCATAGATGCGGGCGGTGGTGTCGGAGGCGCCGCCGGCGGAATAGGGAACAATCAGGGAGATCTGCTTGTTGCCGGGGAAGTCCACGGCGGGAGCCTGGCTGGCGCTGCCGGAGCCGGCGCTCTGGCTGGCGCTGGCGCTGCCGCCGGTGCTGGAATTGTTGCCGCAGGCGGCCAGGGACAGGGCCATGGCGGCGGCTAAAGCAAGGGCCAAAATCTTTTTCATTTTCATACTCCTTCTCTTGATCGTAATTTATTTCACGCGAATCCGCGCAGAAATACAAATAAGGTTACAGATAGGGGGAGACGCTTTCCTTTAACTGGGCAACCTGGTCCTGAGTCAGATCCAGGAGGGGCTTTCTCATGTGGCCGCCGGTTACTCCGCGGAAGGTGAGAATATTTTTGAAGATGGACATGTCGCCGCCGAACTGCATCAGCTGGACCAAGCGGGTGGCGGCAGCCTGGGCCGCACGGGCGGCGGGAATATCGCCGTCCTGGAAGGCCTTATATACTGCAACGAAGGCCTCAGGGAAGGGACCGGAACAGCCGGATACCACGCCGTCGCAGCCGCAGGCCAGGCTGGGCAGAAACAGGTCGTCCGCGCCAGGGACCACGGAGAAGCTGCCGCCCCGTACCTGCAGATATTCGTTGATTCGGCGCATGTCGGCAAAGCTGTACTTGACGCCCACCACGTTGGGGCAGACGGCGGCAATCTCCTCCATCACGGCGGCGGAGATGTCGTTATGGGCCAGCTGGGGGATGACGTACACATAGACGGAGAAATCCTGGGGCAGAGCGGCGCACACTGTTTTGTAGTACTCCACCATGGCCCGGTCGCCCACGGTGAAATAGCTGGGGGTGACCACGCCCACGCCGTCGGCGCCGATCTTGTGGGCGTGCTGCGCCAGGCGGATGGTCTCCTCCTGGGTCATGGCGCCCACGTGGATAAATACGGTGACCCGGCCGGCGGCTTTTTTGACCACGGTTTCAGCCACCAGCTCCCGCTCCTGGGCGGACATAAGGTACATCTCACCGGTTGTGCCGCAGGGGTACAGGCACTGAACGCCTTTCTGAATCAAAAATTCTACCTGCTCTTCCAGCGCCGCCACGTCCACCTTGTCTTCTGAGGTAAAAGGGGTGGTCATGGCGGTAATCACACCATGCAGTTTCTTCAATCTGATTTCCTCCTCCTGAAAGATGCCTCGGTTGTTCAGTAATACTGAATAAACATTCGGTAATCTTTTTATTTCAAGCGGATTTTAGCACATGGTGTTTGGAATGTCAACAGAATTTTTACGTTTTTTACATATAAGCGTGGTTTTTTTGTAAAGTTTTCGTTGACATCTTTCTAAAAGGACGGTAGGATATAAAAAGAAGGCTTTCGTACCGCGCTGCGTCGGCAGGAATGAACAGAAGCTGAGAGTATTATATTCATTTTGTATGGCAAAGGATGTTGTATTGTGGGACAAGTAATGGAATGGCGTGAAGAGGGCCGGGGAGATACGCTTGCGGGGAGCCGGGTGACCGCCACAGCCAAGGCGCTGAAAGTACTGGACTGCTTTACACCCACCCAGACAGAGTTGACGCTGGCACAGATCAGCCGGCTTTTGAATATGCCGAAGAGCACGCTGCTTAATCAGATCCGCACGCTGGAGGAAGCGGGGTATCTGATGAAGATACGGGAAGGCCAATCCTACCGTCTGGGTTATAAGGTTATGGAACTGAGCTACTGCGCCCACGCGGCCACGCCGGTGGTGCAGTACGCCATTCCGGTGATGGAGGACCTGCAGGTGGCCACAGGGGAGATTATTTACCTTACCTCCCATATTGGGGGACGGGTTTTTTACCTGGAGTGTGTCTACCCCAGCCGGCGTTCCATCTCCTATTCCGTCTCAGGCAAGACGCTGCCCATGCACTGCACCGGCTGCGGGAAAGCGATGCTCAGCCAGATGCCCACCGAACAGGTGGAGGCCATCATTCAAAAGCACGGTTTGGCCCCCGTTACCCAAAATACCATCACGGACCATGATCGGCTGATGGAGGTGCTGGCCGTCTGCCGGAGAAGGGGATATGCCCTGGATGACGAGGAGGAGACCATGGGCGTCAAGTGTGTGGCCATGGCCATCCGCACCGGCCGGGGCGATGTGGCCGGGGCCCTGTCCATCTCCGGCTCCACCCTGTCCATCCGCCCGGACAACATCGAGCAGTACGCCGAGCTGCTGTCCCGGGCCTGCAACACCTTATCCCGGCATGCCCATTTGTTTCCCGCCATTCAGATGGAAAACAACCTGTAATACCATTGTTGGAAAGGACTGCTGACCCATGTCCCGTATTCTCAGTTATGGATCTTTAAATCTGGACTATGTGTACCACGTGCCCCATTTTGTAGCGCCCGGCGAAACCCTGTCCCCCACAGGACGTGATCTCAACTGCGGGGGCAAGGGGCTGAACCAGTCCATTGCCGCCGCCCGGGCCGGCGGGACCGTATTCCATGCGGGGAAGATCGGGCGGGACGGCCGCCTGCTGGCGGATGCCCTGGAGGACAGCGGGGTGGATGTGTCCCTGCTGTCCGAAAGCCAGGGACCCAACGGCCACGCCATTATCCAGGTGGAGCCGGGGGGACAGAACTGTATTCTGCTGTATGGCGGCAGCAACAGGGAGATTACCCGGGAGGAGACGGACCGGGCCCTGGAGGCCTTTGGACCGGGGGACTATCTGGTGCTCCAGAATGAGATCAACGGCCTGGATTATATCATGGAGCAGGCGGCCAGACGGGGCGTCTCCATCGTATTTAACCCCTCCCCCATCGACGGGACCATCAGCAGCCTGCCGCTGGAACTGGTCTCCCTTCTGGTATTCAACGAGATTGAAGGGGCGGCTTTGGCCGGCTGCCAGGATGAGGAAGAGATTTTGAACCGGCTCCGGAGCCGCTGGCCCGACTGCCGGCTGCTGCTGACGCTGGGCAGCAGGGGCTGTGTCTATGATGACGGGGTGAGCCGCCTTCGTCAGGGGATTTATCAAGTGAAGGCGGTGGACACCACTGCGGCGGGAGACACATTTACCGGATATTTTGTGGCCTGCCTGGCGGCGGGTATGGAACCCGGGCAATGCCTGGATTTGGCCGCCCGTGCCTCTGCCATTGCCGTCTCCCGGCCTGGCGCCGCACCCTCGATTCCAACCATGGAGGAGGTACAGAATTTTGCAATCCCCTCCCCCAGCCCATAGGGGCCGACACAGCAATACAAAAACTCAGCCTCTGACCCTTGGGTCAGAGGCTGAGTTTTTGTGGAATGGCAGGGGCAAATATGATTTGCTTGTACCAAATTGGTCCGGTGTGCTAGGATAGTGGCAGAATACAAAAGGAGGAACCGAAAATGAGCGATATCGCCACCAATATCAAAACCCTTCGAAAGGAGCGAGGGCTGTCCCAGGAGGCCTTTGCCCAGAACCTCCATGTAACCCGTCAGACAATTTCGGCCTGGGAGCGGGGACTGTCCCAGCCCGGACTGGACACCCTCCAACAGATCGCTCTGGTGCTGGAGGTGGAGGTTGACCGGGTTCTCTACGGAGGTGGGGGAAGAAGCGCTCCTCGGTACCGGTACCAGGGTGTGTCCTATTGGCCGGTGCTGGGCGTTGTGCCGCTGTTTTATTTCCTGGTATTCTGGGTGCTGCCCATCCCCATGAGCTGGGTTGTGGGCATCTTCAACGATACCGCCGCAGTCCTGTGCGGTCAGCTCTTTTTGGCCATCCTAGGCATGTTCTGCTACTGCTCTTTAAAGGACGAAATCCGCAATCGGGACTACTATGACCAGACGGAGCCTGAGGAGGAGGCCCAGTCGGGCGGGGAGGGATAAGGCACAGGCGATATGCCCCCAGTGTCATCGGATGACGATGTTCTCCGAAATCTCGCACAGGGCCTGGGCCGCCTCCATATCCAGACGGCGGCTGCGGGCCAGGTCGGCCAGTGAGATCATTCCCACCACCTTTCCCCCCTCCACCACGGGCAGGCGGCGCACCTGCTGGGCCGCCATAAGGCGGCTGGGCAGGTTACAATCTGAAGTGCAACAGGCGAAAAATAAGAAGACAATACGCAGGCCAAAGTGTAAAATGGAGTCACCACAACAACATCAACACGGAGGCGAGAGTATTGTCCTACACAC
>Ga0129317_1000740_pt1 | contig 30125 bp, 25 predicted proteins | sample Cm1ome_FD_94430 | JGI IMG/M metagenome (GOLD analysis project Ga0129317, IMG submission 94430) | Eastern black-and-white colobus group fecal microbial communities from Wisconsin, USA - Cm1105 metagenome | ecosystem: Host-associated > Mammals > Digestive system > Large intestine > Fecal | place... | reverse complement strand
TTCAACGGTGACGATAAAGACAGAATCCGGCTCCGAAATTAAGAAAACAATAATTACTCGTGATGAACAACGCCAACTTTTAGACCTCTTGCCAAATTGGGTGTCCCAATGATAAAGTCAGGGCCAACCTTACAGGAGCGGACGGCCAAGTAATGGTAGAAATTCCGAAACACTACCGAAAGTTCGAGTTCGACGGAACCGACCTCGTAGCCCTTATTTCCGAATACCCGTTACCAGGCTTCCACGAAGTACCGAAGATGTACCGAAGTGCCTACGAAGCGACGGTAGACAGAACCGTAACCGCTACGCCTAAGTTGGCTTCCGTAGTGAACACTACCGCAGCCTTCCGAGGTGGAAACAACAATACGGCATGGGATGGCACATACCGCAGCCTTCTCGGCCTTCCGGCTACGGGAATTTCACTTACCAACTTCCGAGCATACGCCCGCAACCGTGGCGAAGCAGGATTTAACGGTAAGGGATGGAACTGCGACCTATACGCAGCGCAGTTGGCAACCTATTGGCTTTTCGTCATTGAGTACGCCAACCTTAACAGCCAAGCGGACTTTAACCCGCAGCCGGACGAAAACGGCTACAAGCAGGGCGGACTCGGCCCCGGCGTTACCGAAATTTCCTCCGGGGATTGGAATACCTATAACGGCTATTACCCCTTCGTTCCGTGTGGTACTACCAATTCGCTCGGTAACAACACGGGCGTAGTAGACTATTCGATAGACAACGGGGCGGGAATAACACACACCGCACACGTTCCAAGTTACCGAGGTATAGAAAACCCCTTCGGGAATATTTGGAGCTGGACGGACGGCTGTAAGTGTGAGATACAGAGCGACGCGGACGGCGGCCTGTCTAAGTTCTACGTTTGCGACGACCCGGCGAAGTTCCAAGACAGCAGCTACAACGATTACGACTACCGGGGCGACCTTCCGAGAAAAGAAGGTTACGTTAAGCGCATTATGGGCGGCGAGTTCGGCGAGAATATGCCCGTAGAAGTTGGCGGAAGTTCTACTACCTACTTCGCGGACTACTTCTATACCAATATACCCGCGTCCGGCGTTGCTATGCGGGGCGTTTTGTTCGGCGGTCGCGCGAATAACGGCGCGTATGCCGGGCTTTCGTTCGCGTCTACGGCTTACGCCGCTTCGTCTACGGATACGCACATCGGCTCTCGGCTTTGCTTTATACCCGAAGCGTAACACGAACCGCCAACGAGCAACGAAGACGGTATTATGTTGGGAAGTCCGATAAGCCCATACTTAGCGAACCTTTATATAACGCCCCTTTGCCATTGGTTGAAGGAGAAGAAGGGCGTTAAGTGGTTGGTAAATTACGCCGACGACTTTGTAATCATAAGCAACGATAAAGAGTTTTTGCACCGTTTGTTAGCAGACATAGAAGCCTATACTAACCAAAATTTAAGAATTGAGGTTAAGAGGAATAAGCAAATTTTCCCGGTAGGCTTAGACAGAAGCGACAAGCACGGCCGGGGCATTGACTTTTTAGGCTTCGTCTTTTTCTTGAACGAAACACGGATAAGGAAGGGAATAAAGCGAAACCTTTGCCGAAAAATTGCGAAGTTGAGGAAAGCCAAGAACCCTATATCACGGAAGGACTTTTTACAGGCTATTGCGCCGTGGTGGGGTTGGCTTAAATACAGCGATAGCCAGTATTTAATTAACAAACTTAATACGATAAGCCCGTATGAAATCAAATTCAAACATTAGACCGACGGCTATACAGCTGCTCGGAAACGGCGCGTACCATTACAACTATAACATAGTCGAGCGCACCGAAGAAGTAGAGCCACAGACCGAAGCGACAGGCGACGGCGTAGACATTGCCGACACAACGCCGCAGACCCGCACGGCATACGACTACAACACCGTCGAAGTGTGGGGAGTTCCTAACTACAAAGACCTCGCCCGCGTCGTAATTCGTTCCGAAGTTTCCGAAACGGAAGAGTTCGGACTGATTAACGACTACAACCTCGCGAAGGAAGAGATGATAACAAAGGCCGACGCAGCCAAAGCGATAGCCGACTACAAAGCTCACCTTACCCGCGTCGCCGACATAAAGGCGATGGTAAAACGCGACCTTACGGCGGCAGGGTACTAAACCGACAGCACTATGATGGATTTTTTGCCCGAAACACTTTGCGCAATAGGCACTATCATAACGGCCTACTTCGCATATAACCAATACACCAAGAACAAACTAACCGATTTGAAGGTAGAGCAGTGGAAGCGCGACAACGAAACGAAGCGCAAACGCCGCTCCGACAATTCGGCGTTAGTTCACGGCGAATTGTGGGAAGTGTTACACGCATTGAAGGCCGACCGCGTATATATTGTTCAGCCGCACCCATTGGGAAACGAAAGCATGGTTAGCGTCTACTTTGAAAGCAAGCGCAAAGGAGTAGAGAGCATGAAGCCGCGTATTCAGAACCTTAAAATGTGCGATGTAGCCAAGTTTTGCAGCGACCTAACGAAAAACTTGTTTATGTTCATAACGAACATAGACGCACAAGTAAGCGACCGTTACGCGAAGTCGTTGCTTTCGGCCTGCGGTACTTCCCAAGTGATTGTAAAGCGACTTTCTGATAATTCGCACGATTGGGTAGGCTCAATCTTTTGCGAGTTCACGCACGACACAGAGGTAGACGAGAACGAAGCCCGCGCGATTTTGCACGAAGCCGCCCTTAACATTCAGTACATCCTCCCGGAGTTCATAGACTAACCAAATAAAAAGCAATATGGCGAAATTGGGAATTTTAGCCCCGTTCATTTTGTCGCACGAAGGCGGCTATGTGAACGACCCGCACGACCGGGGCGGGGCAACGAACAAAGGCGTAACCATTGCCACATGGCGGCAAGTTGGCTACGATAAAGACGGCGACGGAGATATAGACGTAGACGACCTCAAGAAGATAAGCGATGCCGACGCGGTAGAGCGCGTTATGCGTCCGCACTATTGGAACAGGTGGAAAGCCGACCGTATTACGTCGCAATCAGTCGCTAACATTGTCGTCGATTGGGTATGGGCTTCCGGCAAGCACGGAATAACGAAGGTTCAGGCCCTGCTCGGCGTGAAGGTGGACGGAGTGGTAGGCGAAAAGACATTAGCCGCCCTTAACGCGCAGCCGCCTCGCGCCATCTTCGACAGAATCCGCGCCGCCCGAATACGGTTTATTGACGGAATAGTAGCCGCCAACCCTTCACAAAAACGATTTAGGAACGGATGGCTTAAACGCCTTAACCGTATTCAGTACGGAAGCCTTACCTATAACACAATTCCCAAAAAAACCGTAACCTTCCACGACGTATGAAAAGAATAACCCAACTTATAATAGTCGTTATTGCTTTGTTTGTGTCCGCCTGTTCAACGAGCCGTAAGACCGTAGCGACAAACGTACAAGCAGAAGCGCAGCTTACAGCGACAAGCGAACAGAAGAACCACACCGAAGCGACCGAAACCGCAACCGCTATAACGAACATAACGACCGACGAACGCCGGAACGTGGTAATAGACTTCGCGAAGGTGGATTTTTACCCCGGCACCGTTTCATCTTTGCCGACAGATACAGCCGCCGCCCATGATTGGCTTAACGCCGTAGTGTCAGCAAACACCGAGGAAGGCGAAAAAACTAAGCCGCCCAACGTGAAAAGCATCACGACAGGACGCGCCGTTATTTCCGGCGAGAAGAACGAACAGGCACGGACGGAAACCCAGGCCGACAGAGCGACAGCAGAAGACACCGCAATAAAAAGCGACGTTAAAGAAAACAAGACGGAAGCCACGGACTCCAAAACGGAAGAAAAGCCGAAGTTTAACTTTTGGGATTGGCTATATATTGCCGTTGTCGGCGGGTTCGGAATTTACGCGATAATCATCGTAGTAAGAATAGCGCGGAAATTATACAGGAACGCGAAAAAGCAATAACAGGAAGGCCGGGAGCCGGGCAGGGCTTCCGGCTTTCCTATTTTTGCCCGTATAAAAGAAAAGTACCCTCAAAAGTCCGTTTTTGGGTACTTTTTTGGGTACTTATTTGCTACTTCGCTGAAAATCAGCGTTAGAAGCGGAGAGAGAGGGATTCGAACCCCCGGAGGTGTGACCCTCAACGGTTTTCAAGACCGCCGCAATCGACCACTCTGCCATCTCTCCATGTGGTCTTCCGCCGCTATGGCGGAATTGCGAATGCAAAGTTAGCGTTTTTTTCGCAATTTCAGGCTATATGCGCACAATTTTTCGCTGAGCCGTCACTGATACGATGTGCAAACGACCCTTCTTCATTGCTTATTCGGGCACGAACTAATTCTGCACGCCGACATAAACGCCGAAATCTCGAGGCATGAGGACTACGCGTCGTATATGGTTGGATCGGGAATGCCGGCAATCTGAAAGGCTTCGCGACGTTCGCGACAGGTGCCGCAGGTGCCGCAATGGTGTTCGCCGCCGCGATAGCAGCTGTATGTATGGCTGTAGTCTACGCCTATGGCGGCGCCGCGTTCTGCTATCTGTCCCTTGGTGAGGTGCGTATAAGGCGTCAGCAGGGTAATGCCGTCGTAGGTGCCGGCGGCGATGGCTCGCGACATATTCTCGACAAATGCCGGGCGACAGTCGGGATAAATAGCGTGGTCGCCGCTGTGGTTGGCCAGCATCACGTGCGCCAGGTGGTGTGTCTCGGCAAGGCCGGCGGCTACGGAAAGCATGATGCCGTTGCGGAAGGGCACGACGGTGCTGCGCATGTTTTCGTCATCGTAATTGCCTTCGGGAATGGCATCGGCGCCGGAGAGCAACGAGCTGGCAAAATGCTCGCCGATAAATTTCAGGGGAATAACCATCAACGGAATACCAAGCTTGGCGCATTGGAAGCGAGCACATTCAATTTCGCGCGCGTTGTGATTGCTGCCGTAGTCATAGGTTACGGCCATGGCGATGCGCGAGGCGTATTCGCAAAGCATGGTGACGGAGTCCATACCTCCGCTCACCACCATCAGGGTGTCTTTTTTCATAGTCTGCAATAGTGGTAGCCAGGGAATTACATATCGTTGCGGAAGGAGGCCATCAGTCGCTCACGAGCCATTTCCTTGTGATCTTCGTCGCCGTAATTGGCAAAAGGAATAATGGAGATGCCGCCGCGCGGTGCAAAAAGCCCGGTGACTTCGATGTACTTGGGATCCATCAGGCGGCACAGGTCCTTCATGATGATATTGACGCAGTCTTCGTGGAAATCGCCGTGGTTGCGGAACGAGAACAGATACAGTTTCAGGCTCTTGCTCTCGACCATCTTGGTGCGCGGGATATACGAGATGATGATTTTGCCGAAATCGGGCTGCCCGGTCTTGGGGCACAGCGCCGTAAATTCGGGACAGGTGAAGGTCACGAGATATTCGTTGTCGGGATGCTTATTGTCAAAGGTCTCAAGCATCTCGGGACAGTAGTCGGTGGGATATTTGACGCCGGTATTGCCCAGCAGGGTCACTCCCGGCATTTCTTGTGGTGTACGACTCATAGTGTATTTTCTGTGAATTCAGTTTTTTTGTTAGCGTCCTTAAGGACCTTAGGGTCACTAAAGTCATGCAAAATTACGCATTTTCCGCGATATGGCGGACGGTATGGCGGCGCGGCATTCAGAATGACTGCATATCTACCAGACGCTTGTAGTATCCGTCAAGGGCCAGTAGTTGGTCGTGAGTGCCGCGTTCGACAATACGGCCTTCGTGCATGACGCAAATCATGTCGGCATTGCGTATGGTCGAGAGCCTGTGTGCAATCACCAGTGTAGTACGGTCTTGCATCAGGCGTTCGAGTGCCTGCTGGACCAGTTGCTCGCTCTCGCTATCAAGGGCGCTGGTGGCTTCGTCCAGTATCAGCACGGGCGGATTCTTGAGTATGGCTCGCGCTATGGATACGCGCTGGCGCTGGCCTCCGCTGAGGCGGCAGCCGCGGTCGCCGATATTGGTCTGATAACCCTCGGGGCTTTCGATGATAAAGTCGTGAGCATTAGCGATACGGGCGGCCTGCTCTACTTGCTCCTGGGTGGCTCCGGCAGGCGCGCCGAAGGTGATATTATTGAAGAACGTGTCGTTGAACAATATAGCTTCCTGATTGACATTACCCATAAGCGCACGCAGGTCGTGTACGCGCACATCGCGGATATCGATGCCGTCGACGGTGATGCTGCCGCTGTCCACGTCATAGAAGCGCGGCAGCAAATCGGCCAGCGTGGACTTGCCGCTGCCGCTTTGTCCCACCAGGGCCACGGTGGCGCCTGCCGGGATGTCCAAGCAGACATCATCTATGACTTCATGGTCGCCGTAGCTGAAAGATACATGCTTGTAGCTGATAGCCCCGGCATGTGGCGGCAACGTCTTGGGATGCTCCGGATCGGCGATGGGATTGACCGCCCCGAGAATCTTGTCGACGCGCTGCATCGACGCCAGACCCTTCTGAACCGAGTAGGCAGCCTTGCTCAAGTCTTTGGCCGGATTGATGATGCTGTAAAATATCACCATGTAATATATAAACTGCGGGGCATCAATGCCGGCGCTGCCGCCCAAAATGAGCGTACCGCCAAACCACAGCACTATCGCGATGGCCGCCGTACCCAAAAACTCGCTCATCGGATGAGCCAACGACTGGCGACGCGCTATACGATTGGACAGACGATAGAACTCCTGATTCTCGCGATGGAAACGTGCACGTACCTTGTCTTCGGCGTTGAAAGCCTTGATGATGCGCAGTCCGCCAAGGGTCTCCTCGATATTGGACATCAATACGCCCCATTGGTTCTGCCCCTCAAGCGACTGACGCTTAAGGCGTTTGCCTACACGACCCATAACTATTCCGGCCAAAGGCAGCAGCACAAACACAAACACAGTCAGCTGCCACGACACGGCCACCATCATAGCCAAGCACACGACAATCATCACCGGATTTTTGAACATCATATCCAGCGATGCCATCACCGAATTCTCGATTTCGGCCACATCGCCGCTCATACGCGCCATCACATCGCCCTTGCGCTCGCCCGTAAAGAACCCTATGGGCAGCCGCGTAATCTTGTCATAAACCTCATTGCGGATATCGCGCACAATTCCGCTGCGCAGCGGAATGATGTAATACAAACTGAGGTACGTAGCTCCTGTCTTCAGAGCCGTCATCACCACCAGCGCCACAGCCAGCAGCGCCAGCGTCGCCGACGGCCCGTACAGCGCCACAGCCTCCTGTGTGTAATAATAGAAATTGTTGACTACCACCTCTTTGAACGAGCCGTCCGCCATCGTCATATACACATAATGCGTGGCATTGATTTTGAACAGCATCTCCAATATCGGGATAATCAGCGCAAACGAGAACAGCGTCAGCAGCGCCGCCAGCACATTGAACAAAATGTTCAGAGCCAGATACTTCTTATACGGAGGAACAAAGCGGCGCAGCAGCGCAAAAAAATCTTTCATATCAATATCGTAGAGTCACGATGCCGAACCTTGCTCGGCCGCGCGACATCATCATGCGTTAGTATTCGCCCACAAAGTTACGCATTATTCGCGACATACCGCCCCTCCCCGTCGGCCCCGATCCGGCCCGACCCGGCGCAATAAGTAGCACGCTGCGAATTAACGCGATAGCCAACACTAATAATCGCATCAAGGTTATAGAAAATCCGCTCGCGAGCCACCTGCCGATTGCCCTCTTGCCGAACTATTTCCATTTTGGAAATAGTTGCATTTTTATCTAACTCTCCTTCCTCATAAATATTCGTCAAGTGTTTTTTTATAGCAGGGACACCTACACCAAACAACTGAGCCATTGATTTTTGCGTAAGCCAAAGCGTCTCACCCTCGATATATGCCTGCACTCCGCCGCTTTCATCCGGCAGATTATATAATACGAACTGAATTTCTTTTCCCATAACAGATTAGTTTGCTCTCAATATAGTTGCGAGGTGTTGACGACAGCCATAAAACTGGAAAGACGGTCAACTGCGTTATGCGGAATTAATATGTAATGCCATACTTTCCCTCCATGTCGTATCGCGTAATCTCCTGCAATTTCGCAATAGTGGCATGCTGCCTTAGCCTTATCAAGTACCTCTTTATTTTTAATGTCTTTCTCAGCTTTTGTCTCACACATATATATTGCATCAGCTGTCTCGACAATAAAATCCGGTTCGTACCGCTTGGCTCCGTTAGACCAATAGATATTGAATTGTTGCGGTACAGGGCGCAGCCACTTCAATACTATGGGGTCGTTTTCAAGAATATATGCAAAATCCCATTCTGTCGTGCTGTCAAAACGCGTTTCAGGATAATACGACTTTAGGAATCCCTGCACAATATACTTGCTGCCCCACGATTTCTTTTCGGGAATGTCGCTTACCATGCGTTTACCAAATCCGTTGTCTACAAGATGCTGGTCAAGGATCCGGCTGAAAGGGAGCACACGTGTCGGAGACGTTTCTTCTTCCACGATATGGAAGTGCTGCTTCATCTGTTTGTATATGTTGTTTGCAAGAATCTCTTTATATGCATTGACAATCTCGGCAATATCATCTTGTGCCGTGTCAGGATTATAGACTTTTATCGCATCTACGGCTTGCCCTGCAAGCTTGTATAACAAGTCGGCACACTCGTCATAGTCCACATCATCGAAATCAATAAGGCGTGCCACAAGAATATCTATCGGATTCCCTTTGGAGCTGCCACTGCGGCCGGCTATGATATCTGTTTCGCCTGTAGCAAGGCTTTGTCTTTGAATTTCATAGTGGACTTTATCAAGATTGTAACCAGTAGACGTATCAAGGTCAAAATCTTCGAATACGGCTTTGATGCGCGGCTGCTCAACGACAAGACGCGGAATTTCGATTACGTTCTTCTCGTAATCTACCACGACTTGCTTGATTACTTGGTCAAGCTGCTTGATTTGTTCTTCGGCCTCCTGCTCGGCAAAAAGCGGCGTGGCGACCTTGGCTCGTTCGGTAATGACTTCGGCAGCTTTCAGCCTAATCACCTTGATAATTTCAGGCTTATTCAAGTCTCCATAATGCTCCACTTTTTCGGCTGCCATAGGGATAACTTCAAGCACGGCACGTACTGCATCGCAAGTACGTTCGGCCACTTTCTTTTCGTAGTCAGTCTGTGCCTGTTTGACTGCAGCCTCGTATTTCTTGACGACAGCAGTGGTTGTCGTCACGACTTTGCCTGACTGCGGGGTCAAATCATCATCGTCAAGTTCGACATGCGTCAATTTGTTTAATACGCTATCGCCGTTTTGGGCTTTATCAATTACTGCGGCAAAGTTGTCGTGGGCAATCACAGTAAGTTTGTCTACATCAGGATTGCCTGTTCGTTCGCCTCCGTATGGCAGACGGAGTCCGCGACCTATAGTCTGTTCGATGAGTACGGCAGCATCGGCGGCTCGAAGTGGTATAATCGTGTAAAGGTTATTTACGTCCCAACCCTCTTTGAGCATATTGACGTGTACCACAATTTCAATCTTATTGTCGGGCGACTCAAGGGCGACAAATTGCGACTCTACATCCTCGTCCTTCTTTGTCGAACTATCTATCTGTAGCACCTTGCCTTTGTATCGGCCATGGAATATCCTATCGCTTTCGAGTAACTCCTTAACTTTCTTTGCATGACCGATGTCACGGCATGCCACAAGTATAAATGGGTGCACAACGCGTCTTCCTGTCTGTTTGGCATACAGCTCGATAGCAAGTTTGGTGCGCTCGTGTACGGTGATGCCGTCTTCCAGCTTGATTATCTCGATTTCGTCGTCAGTGTAGTTAGACTTCTTGAAATTCTTGCGTCCGGCTACCGTCGGGTCTTTCACATAACGCTTGTCGGCAAGCGCCTGGGCGAGATTGTATTCAAAGACGATATTCTTGAATGGTTTGTTTTTCTCGTCAAGGGGCGTAGCGGTCATCTCGAAGCCGAGAACCGGGCGTAATTCGTTGATAGCTTTCTTGGACGCATCGGCATGGTAACGATGCGCCTCATCCATAAGGATTACGAGATCGGGCATCCCGGCGAGGTAATCAAAATACGATTGGCCTATATATTCCGAAAGTCGGCGCATCTTAGGTGCACCTTTCGTACCTTCTTTGCTGTCTTTGTTAAATTTAGAGATATTAAAAATATTAATCTGCAACGATGAGAACATCGATGGCGTACGCTCGTTGTAGGTCTCGCCGGTCACTATCTGCGGCGGATTGCTGACAAACTCACTTATGCCTTTGAATACATATTTCTCGTAAGCCGTGTCTCCAAAATCGTGTATCAGCTTGTTGTACAGCGTAAGATTGGGCGCAAGTATAAAAAAATGCTTAATACCTTTGTGCAAATAGAGATATGCCACAATCGCGCCCATCAGTCGGGTTTTGCCTATACTGGTGGCGATGGAAAATGCCAGAGAGGGAAAATCTCGGTCAAAGTCCTTAAACGAAGGCACAAGCGATTTGACCTTGTCGACTTCTTCCTTGAGAAAATCGGCAAGAGCGCCGGACTCTGTCGGCGGCTTCTGCAACGACAGCTTTTCGACGATGCGCGAGGTGAGGTCAAGCGCCTTTGCCAGCGGTTCGCGTAACGACAATCGCTGGCGTATCATATTAACTGCAGCGTTCATACGTCAAACAAATTTGGTTCGTGGTCGGATGTCGGTGCTTCCTCAGGGTCGAGAATGTCGTCTGCTTCGTCACCCTCATCTTCCGGCATTTCGGGCAGTGGAACTATATTAAGCGAATAGTCGTCACGGCCGAACTCGCAGCGGCCGAGAAGCATCTTAGGAATTTTCTTGAGAGTGATGTTCGGATAGCGGTTGTTGCACTCCGGTTGGAACTGGGTGCAGCATATCAGCAGCGATTCATCCTCGGCCATCTGCTCGTGCAGGTGCTGCAACGCCTCTGCGGTGAGGAATTGTGTGGTGGTGAAGATATAATCGTGTTCCGAACTATAGCCCTGTTTCCAGTATTGATCGGTACTCGGCTGGTAAGTGAAGCCCTCCTGTTTGGCCATAGCGGCCGCCAGCATATCGGCATTATACGCCTTATTGATTACGAGATTGCCGTATTTATCCTTATTGAGAAGGCTCGGAGCAAGCTCGTAGAACTTGAAGCCGCCGCCACCATGCCAATCGCATCTTTTAGATATGCCAGTTTGTTCGCCATTGACTACATTTACAAGTCTCTTTTGGCAATGAGAATAAGCGTGGTTGCCCATCTCGATTCCAATCCAACGTCGCAGCAATTTGTGAGCGACTGCAGATGTTGTACCAGAGCCAAGGAATGAATCCAATACAATATCTTGCTCGTTAGAACACATTTCGATAATGCGTTTTATTAGAGTCTCAGGCTTTTTGCTATTAGGGAAATCTAATGCGCCCTCGGATTTGACACTGCTCCAGCTCATGTCATCCCAAAGAGTGCCGATTTTATCAAGTTTATATATAGTGTTACCTTCTTTGACGCATAGGACGTTAAGGAAACTTACAAGTCTTTTGGTTTTACCCATAAAACCGACATCTGTTAGTTTCCCTTTGTTGCGGCCTGTTTTAGGCACATATCGAGCAATGAAATAATCATCGCCATTTCCAACAGCATTAAGGACACGACCTCTAATAGAGGTTTGTGCATTTTCGAGAGTAAAAATACGGTCTAAGTATTTAGTATATACCTGAGCCTTAGTAAGTGCCTCCTCTTTCATGAGTTGAGTAACGGTTTTCACCTTGTAATTGTTATGGCGAATAAGTTGAATTTCTTCGCCTGAACCATCTACCGTACTCCCTATATATTCTTCTACGCCAGGGTCTACTAAAACGCTGGTGTAGGCGAAATTTTTCCCTTCAACCTCTCGTTCGTGAATATAATCCATAAGAGGCTGACGTTTATGCATCGGCTTAAACGAATCGAATGATTCACTTTTTGCGTAAACGAGAATATACTCAATATTCTTTTTGAGTTTCCTATCCTCCCCGCCGCCGCTTGCGCCAGAGCTTGCTTTTGCTTTTACGCAAATCATATTGATGAAATTTTTTCTGCCAAAAATTTCATCGCAGAGAACTTTTAGATATGCTTGTTCGTCATCATTTATTTGAATAAAGATGACGCCATTAGGCTTTAATAGATTGAATAGTATTTCCAGACGAGGACGCATGAGAGAAAGCCACTTACTATGTTCAACATAGTCGTCGTAATATTCATTGGCGGCATCAATGTTATACGGTGGGTCTATGTAAATACATTGGACTTGACCACTGTAGTTTCCTTCGAGGGCGCGAAGTGCGAGCAAGTTGTCCCCGTGTATAAGCATATTGCCCGGCCACGATTTGCCATTGGGCAAAGTCCCGGTTTCAACCTCGCCATAGTCGAGAGTAGGGTCTTCGATAAGTATACGTGGTTCTATGGCAGGGCGCTCATCATCCTTCCCTATCCACGTCAGTTCCAGTTTATTTAGTTTGTTATTCACCATTGCAGTCATAGTAAAAAGGCATTGTTATTGTTGTCGTTTTGTCCGCTTGCTCCAAGCCCATAAATTCATATAAGTACTGGACAAACTCAAAAACATAATTGTTTTGTTTTATCAATTTAGATATACAGTCATCCAAATCAATGCACTCTTGATATAATATTTTGGGGTCAAACACTTCTATTGGGGAACTCTTGGGATCATAACAATACTCATTCCCATCACGTTTAATCGGCAACTTGCCTTTAACATGTTTCACATGTTTCACATCCGGAATATATGTATTTAGGCTATTGATAGAAATACCTCCTTGATGTTTAATTATATTAGAAAGATTCCTTATATATTTTCGGTCTTTTTCATAGAAATCAACGAGCTTTTCACCAAGCTTTTGATCCGGTGAAATACCTCGTAAAAGGCTCTTTATGCCACACTCTATACTTTCATTTTTGTCATTTTCATCTTTCTTATATTTTCGTGATATCCATTTACAATCTGATAGTCTTTTTCGATATTCCTCCTTCGTAGAAAAATCATCTGCAAAATGAAAAGCGAAATAGACGATTTGCAGTATGGTGTCGTAACATGAATTATATGATAGTATGGCGTGCTCAAGTTCAAAAAGGACTATGCAATCACGGGCATCTCCTTTCAATTCAGACCTACACTCACCACAAGATCGTATTGTTCGTGCTTGATTTAACGCATAATTGGCAAAATCATACTGATAACTAAGCTGGAAATAGAGAACTAACGCCGCCATTAAACGTCTATCTCCGATTATATGATTTATATATAATCGTTTAGACGCTATTCCTTCAATAATAGAGTGTATGTCTTTAAGTTCGTTCATATCATTATCGGCTTACTTGTGGCATCAGTTGTTCTTTGATTTGCCGTTCCTCCTTCTGTTGAATTGTCGTTTTTAAATTTCCCTCAACTTGGGGAAATTTGATAGCCGGGTTAATTTGCAAGTAAACTGCAAGTAAACTGCAAGTAAACTGCAAGTAAACTGCAAGTACAGCAAGTGCCACAGTTTCCTAAATCACTGTACAACAGGGTGGTGTGTGCCATATCACTATTTCTTGCGTTTTTTTCTTGCATACTTGCGTCTTGAGGAATTAATTGGAGTTATGATTATAAGTAGTCCATCTTTTACCATCTCAGATAAAAGCCGAGACACATAAGACATAGCTGAATCCGGAAGGTTTAAGAGCATACGCGCTTCCGAATTTGAAATGGTCTCCATAGAATCCAGATAGCGCATAATTGCCTCTTTCTGAAAAGCCTTTTCTTGCTTTTTGTTTCTGACATATCGAATCTTTTCGGCGGTGTCCCTTAAAAGGCGCTTATGTATCAAATAAACTGTGCCCGAGCCATGTCCGCTGCTTTCGATAAAGCCGAGTTCAATTAGCTCGTCCAATGAATGTTTCAGCTTTCGGTCGCTTATGAATTTAGCCTTGGACAACTCCTTTATAGTCAGTTTTCGATTCGCAACTATCTCGTTTAATATCAGTAGTTGTTCAACCGATGGAAGCCGATTGGTCAGCCGTTGAAAATGGTGAGAGATTTCTATCATAGTGTCCGAAATTACTGCCGCCTCGACCCTGAAAATCACAGATGTATCAGTTTCTTCGGGGACAGGCAATGTCTTGCCTTTCGACAGTAGTTCGGTAAATATCTTGTCCCAGCCGCTACCGGCTTTTTCCGCAAATTTAATGGCTCTGAAAATCTCCATAATCTCGGGATTACGGGCATTCGTTTTCCAAAGGAAATTTTCACAATTAATTCCCTGTGGGAAAAGGCCCGGGCTTTCAAACTCAATATAGTCCGGATAACGCCTGATTTCTATAATCTGCTGCCTACTATAGTCCCGGTGCGCCAATGCGTTGATTAACAATTCGCGTAGGACAACCCTTGAATAATCTTCAATCGTTTCGTGGAATAAGCCGAAATTCATTTCACGCTGGTGAATTTCCGCTTGAAGTTGGGTAAAGCACTTTTCAGCCATCTCAATTAGGTTCCCTTTCCATTCAAAAGGTGTATATGTACCATCCTCGAAGTATCGAATATACTTTATCTCCGAATAAGGAATTTCACGCAATGCCCTATCTGTGCCGGTGAAAAGGATACCCGTAAGAGTGGGACGAATATTTCCATCTTCCTCTTTGGTTAAAGACAATAAGTCATTGAAGTCTTCGATAGAGTCTTTAAGTAAGGGACTATCGGGGCGGGCTTTGCTTATCAAGCGTTGAAGGATACCAACTCTTTCTTGATCCTGCCAATTTCTTAAATCCCAGGTCGTCTGGTCATATACAAGCATTCCTTTTTCAGACATCAAGGTGGACATTTCATAAGGTAGAATTGCCCGATTGCCATTGTTTGACCGGATTAGGTATTCCCCTTTACTTGTACAATGAAGAACCGTTGAGAACGGAACCTCAAGAACAAGCAAATCCTTCCCTCTAACTTTCAATTTATGAGGTATTAGGGTTATCGATGGCTGCGTGCGATCTTGTATACTTTTGATTAACTCATATAGTTTTTTGTCGTTATATTGAAAATCGGGATTGATATCCTTGGTTTTATCCTCTATCCCAACAATAAGAAAGCCTCCTTTCTTGTTGGCAAAAGCTACTACATCGCGCGACAACTCTTCGTAACTGCCGCTAAAACTCTTATGCGGTTTGGCAAATGCGTCACGGTCGTCAAAGTGCTCTTTGAAGTCCACAATGTCACATTCTCCTTTTTCAAGAAGATCATAGAACCATTGTATACTGAGCTTTGTATGTCGTTTCATTTTATTCTCCAATGAATGGTGAGTATGCGGTTTTGCTCTGTCTTCTGGGTGAGCATAGCTTCAACCTCGTCGAGCAGGGCTTCTCTCTTAGCGTCCACTTCGTCTTGGGCTTGGTAGAGGTTGAGGCGCTTTTCGCTGCGTCGCTTTTCGAGTTCTCGGATTTCGCGCTGGATGCGCACTCTCTCCTCAAGACGTGAAGTGCGTCTGGATTCGCTCCTACGCAATCTGATTTCGGCATCAAGGTCTCGCAATTCCTTCTCGAGCCCTTGTTTTACGTCTTCCGCCCACGAGTCGAGCTTGTCAGTCTCCTCGTCAAAGAACGTTTCATTACGCTTTGAATTGTCCTCAACAATATCGGCTCGACAAGCCGATATTGCATCATTGAGCACGGACTGCTGCTCGGGCGTCATCTCGGTGGCGAGCGGCGAGCTTTCACCCGGCAGTTTGAGCATCTGCTCGGCGATGTCGGGAAAGACCGCCTCGCCGGAGTCGGTGATACAGGCCATAAGGAAATAATCCTCGCGTTCGAAAGATTCTATAGTCAGCTTGTCTACTAAGAGCCAGCCGGAAAAGCCCACAAGTTGGCTAAGCAAAGCAATGTTAATCTCCGAACCTGTGTAGTCAAAAACGATTTCAGACGGCTCGGCCTTTTGACGGAGCAGAGTGTTGAGCATGTGCTTTGCCAAAGGCGAGCCTACGCGGTACAGCTGCGAATTCTCCGGTAGCACGAAATTTCGGCGGTTATTCGATGGTGGTAGCACGTAGTATCCGTATTCGATGATGCCATCCGTGTCTTTGGCATCGTGAGCCACGACTTTGTCTATCATAAACGAGTGGTCGGCTTCTTCGAATAAGGCATGTCCGTCAAAGAAACTGCGAGTAAGCTGCCACAGAACACTCTCGAACTCGTTAAGGTTGGACTGAGCCTCGACAAGGTCGGTGCGCAGTTTTTGTTTGACCGCCTCATCGAAGTTTTCGAGAAGCGTGGTGCGAGCCTTCAGCATCTTTTCTGAAATCTGTTCTTGCAACTCCGATTGTAGTGTATCGAAGGCTTCCTGTATCTCTTCCGTTGTTCGGCATTGTTGATAGATGGCGGCAATACGTTTTTCAAAATCGACGCCGTTGCCAATGGCGCCGAGGACCTCGTCGGACGTTCCGAAAACACCATTGAACAACTGAAATTTTTGGTCAAGAAGCTCGTAAACGCGGACATCGGCAGCGTTGGCTTTATTTAGGAAGTTAATAACGACGACATCGAATTTTTGCCCATAGCGGTGACAGCGGCCTATACGCTGCTCGATACGCTGTGGATTCCACGGCATATCATAATTGACTACAAGCGAACAGAATTGCAGGTTGATACCTTCGGCTGCGGCTTCGGTCGCAATCATAATGGTAGCCTCGTTGCGGAAATACTCGACAAGTGCAGCGCGTTTGTCTGCCGTGACCGAGCCTGTAATGCGCTTCGTCCCTTTGTATCGCTCCTTCCATTCCTTGTATATACGCGATGAGAGTTTATCCGTATTCGAACCGTTAAAAAGCACGACCTTGCCCTTATATCCATGTTTTTCAAGGAGATCAAAGAGAAAGTCTTGGGTGCGACGCGACTCAGTGAAAATAAGCGCTTTCTTTGGGGCACCGAGTTCTTCGAGTTGGGCAAATCCTTGCCGCAAACCCTCGAAAAGTTGTTCGGCCTTCGAGTTCCGTTTTATACTGTAGGCAACGTCGCGGAATTTTTCAAGATCCGCTATTTCACGACGAATACACTCAATGTCATGCGGCGAGAAAATCTCATCCTCCGTATTGTACTCTTCGTCTTCATCAAGCCATTCGTCCGAATCTTCATCATAACCTTCATAATCTTGCGAAAAAAGGCTCGGCATATTCGGGTCAACCGTATGTCGGGCAAGTTTTGCCTCTAATCTTTCGAGCAAAGCACATATTGTGCCGTATATAGCGTGTGTAGATGATGCAAGCAACTTTCGGAGTATAAGCGTCATAAGCTGGCGCTGACTGTTGGGCAGGGCATATAACTTGGGCCTCTGCAGATACTCCGAAACGCAATCGTAAAGTTCCTGTTCCTGCTTAGACGGAAAAAACTCTTGCAATATGGCTATGCGCTTGGTATAACGCACGTATTCGAGAGCTTGACGACGCAATGTACGTTTGCACAGCGGAGCAAGACGACTGCGGAGATTTGCATAGTCGGTATCACTGAGATTGTGGTTGTACTGCATCTTGAAACTTTTGAGGTCTCCAAAAGCATAATCATCGATTATGGAAGTAAGCCCGTAAAGTTCAAGTATCGAATTTTGCAGTGGAGTAGCCGTAAGAAGAATTTTCTTTCGGTTTTCGAGGGCTCTTTTTAAGGCGTTGGCGGTTTTATTTGCAGGCTTGTAGACATTGCGCAGACGATGAGCTTCATCAATGACCACCAAATCCCATGGAGTACGACTGAGATAAGCCGCGTTGGCTTTTGCGAATTGATATGAGCAAATGACTATTTCTTCACAATCGAATGGGTTGAGACTATCGTCTTCAATATAAGCGTTGAATGTCTTGCTTTCGAGGATGCGAGACGGCAAAAAGAATTTTTCGGACAACTCCGCAGACCACTGCTTGCGTAGGTTGGCTGGAGCAATCACAAGAAGTCGCCTTTTATGCTCGGCCCAGAACTGCGAGAGAATTATTCCGGCCTCAATTGTCTTACCAAGTCCTACCTCGTCCGCCAAAATCGCACCTTTGGATAGTGGCGACTTAAAGGCAAAAAGGGCTGCATCAATCTGATGCGGCGTCAAGTCCACTTGCGCATCTTGCAGGGACGCAGTGAGCTTTCCGAGACTGCTTGACGGTAATCTTCGGGTAAGCCAATGGGCGAAATAAACTTGTTGCGGTTGCGAATAAATCATCTACAAACTAATGATACTCAGAAAGACAACATTTGACAATCATACATCAATTCTGACCGGCCGTAACATCCAATTAAAGTTTTTATAATGGTTGATACCTCCGACCAATCGCAGTCGTTTCCCTTTATTGCAAAGTTAGCCATTTTTTCCTGACCTGTGAAATTTTAACAGCAAAAAGACATGCTCATAGCTCAAGCAATAACAGTGCGACTATTAACTTTGCAATCAAAGGCCATAATATCTGTACATCGGGGTAGAGTGGGGCTATTGCGGATGTCGGGGGATATGGGTAACTTTGCAGGGAGAAAGCGAAATCTTATGCAGAGATATAATCTTATGTAGAGATATAATCTTATGCAGAGATATAATCTTGAGCAGAGATATAGTATAAAGCATTAAAATCTTAAGCGAAATAAAAGACGAATATGGGAAACCGGACGGTGACAGTGAAGTTCGTGGATTTCTGGCAGTCGTTTGATTGGCGGGACAACCGCTTTGTGCGGGCGCTGAGGTCGCAGCGGCAAGTGACGGTGCTGGAGCCGTCGTCGCCGGAGGTGCCGGATATTCTGTTCTACTCGCGCGGCCCGGGATGCGACCATCTGCGATATGATTGCCTGAAAGTGTATTTTACGGGCGAAAATGATTTTCCGGATTTCAACGAATGCGATTATGCCTTGTCGTTTTACGAGTGCGACTGCGGCGGTCGCAATTTGCGCTATCCGCTGTATATGCTCTACGAGTGCGATGAGGCGGCTTGCCCGCCGGTGTTGTCGGACGCCGAGGCCTTGGACCGCGGCTTTTGCTCGCTGGTGATGAGCAATGCCTCTAATTGCCACCCCCGGCGGCTCGAAATTGTCGATGCCATCGAGACTTACCGACCATTGGCCTACGGCGGCGCCTTCCGCAATAATGTCGGCTCACGTGTGGAGGACAAGATTTCGTTTATCAGCGGCTACAAGTTCAATCTGGCGCTCGAGAACTCGGTCATGCCGGGCTACGTCACCGAGAAGCTGCTCGAACCGCTGGCCGCCGCCACCGTTCCTATATACTGGGGTGCGGATGCAGCGAAGCACGATTTCAATCCCGAATCGTTTGTGTGCGTCAACGATTATGCCACATTTGACAGTCTCGTGGCCGAGCTCAGGCGTTTGGACAACGACTCGGCGGCCTACCTGGCCATGCTTCGCGCACCTTCGCATACAGGCGATACTGTGGTGCGAATGGATACGCGCCTGGCCGAGTTCCTCAACGCTATCGCCGACCGTCCCGAGCGACGCATTTCCCCCTATGGCGAGATACACAACCTCCAACGACGCAACCGCGCTTTGGTGCCGCTGTGGCACAGCCGCGTGGGTCGGGCGGCGGCGCGACTGCTCGGACACATTGCAAAATAGGACATTCGCATGTCAAAATAGGACAAAAACGGGGCTGAATGCACTTTTGATTTGGAATGATGCCCGGAGCGTACTATCTTTGCAAATAGAGACCGAACGTATCTTTATACTACCGCAATAGTAATTTATTTAACCAAAAAGCATTGCTAATATGAGAAAAATTTTTGCGACCATCCTTCTATGCGCAGGCCTATCGGTAGCGCAAGCCGCACCCAACGTATTCAACCACCTCGGTATCGGTGCCGCTGTCGGTACCAACGGTCTATCCTTTGAGGTAGCCACTCCCATCACCGGCTTCGTCAATATGCGTGCCGGCGTGTCCTATATGCCCGGCTTCACCTTCCATGCCGATGCCGATTACACCTATAGCGTGGCGACAATCAACCGCACCGGCACGGTAAGCCTCAAGGGCGACCTCGGCCGCGTCCAAGGCCAAGTTATCTTCAACGTCTATCCGGCGCCCGTAGTACCCTTCTACGTGGCTGTAGGCGCATACTTCGGCGGTGGTACACTGCTCAAAATTTCCGGTCAAGCACCCGAGCTGGCAGCCTTAGCCTCCACAAACGGCGGCGCTGTCATCGGCGGATACAAAATACCCATAGATCCGCAGGGCAATATCTCCGGCGGCCTGAAGGTGAATAGCTTCCGCCCCTATATAGGCATCGGCTGGGGCCGTGCCATTCCCGGCAAATTGGTCAACTTCGCCCTTGACCTCGGTGTCCAATTTCAGGGCAAGCCCGAGTTGTACACCGATTACGGCGAAATCGATCCCGCTATAGTTGAGGACGACAACACCTTCAATAAGATTGCCGATGCGCTCAAGGTGTACCCCACGCTGACCTTCAAGCTCAATTTCCGCGCATTTTGACACACTTGCGACCAAGCGCCGCGCGTGCCTGATGATGCACGCCTCAGGCGCCCCGCACGACACCACGTCCCGGCAGACACGATGCCGGGACGTGTTTTTTTTGCGAAAAATAATCGCAAAGGCCAAAGCATTTGGCCGTAACCGCTATTATTTGTAATTTTGCACACAAGGCGCAATGCGCCGTCACCTTTATGACATTTCATGCATGAGCATTATTACACCCCACAATAAGGCACAAGACAGCAGCCAAAAACAAGACAACGACGCTCCGCTGAGCCGCGACGAACGCAATCGACGCATCGTCCGCCGCATGTGGATAGTCTTCGGCAGCCTTGCAGTCGCCGGCCTGCTGTTTTTCATTATGGTATACAACGGCATCATCGGGTATATGCCTCCCGTCGAGGAGCTCAAGAACCCCAAGGACCGCTTTGCCTCGGTATTATACACCGCCGACGGCGTCGAGATGGGCCGCTACTTCCGCAGCACCGGCAACCGTGTCTATGCCGACTACGATGAAATTTCGCAACACGTGGTGGACGCCCTGGTAGCCACCGAGGACGCTCGCTTCGAAGAACATTCCGGCATAGACTTCCGTGCCCTGTTCCGCGCCATAGTCAAGACCGTCATACTTCGCGACAAAAGCGCCGGCGGCGGCTCGACCATCACCCAACAGTTGGCCAAACTGCTGTACACCCCACCAAGTGACGGACTCTTCGAGCGCGCCATGCAGAAGCCTATCGAATGGATGATAGCCATCAAACTCGAGCGCTACTACTCCAAGGAAGAAATTGTCAAGATGTACCTCAACCAGTTTGACTTCCTGTACAATGCCGTGGGTATCAAATCGGCCGCTCAAGTATACTTCAATAAAGAGGCACGCAACCTCAACCTACAAGAATCCGCCCTGCTGGTGGGAATGGTCAAAAACCCGACATATTACAACCCCGTGCGCCATCCCGAGCGCGCTACCAAGCGACGCAACATCGTCTTCGAGCAAATGCAGAAAGCCGGGATAATCAGCGAAGCGCAGCGCGATTCGCTCAGCCGCCTGCCCCTGGGTCTTGACTTCCACCGCATGGATCACAACGACGGCATCGCGCCCTACTTCCGCGAAGAACTGCGCCGTATCCTTACCGCCAATAAGCCCGAACGCTCCAATTATCCCTCATGGGACCGGCAGCGTTTCGTGGACGACTCCATAGCGTGGGAAACCAACCCCCTGTACGGCTGGATAGCCAAGAACCCCAAAGCCGACGGCTCGTACTATGACATCTACGCCGACGGACTGCGCATCTACACAACCATAGACTCGCGCATGCAGCGCTATGCTGAAGAGGCCGTACACGAACATCTGTCCGACCTGCAACGTCGCTTCGACCGCGAAAAGCGTGGAATGCCCTACACATCCAATCCCAACGAGCTCAGCGCCGCAGGACGCGAAAAGCTCATACGCAATGCCATACGCCAAAGCGAGCGCTACCGCGTGGCCAAAGCCGCCGGCCTCTCCGATGACGAAATCACCAAACAGTTCGACACCCCGGTGGATATGACGTTATTCTCCTACAACGGCCCCGTCGAAAAGACCATGACCCCACGCGACTCGATATTGTACGTCAAGTCCTTCCTGCGCACAGGCTTTATGTCCATGGATCCGCGCAACGGACACGTCAAGGCCTACGTCGGCGGACCCGACTTCCGATTCTTCCAATACGACATGGTGTCCACGGGCCGCCGACAGATAGGCTCGACCATCAAGCCGTTCCTATACACCCTGGCCATGGAAAGCGGATTCTCGCCATGCAGCACATTTCTGAACGCACAACCCACCTATACCGATGCCGCCGGCAACGTCTGGTCGCCGCGCAACTCCGGACGTGCTCGAATAGGAGAAATGGTAGACCTGCGCTGGGCTCTGACCAACTCGAACAACTGGATTTCGGCACGACTAATCAACGAAGTAGGTCCGTCGCGACTGGTCAATCTGATGCACAACCTCGGTATTACCAACAAGTTACCCTCGGTGATGTCCCTGGCTCTGGGACCCTGCGAAGTTTCAGTGCGCGAGATGGTGGCCGCATATAGCGCCTTCGCCAATAAAGGCATGCGCGTAGACCCCATATACGTCACCGCCATCACGGACAACAACGGCAACGTTCTGGCCCAATTCTCACCCAACCAGACCGAGGTCATCAGCGAAACCGCATATTATCGCATACTGTCCATATTGCTCAACGTCGTCGACTCCGGCACCGGCAATCGCCTGCGCCGCGCTCCATATGCACTGACGGCGCAGATAGGCGGCAAAACCGGCACCACCAACTTCAATGCCGACGGCTGGTTCATGGGCTTCACGCCCGAGCTGGTGTCCGGCGTATGGGTCGGCGGTGACGAACGATACATACACTTCAATACCATGGCCGATGGCCAAGGCGCCGAAATGGCGCTGCCAATCTACGGCCGCTACATGCGCAAGGTCTACAATGACAAGACATTGCCGTACAGCCAAAGCACCGCCTTCGCCTTCCCGCCCGGCATCAGCCTATGCGACGGATACGAAGGCCCCGAGGTTGAGGCCGAGGAAGCCACCGTCGGCGACGTCTTTGACTAAACGACATAATACCACGACAAAGCGTAGGCGCATCGACAACTCGGAATCGATGCGCCTACGCTTTGTCGTGGCGAGTGGATTGACGCCTGTATTGGCTTTTATAGTAATATGTCGTAAAAGGCCTATTATAGCTATTAACTGTAATGGTTATGCTATGACGCCTATATTGGCTATTTTACAAGCTTATGCGTGTCTGCGCTTGAAAGCCTCAAACCACGGACGCAAAAGCGGGCGCACAGCCGGAATCGTAGCGACAACGGGCACGATGGCAGCCACCCACGGCGAAACAAAATTTTTGAGCACAAGCGTAAGCACGGCGCAGACCGTTACCACGGCCAGCAACAGCCATAGACGGCGCGGCCATACAAGACGATAGCGGCGTACATACACCACATATGTAATGACCGTATATAACGCATACCATACTATGTACGACACGCCCAGGCCCTCGAAACGCCAAAGCGAGTAGCCCAAGACATTCAAAGCCAGCCCCAAGAATGCGCTGAGGCTTTCGGTGAGTATGTAGACCGCACCATCGCCCTTTGCCAAAATGACAAAAGCCATGCACCAGGACGTTGCGCGGAAAAACACGCCGATAATACCTATCGAAACCAGCGGCAGCATCTCCAGAAAACGCTCGGCGTACAAGATGCGCACCATCAACCCGTCAAGTACAATCATGCCCAATACAACCGGCACGAGGATGCGCAAAGCCAGTTCGCACTCATGAGCCACGAGCACCGAAGTGCGATGCCGCGAGTGCGTCACTGCCGACAGATGCGGATAGTACTCCACCCATGCCCCGGTAAGCACCACGCCTACATAGGTGTTGATAATCGTATATCCCGCCTGGTAAAGTCCGAGGTCGGCGGTGGACCCCGTATGGTTGAGCCATAGTACAAAGACGTAATTCATCAGCTGAGTCACCACGGCCGACAAGGTCATCAATGCACCCAGCTTGACAAATCCGCGTCCGCGGCGTATAATCTCGCGCGCGGCTAAGGCGCTGCGCGCCGTGCGTACACGGTAGAAATGAGCTGCCACGGCCATGCATATCGAGGCGGCAAGTATCACCGGGATGACCGAAGACTCGCGCAACCACCATATAAGAGCCACGGCAACCACGGTGGATGCCACCGCCGCTACCGCGCCGCTCTTGGCCAGTCGACGAAGACGTCCGAGCCCTTGCATCAAAGCGTTCTCTGCGCCGCCGTAAGAAGAGCACAACGCCACCGGAGACAGTATAGCCAAGGTCCACCACTTGTCCGTGGTGTCAAACATCCAATAGCTCAACAGCGGCGATAGCAACAATATCAGCGCCATGCCGCCGCAGCCGAGCCACAGACTCCATCGGCGCACCACCACAGCCGTGTCGCCGGCCGCATCCGACCCCTCACGCGCAATGTCACGCACAGCGCTCTGGTCCATGGACATACGCGTGACTATCGAGACAAGGTCCAAAGTCGTATTGTACAGCATCAGCAGGCCAAGGCCTATAGGTCCCACAAGTACTGCAAAAAGCTTGTTGCGTACCAGCGAGCATACGATGTTCAGCACACGTATGCCCGAAAACAGGCTTATCGCCCCGAGTATCCGGCTTACCGAGCGACCCATTCCAAAGGATTAAGTTTGTGTGCGCCGCGCCGTACCTCGAAGTGCAGTCGGGTCACGTTCTCCACCTTGTCCGTAAATAGCGTGCCCAAGGCCTGCCCGGTGACCACTTGGTCTCCTTTTTTGACATTGAGCGTCCCGATGCCGCCGTATATGGTGAGATACTTGCCGTGGGTGATGATTATCACCATGTTCATCCCGGCCATATAGCTGATGGAGCGTACCGTTCCGGCAAAGACGGCGCGGGCGCGCGTGCCGGGCGCGGTGTTCATCTCTATACCCGAGCTGTTGATGGTCAGACCTTCGTAGGTCTGCGTACCAAAGGTGGCGGTAATGGTATATTTGCCTGATACCGGAAACGGCATACGACCTTTATTGGCTTCGAAACTGCCTGTCAACTTGCGCGTTGCCGCATCTGCCGTTGTTTCGGCCATTGGAGGTTCGGGAGCGGTCGGCTTGGACGGCTGTTCCTGCCCCCGGCGATTTTGTTGTTGCCGCTCGCGTTCGCGCTGTTGCCGCTGTCGTTCGCGCCGGCGTGCTTCCTCTTGCTCGCGGGCTATGCGGCGCTGTTCCTCGGCGACGATACGGTCCAATTCGCGGTCCAATTGCTGCATGCGGCGACGGCGCTGAGCCAGCACTTCCTGCAAGGACGATCCTTGACGACGTAAATCGTTGACCATCTGCTGCGACCGGTTTTGTTGCGTCACCAGGACATTGCGTGCTATGCTAAGTCGATTGATTGCGTCTGTCTGATGTGCCAGCATATTATTCAGGTCGTTGCGACGGCTGTCCAGCTGCGCTATAGCTTCGCGTAGTCGCGTGATTTTGGCCACGCGATGTCGATTGAGCTGCTTAAGGTAGCCTATGCGCCGTACTGCCATGTTGAAATCCTTGGAAGCAAAGACAAAAGCCAAATTATTGGCCTGACGGCGGCGTGCACGCTGCCGGCGCAGGGCGACAGCCACATCGGCACGCAGCGAATCGACAAGCGCCTCCATGCCCTGTATCGAATCCTGCATAGATGCAATACCTCGATTGAGCGAGTCTACCGTGATTTGCAGCGATGATATGTGTCTGTTTTGGGTGAATATGCGCGAATTGAGGTCGTTGAGTTGGTTGAGCCGATGTTGTGTCGCACGTTTATTGTCATCGATTTTACGCCGCGTTTCAGTGATTTCGCGTGCCGTATTTGTTCGCTCGCGTTTTATGTCCGAGGCTGTGCGCGGCTTGGATGCTGCGGCCGTGGTACGCGGCTTGGCTTTTCGTGTCTTCTTGGCATAGGCATCCGGTGCAAAGACGGTGCCGCCGATGGCACAGACTATGACGGTAATGGCTATGACGGCAAGATTTTTCATATCAGAGCGTTATGTTCTTGAAGATATGCTGGGCCTCGGCAATGGTGATATTACGATATCCCTTGCCGGGACGGCGGAAGCGCACCTGCGGAAAGGTATTGCACCGCGCCGATGAGGGCGACCACTCGATAGCGGCACGCACGTCCGTTTTCTTCATCGTGGCATCTATGCCGACACTTCGCGCCATGCGTTCCGACCCTGCGTTCTCATAATTGCTGTAGGTAACGCGTACAGGCAACGCCGAGGTTGCACCAAAGGAGACGACGTTGTCTACGGCCAAGGGCGAGCGGCCCATCAGCAATTCCTGTATATGCCCTATGCCCATGTCTTTGCGATAATGTCCGAGGATTGCATCCATCGACTCTGCAAAGAAATACTTGTGGTACTTGTCCACAAAAAATACCGAGTCGGCAGTCACGTTGAGCACTGCGGCTTCGAACCCGAGTACGCGAAAAGACATGTATACCACGCTGTCACGCACAATGGTTGCACGTCCGCCCATCGAAAACGAGGTCGGTGACTTGAGCGACAACTTGACCGGAAGTGTCATGTCGTGCCACGTCCCGCCTTCGGGGGCGGGCGATAGCGCGGCCTTGTGACCGGAGCATCCGACAAATATGCCGCATATCATCGCGGCTATCATCATGTAAATTGTAGTCTTAATCTTCATGTCTGAGTGTCAATGTTTTTGTTTGGACGGCTTCGGCTTGGATGTATCGGGCTTGGACGCGCCTGACTTGGACGGTTTGTCCCGGTCGTCCGCAGCCTGTTTGGCCTTACCCTTTTTGTCTTCATAGAAATAAGTCTTGTACTTGACTTTACGTGCCAGCATCTCGTCGTCGGGAGCGAGAATGGCGGCTCGTTTCCAGAATTCCAAAGCCTGTTCGGGCAGCCCGCTCATAAAGTATATGTCTCCTGCGTGCGATAGCACTTCGGCAGACACTATATCGTTTGTGTCAAAGTCCTCGCCTTCAATTATATCCGAGCCGGCATCCGTTGCTTCCGTGCCGATGTACGCCGTATCAGGCGCTATCGAATCGGAGACAAAGTCTTCGGGTGACGCCACAGAGTCAACCGCAATACTGTCTTCGACGGGCAACGAGTACTTCAGTGTCAGGTCTATATATTTTTTTGCCTGCGGATAGTCACGTTTTTTGAAATACACCCACGCATATGTGTCCAGATACGTGGGGTTTTCCATGTCAGAGAGCACCGCATAGCGTGCATACGACAAGGCTTGGTCCAGCAGCGTGTCGTTCTGAGCCATAGCATACGCGGCGTTGTTGTACGCCAGGAAGTTGGAAGGATAAATCTCTATGGACTTGTTGTACGTCTCGATAGCCTTGCTCAACGAATCGGCCGCCTGATAGGCATCGCCGAGTGTGGACATAAAATTGGATACGGCTTCGGGGTTGTTCACCTCGTTGATTTTGACCTTATGCAATACTTCCAAAGCCTCTTGCGGCCTGCCGTTGACGATATTAGCCGAAGCGGCCAGTATCGGGAAAGCGAGATTGTCAGGCGAGTAGGTAATGCCGCCCACTGCCGTAGCTATGGCCGCCACCGTGTCGCCGCGCTGTATTTGCAACGAGTACAGCGACGAACGCACATCCGCGTCCGACGGATCAAGCGATAGTGCATATTCCATCTGCTCGGTGGCCTGTACCAAATTGCCGCAAGTGTACTCGAAGGCGCTGTACAGCGAGTGCAACGATGGCTCGCCTGGGTTGACCTGCTGCATACGCGCAAAGACATTCTCGATGCGCGGCCATTGGGCCGTGTCCGAGTACATACGGCCTACGTATCCGCGCAACAGCTCGTGCTTGGTCTCGTACTCCAGCGTTGGACTCACCAGGGCACGGAACACCTGACGATCGTATGCGGCCGAGTCGTTCCTGTCCGCATAGTACTGCGCCATGGCTATGAGTGCCGCTCCATAGGTGCTGTCTATCTCGCACGCCCGGCGTATGGACGCATGGCGCAACGAGTCTGCATCCAAGGTTTTGTATATCTCTGAAGCATATAGGAATACATCGGGGTCTCGCGGATTGGCATTCTCCAGTTGGTTGAGTTCGCGTACTATGGCCATGGTGTCTTTTTTGAGCGCCATGGCGCGTATCTTTTGCGAAGACAAGCCCATGTCCTTACCGGTTCCGCGTTCCAGACGTTCGAATATGGCCATAGCCTTGGTATATGCAGAGGTGTCGCCCGTGGCATATTTAACGATATATGCATTGGCCAGATTGGCGGCAGTCTCCGTGCGTTCCGGATATATTGAGTCAAGTGTGCGCCACACCTCGATGACATCGTCATAGCGGTGCAGGTATCGCGCTATCGAGGCTATGGCCGAGCCGTTATAATACTGCGTCGGATCGGCGCGGAACTCGTCCCACAGCACGGCATAGCTGCGATATACCTCCGCCGAATCGGGATCCATATTCAGGGTCAGCAGCGCTTGCAAGGCCTTGATGTTGATGTCCTCCGGATCAAGCGCCGCGGCATATTCTACAAGTCGCTGTGCCAAGTCGTTAGAATCGATATTTAAGGCTGACACAGCCTGCAAATAGGCATAGTCGGCCTTGCGCATGTCTGCGGCCTTCTCCCATGATGTTTGACGGTGGCCGGAAGCCGCCCACGATACTGCGGCCATCAGTGTCACCATGGCCGCCATTGTGCCAAATGCTCGACGTAGGGTCATATCTGACTGTTGTTGTAATTATTATTGTCTACAATCCACGAGGTCGCCTGCCTAATGCAGCGGCGTCATGCGCGAGAGTACTCACCCGACTGTGCCCCGGAATGGTTTACTTGACGCCGGTGTGTCCAAAGCCCCCGGCGCCCCGCTCGCTGTCATCCAAAGTCTCGGTCGACGTCCATTGCACCCTGGTATACGGTGCTATCACCATCTGGCAAATGCGCTCGCCATCGTTGACTGTAAATGGCAGGTCGGAAAGGTTGACAAGTATCACTCCGATTTCGCCGCGATAGTCGGCATCTATCGTCCCGGGCGTATTTACCAGGGTGATGCCGTGCTTGAGGGCAAGGCCGCTGCGCGGACGCAGCTGCATCTCGTAGCCTTCGGGAAGCTGGACACGCAACCCGGTGGGTATTAGGGCGCGTTCAAGCGGACCAAGCACTACCGGCTCGGACAGATGCGCCCGTACATCCATGCCGGCGGATGAGACCGTGGCATACGACGGAAGTGCGTGTCCGGAGGTGTTAACAATCTTTACACTGATATTATCCATATTACGGGATGTCTATAATGTTGGGTGGCACCGACTTCGAATCGGCATCACACGGTTATGCGGCAGGTGGCATCACCGGCCTTGAGTATGTATATGCCGCGGGCTTTGACGTTTAGCCGCGTAGTACCCGCCGGCACGTTTTGCTGAACAATCAACTGACCGAGTATGGTGAAAATTTTCACTTGTATGGGTCGCGACGTGGTGACATATATTGTCAAGCCGCGCACAACCACCTCGATGTCGCCATCGTCCGTTGTGGATACGGTCGAACGCACCACGACACCCGGGCGCGGCGCTACGGGTGCGGCCACAGCCAACCCGCTACCTGCAAGTATGGCCACGGTCATCATTACGGCATATTTGACTGCCTTCAGCTTCACGCTCCAAAGTTACAAAAAAAGCGTCAATCGGCGCCTCTATCGGCCCATAAAAATCAGCGTCCGGCATCAATGGTGTATGGAGGGGTGTCAAATTTCGGGTGCAGTTGGAGGAGTTACTATTCCGCGGCTGATAGCGGCAAAATTAAAAGCAGGGGCAGCGCAGCTTCTCGGTTGCGTTGCCCCTGTGTATGGGAATAAGGTCGCCGCGTGTTTGGCTGCGGCCCGTATGTCGGTGCAATTCAAGGACTATCGTCCGTCATGTGCAAAATCAGCGTACCACTTTGAGGGCGTGCACGACGCCGTCGGCTGTCGTGGCGCTGACTACGGCCACGCCCTTGGGCAGTGTCACGGCGGTTACGCCGCTGTATGCGGCAATGGTGCGGCCTGCGGCGTCGACAATTACGATGTCGGCGGGTGCTGATACCGTTACGGTGTCGCCGTCGATGTTGAAGAAGCGGCTGTCG
>Ga0129317_1000739_pt1 | contig 30135 bp, 24 predicted proteins | sample Cm1ome_FD_94430 | JGI IMG/M metagenome (GOLD analysis project Ga0129317, IMG submission 94430) | Eastern black-and-white colobus group fecal microbial communities from Wisconsin, USA - Cm1105 metagenome | ecosystem: Host-associated > Mammals > Digestive system > Large intestine > Fecal | place... | reverse complement strand
TTTTTTGTCTTTTCTTAGAATCTTCGGGGTCTGTGCATTAATTCTTTATTGACTTTTTATGGTTCTTGCTGTATCTTTAAGAGCGATGCTCTTTCGTGACAGCTTCATTATGTTATCACAGTGTTAAGTCTTTGTCAACAACTTTTTTTAAGATGTTTAAAACTTTATTTTGTGATGCTGTGTTCTTTTGAGCGACAGCTTGACTATTTTATCACAAATCTTTTTGACTGTCAATAACTTTTTTTAAGATTTTGAAAACTTAATTTCAATCTCTTTGACGCAGAAGGAGGGATTTGAACCCTCGCGCCGGTTGCCCAGCCTACACCCTTAGCAGGGGCGCCTCTTCGGCCTCTTGAGTACTTCTGCATTTACTCAGCATCTGCATTCCTGCCAAACGCGTGTAGCATGTATTATAGATGCTCGTCCTTTAATTGTCAACCTGCATTTTGATACAAATTTTACCTCTTCTTTTTCATCTCTTCACATTTTGTATCTTATTTTTCTTTATTTTTTTCAATCACACTATATCTTGTTTTTTCTATATTTATAATTTTTTATTTTTATTTATTTTTATCAACTTTTCGTTCCGTTTTTCTTTAACTTATCCACTTTCTGCTTATTTTATCCACGTTTATATCAAAACACCGGCCTTATACACTCAGATTTCATTTATCTGATGTTTAAGGTCGGTGTTCTAATAATTTTTATGGATTTATTTCTTCTTCATCCTCTCTTTTTGCTTTAGCAATACTTGCTATGTACTCGTCATTATCACGGTCAACATTCATAATCTTAACGCCTGAGGTATTACGTCCTATTACTGATATGTCCTCTATAGCTGTTCTCATCATTTGTCCCTTATTGGTAATAAGAAGTATATCTGTTCCGTCATTAACAAGCTTTGCTGCAACGAGCTTTCCGGTCTTATCATTGATCTTGTAGCAGAGTACTCCCTTTCCTGCTCTTCCCTGCTTATGGAATTCATTTACAGGAGTCTGCTTACCCATGCCATATTCTGATACCACAAGAAGATTTTCTCCCTGGTTCAGTATCTGCATTCCGATAACGCTTTCACCTTCGTCTATCCTCATGCCGATAACACCTATTGATACTCTTCCTGTTGCTCTTACGTCATTTTCATCTATACGTATAGCCATTCCGTTTGATGATACAAGAAGGATTTCTTCATTGCCGTCCGTGAATTTAACCTCTATAAGCTCATCTCCTTCCTTGAGTGAGCATGCAAGAAGTCCGTTCTTTCTGACATTTGAATATTCCTTAAGAGCGGTTTTCTTAATCATTCCGCTTCTTGTTGCCATAACAAGATTTGCGCCCTCATTATCATACTCGTTTTCACGTATTGCAATGACTGCACTTATTTTTTCTTCCGGCTGCAGCGGAAGTATATTGATTATCGCTGTTCCTCTTGAGGTACGTGAGGCTTCAGGTATCTCGTAGGATTTGATCCTATAGACTCTGCCCATATTTGTAAAGAACATGATATAGTGATGATTTGTTGTCATCAGCATATCCTCTACATAGTCATCCTCTATATTCTGTGTTCCCTTGATTCCCTTTCCGCCTCTCTGCTGCTGACGGAAATTATCCTCATCCATTCTCTTGATGTATCCGAGATGTGATAAGGTTATGATCATTCTGTCATCTGCTATGAGATCTTCCATATCTATCTCAGATACGTCATGAACTATCATTGTTTTTCTGTCATCTCCGTATCTGTCGGATATATCTTTTATCTCAGTTCTGATAACTGCAAGCAGCTTTTTCTTGTCTCCGAGTATTTCAAGATAATATGCTATCTTCTTCTGAAGTTCAGCATATTCATCTTCAACTTTCTTTCTTTCGAGACCTGTCAGTGCTCTCAGTCTCATATCTACTATTGACTGTGCCTGAACTTCTGTAAATGCAAATCTCTCTATGAGCTTAAGCTTTGCATCCTCTGCATCATCAGCTGATTTGATTATCTGAATGATCTCATCTATATGATCGAGTGCCTTTAAGAGTCCCTCTAAGATATGAGCTCTGTCCTGTGCCTTTTTAAGGTCGAACTGAGTTCTTCTTGTTACGACATCCTCCTGATGCTTAAGGTACTCTGTAAGTATTTCTTTAAGATTAAGTACCTTTGGCTCTCCGTTTACTATACAAAGCATTATAGCTCCGAATGTTTCCTGAAGCTGAGTATGCTTATAAAGCTGGTTAAGAATAACCTGCGGATTAACATCACGTCTTAATTCTATCCTGATCTTAGAGTCAGAGTTTTTACCCATTGTATCATTGATAGCTGTTATTCCGTCTATCTTCTTGTCTTTTACAAGATCAGCTATATTTTCAATGACACGTGAACGGAATACCATGTAAGGAAGTTCTTTTACTATTATTACTCCCTTTCCGTTCGGCATTGTCTCTATTTCGCAGACAGCTCTCATTCGTATCTTGCCGCGTCCTGTTCTGTACGCATCATCGATACCTTTTCTGCCCAATATCTCGGCACCTGTAGGAAAATCAGGTCCCTTTACTATTTGCATAAGCTCATCTAAGCTTGTTTCTCTATCTTCCTCAATACGATTATCTATCATTTTTATGGCAGCACCGATAACCTCACGCAGGTTATGCGGAGGAATGTTGGTAGCCATACCTACAGCTATACCGGTCGTTCCGTTTACAAGAATGTTAGGTATTCTTGCAGGAAGTACTGTAGGCTCGTCATAGCCCGGCTCATTAGAGAAGTTAGGCACAAAATCTACTGTGTTTTTATTTATTGAATCCAGCATTTCCATGGAAAGCCTTGAAAGCTTACCCTCGGTATATCTGGCTGCAGCAGGAGAATCACCGTCTTCAGAACCGAAATTTCCCTGCTTTTCTATAAGCGGATATCTTGTTGACCATGGCTGACCTAAATTAACAAGAGCTCCGTATATAGATGAATCTCCGTGCGGATGATAATGACCCATAGTCTCACCGACTATAGTCGCACACTTTTTAGTTTTCTTATCTGCTGTTGCACCCATTTTAAGCGCAGCATACAGTATACGTCTTTGTACAGGCTTGAGTCCGTCCTTAACATCAGGAAGTGCTCTGGCTACTATTACAGACATTGCATAGTCTATATAGGAGCTTTCCATTGTACTTTTAAGGTCAACGTCTTTTATTTTATCGTATACATTTGGTTCCATCTGTTTCTCCCGGAATTATACGTCAAGGTTCTTAACGTATTTTGCATTTTCCTCTATAAAGAGCTTTCTCGGCTCTACCTGATCTCCCATGAGTGTTGTAAATGTAAGATCCAACTCAGATTTTGCATCCTCATCCATATTTACTCTGAGAAGTGTTCTGGTTTCAGGATCCATTGTTGTCTCTGAAAGCTCCTGATCCTCCATCTCACCAAGACCTTTGAATCGCTGAACGTCAGCATCCTTTCCGACCTTCTCAAGAAGTACATCTCTCTCCTGATCGTTATATGCATAGTAAAGCTTTTTGTTCTTTCTGACATAGTAAAGAGGAGGCTGTGCCAGATATACATGTCCCTGCTTTATAAGCTCAGGCATAAAGCGGTAAATGAAGGTCAGCATAAGAGTTGCTATATGAGCACCGTCAACATCTGCATCGGTCATTATGATGATCTTATTATAGCGAAGCTTTGAAATATCAAAATCATCATGTATTCCGGTACCGAAGGCAGTTATCATTCCCTGAATTTCTTTATTGGCATATATTCTGTCTATACGTGCTTTTTCTACGTTAAGCACCTTTCCTCTAAGAGGAAGCACTGCCTGAAAACGTATATCACGGCAGTTTTTGGCAGGTCCTAATGCAGAATCTCCCTCGACTATGAATATCTCACATCTTTCAGGATCCTTTTCCGTACAGTCTGCGAGCTTACCCGGAAGTCCTGCTCCCTCAAGGACAGATTTTCTCCTTGTAAGCTCTCTTGCCTTTCTCGCTGCAGCTCTGGCCCTCTGTGCAAGAATAGATTTCTCACACATCATCTTTGCAATCTGAGGATTCTGCTCAAGGAAATATGTGAGCTGCTCAGATACTATCTGACTTACTGCAGAAGATGCCTCTGAAGTACCAAGCTTCATCTTGGTCTGTCCCTCAAACTGAGGATCCTCTATCTTTACGGATATGATAGCTGTAAGTCCTTCTCTTATATCCTCACCTGTAAGGTTGTCTTCACTGTCCTTAAGAAGCTTATTTGCTCTGCAATAGTCATTTACAGTCTTTGTAAGAGCATTTCTGAAGCCGGTAAGATGAGTTCCTCCCTCAGGTGTATTAATATTATTAACAAAGGTGTAGATATTCTCAGTGTATGCATCTGTATGCTGCATTGCCACTTCAACAAATACATTCTGCTTAAGCCCCTCACAGTATATTACGTTGTTGTAAAGAGGAACGCTCGCATTATTAAGATAGGCAACAAATTCCTTTATGCCGCCTTCATAACAGAATGTCTTGTCATGCTTTTCTTCTCTGTCATCAATAAGACGAATGCTGATTCCCTTTGTAAGAAAAGCAGTCTCTCTGAATCTTGTCTTAAGTGTCTTATAGTCAAAAGTGGTAACTTCAAATATTTCAGGATCAGGCTTAAATGTAACGCTTGTTCCGTGCTTATCCTCAGAACAGCTGCCTACCTCATTAACCGGACACATAACCTTTCCACGCTCATAACGCTGCATGTACTCTTTTCCGTTTTTGAAGACATGAACCTCGAGCCACTCTGAAAGTGCATTAACAACAGACGCACCTACTCCGTGCAGACCTCCGGATACCTTATATCCTCCGCCGCCGAATTTACCGCCGGCATGAAGCACTGTATAAACTACTTCAAGTGCTGACTTTCCGGCCTTTTTCTGAATATCTACAGGTATTCCTCGTCCGTCATCTGTTACAGTTATAGAATTATCTGCATTTATGCGTATCTCGATATTTTTACAAAAACCTGCCAAAGCCTCGTCGACAGAGTTATCTACTATCTCATATACACAGTGATGAAGTCCTGCGGATGCCGTAGAACCGATGTACATACCGGGTCTTTTTCTGACAGCCTCGAGACCTTCAAGTATCTGTATCTGAGAAGCGTCATATTCATCTCCGTTATGTCCGTTATTTACCTCGAAGCTCTTTTCGATTTCTTCAAGATTATCCTGAATATTATCTGTCTTGTTCTCTTCTGACATTAGTTATCTCCTGTTATATGTCCTTTACTTACTCTGTACACGCTGTCTATATGAAACCGATTGTCTATAAAATCATCAAGACCGGTACAAGTTATAAGAGTCTGTATATCATTTATTGATGAAAGCAGCATATTCTGCCTGTTTCTGTCAAGCTCGGATAAAACATCATCCAAAAGCAGCACAGGTCTGTCACCGTTAATATCTTCGGAAAGCTTGAGTTCAGAAAGCTTTAAACTTAATACTGCTGTTCTCTGCTGTCCCTGTGATCCGAAATGCTTAAGATCAACACCGTTTAATATAAAGCTCAGATCATCCTTATGAGGTCCGATCAGGCTCACGGCATTTTTAAGTTCCTGAGTTCTATGCTTTATTAAAGCTTCTTCAAATTCCTCCGGTATTACATTCGGCTCATACCTTAGTTCTAATTCCTCGGCATTGCCTGTCATATTTTTATGTATTTCTTTTATAATACCGTTAAGTCTGTCTGTAAACTTTTGTCTGAGTCTTATAACCTCAGAACCGTATTTTACGATCTGTTCGTTATAAACATCAAGAAAGGCTTCTATATCATTTCCGGAAAAAGCACTCTTCAGCAGCTTATTTTTCTGATTGATGACTCTGTTATAGGAAATGAGCTCATGAACATACATTCTGTTCAGCTGACAAAGCTCCATATCCATAAAACGTCTTCTTTCAGCCGGACCGTTTTTGATGAGGTTAAGATCCTCCGGTGAAAATATAACTACGTTCGCTATACCGAATAATTCACTGGCACGCTTGATTGGCACACCGTTTACAGCAATACCCTTTGCATTATTTTTCTTTAAATGCATATCTATGCGGTATGACATCTCTGCCTTCACAAGATTCAGCTTTATATGTGCTTCCTTGGAATCAAAGCTTATCATTTCGCGGTCTCTTGCCGATTTCTGAGATTTTGAGGTACATGCCATATATACTGCTTCAAGCAGATTGGTCTTTCCCTGGGCATTATCACCGTAAAATATATTTATGCCTTCATCAAATTCTAAACTAAGCGAGCTGTAATTTCTAAAATTTTCAAGCTCTATAGATTTTATCTTCATTTACATCCTGCCGGTGCTTTTTTATTTAGTAAGCAGCCGGATTAAAGTTTATAGGAAGTATAAGATAGATATAGCTTCCTTTCTCATCTCTTATAAAGCACGGTGCCTTAGGATTTGTCATATATAAGGATACTTCCTCATCATCTATGACCTTAAGAGCATCCAATATAAATTTAGGGTTGAATCCTATCATAAGATCTTTGCCTGTTTTATTGATAAGCAGGTTAGAATTAAGACTTCCCATGACTGTATTGAGCTTCAGGTTCAGGTCTCCGTCTTTTATATTCATTACGAGAGGCTTTTTGTCGGTTTCTCTTAAAAGTATAGTAGATCTTTCTATATGCTCTAAAAGCTCACGCTTATTGACTGTAATCTTGGTGTCATAGTCCGATGAAAGCATTGAATCGATCTTAAAGTACTCTCCGTCTATAAGTCTGGATGTCATGACCGTCTTATCGAATTTAAACATGATATTATCTTTTTCGAAGAAAATGTCTACGTCCTTTTCAATGCTGTCATCCAGTATCTTAGATATTTCAGTAAGAGTCTTTCCCGGAATTATTGCTTTAAGATGGCCGTATTCCTTCTTGAGCTCAGTTGATCTTATCGATATTCTGTGACCGTCAAGTGATGTAGCCTTCATTGTGCTGTTATTGATCTCGAAGAGCTCACCTGTCATCATCTTATTGGAATCATTAGGAGCTATTGAAAAAATAGTATCTCTTATAAGTTCCTTAAGTGTGAACTGTGATACAGTCACGCAGGTGTCCTCTGAAAGCTCAGGGAGTGAAGGGAACTGCTCAGGATCCTTTTCCTGGATCTTAAACTCTGCATTATCTGACCTTATTTCTATAATGTTTCCGTCAGATGAAAGTGTAATACTTCCTGATGTATCTGTTTTTCTTATAATGTCTGAGAAAAGACGTGCTTCGACTGCAGTGCTTCCGCCTTCGATTACTTCACATTTATCATTGATATATGTCTCTATGCCAAGCTCAGTGTCATTGGCAGTAAGAATTATCTTGTCACCCTCTGTTCTTATGAGAATGCACTCAAGAATAGGCATTGTTGTTTTTGAAGAAACTGCCTTTGAAACTATGTTGATTGCGTTAAGCAGAACGTCTCTGTCAAAATTAATTATCATTTCGAAATCTCCGTAATATATTGTAAGCTTTTATCAGTAACTGTATTAAGCGCTGTGGAATTGTTGAAAAGCATTTGAAACCTTTATGGTATAAGGGTTTTAGTATGTTGATACATCTGTTGAACCAGTATCGATCAAATGTTTATGCATGTTGATCTATCCGCAAAAACAGGTTTTTAAATTATTGACATTATTCGCATCAATAATAAAAATTAGGTTATTTTAGGTGGATAAGTTAATAGTTATCAACCAGTTATCAACAAAAACAGTGTTTAAAATGTAGTTATCAACTTTTTAACATTAAAATTATGAAAATGTTGATAAGTTTATAAAAATATCGTTTATGGAGATATTTTTTTCTTCAGTATATCGATATCATTTCTAAGCTTTTCATTGTTCTTAAGATCTTCGGTTATCTTATCGCGGCCGTGAATAATTGTTGCATGATCTCTTCCTCCAAGTGCAGCTCCTATTACTTTCTGAGTTGCATCTGTGATCTCGCAGCATAAGTACATTATTATCTGTCGCGGATAAGCGAGCTCTTTATTCTTTTTGGCGGAAATAATATCTCTTTCATTTATCTGATAATGCTCAGCAACGACAGAGATTATCTTCTCCGGTGTTACCTTTCCTGATGATTCATCATTGTAAATGAAATCTTTCAGAGTGATTTTCGCATTATCTATATTGATAGGAGAATTATTAAGCTTAGAGTTAAATACAAGCTTTTGAAGTGCGCCTTCAAGCTTACGAATATTAGATTTGATGTTGGTGGCCATGAATTTGAGCACCTCATCATCTATATTGTAGCCTTCCAGTTCTTCCTTCTTTCTGAGGATAGCCATTCGTGTCTCGAAATCAGGTTCCTGTATATCAGCTACCATTCCGCCTTCAAATCTCGATTTGATACGTTCCTCAAGGTTGTTGATGTCCTTTGGAGGTTTATCTGATGTAATGACTATCTGCTTGTTTGCATTGAAAAGTGCATTGAAGGTATTGAAGAACTCTTCCTGTGTGCTTTCCTTATTGGCTATAAACTGAATATCGTCAATAAGCAGTACATCTGCATTTCTGTATTTATTTCTGAATTCCTCAGTAGTATTTTTCTTTATGGCATCTATGTACTCGTTTGTAAATCCTTCAGAGGTAGTATATATAATATTGGCATTCGGATCATTCTTAAGCACGTATATTGCTATAGCATGCATAAGATGGGTCTTGCCGAGTCCTACACCTCCGTGAATGTAAAGGATTTTGAACGCTATACCGGGCTGCTCTGCAACTGCGACCGATGCTGCGTGGGCAATTGCATTTGATTTACCTTTTACGAATGAGTTAAAGGTGTATTTCGGATTAAGGCCCTTAGATCGGAGAACTGAATTGAAATCGTATTCTCTCGACTCATTTTTATGCGTCTCATTCGGTGATGAAATATCATCCTTCTCGTCCTGAGTTATAAAGACTACTTCTAAATTAAGCTTCAGGACCTTCAGTATGGCAATGCTCATGAAATCCTTGTATTTCTTGGTAATGATGTTTACGAGCATTCGTCCGATCTTCTCATCATCTGCGGTAACTATGACGTAAAACTTGCCGTTTTCAACCTTGTACGGTACCAGCGGCATTAGCCAGTTATCGTAGGAAATATCGCTTACATCAAACTCATTCCTCATAAAGGATAGAATTTCATTCCATTTATTTTTAATAGTTTCAATCATTTATCAACATTCCTTATTATCTTGAAAATGTGAATAACTCAATTGCTTTTACAGTAGTTTCTTCCTATTATAATAGGTGTTTTAAACGAACTATTTTATTTTACTTTAATTCACACTATTTTTCAATAATTGTTGATAAATATAAGAAATAATGTTGATAAATGCAAAAAAAAAGAGTTGACACAGCTTGATATCTATCCTTATAATACTTAGGATGTTTTATTATCTGTACGGCAAATAATATTTTAAATTAGAGGTAGGAGGTGATTGGATCATGAAAATGACATTTCAGCCTAAGAAGAGACAGAGATCAAAGGTTCATGGTTTCAGAGCCAGAATGAGCAGCGCAGGCGGAAGAAAGGTCTTAGCTAACAGAAGAGCTAAGGGCAGAGCAAAGCTTACAGTTTGATCCGAAAGCGTATACAGAACCGCTGCATAAGCGGTTCTTTTTTCTGACTTTTTTACAATGAAAAGATTTCCGTCTATAAAGAAAAACAGCGAGTACCGCAAAATATATAAAAACGGTAAGTCAAGAGCTGCAGGCTCTCTTATCATGTATGTTGCGGATAATGAGACCGACGCTAACAGATTGGGTATATCTGTAAGCAAAAAGGTCGGTAACAGTGTTGTAAGGCATACTTTCTGCAGAAAGATGCGAGAAATTTTCAGACTTAACGATTACAGAACAGTACAGGGAAAAGACATCATCGTAGTTGCCAGAAGTATGGCAGGCAGAGCCACTTATGAGAAATTGGAAAAGAATTATCTCAGGCTTCTGCAGGATCATAACATATCACAGGAAAGCAATCAGCTTTAAGGTGCACATGAGATAAACTCTATGTGCTTTTTGTTGTATTTACAGATATTTATTGTGGATAAACCCTAAAGCTTAAGCTCAGAATGTGAAGTTTTCGTTAGTGAGAGACCTATGTTAAAGCGTGCATGTATTAAAATGATACGATTCTATCAAAAATATTTGAGCCCGATGAAGGTCTATACTCACTGTAAGTACATACCAACATGCTCTGAATACGCCGTTCAGGCAATACAAAAGTATGGTGTGTTTAAAGGTATATTGCTGGCAGCATGGAGAATTTTAAGATGCAATCCATTTGCCAAAGGCGGTTATGACCCTGTTCCATAACAAATCAGGAGGAAAACGATTTGAATTTATTATTTTTGACCAGGACAGTCGGTAACATCCCAGTCATCAGTGTTGTTTACAGCTGGTTAGTTGACCTTATGGGAATGATCATGAGCTTTATCTTCGAGATATGCGCAAAGTATGGCATTTTTAACCTCGGAGTTTGCATTATTCTTTTTACAATAGTAACAAGAATAATTATGTTCCCTCTTTCATATAATCAGTCTAAGTCACAGAAGCTGATGAGCGCTGTACAGCCGGAGATAATGGCTATACAGAAAAAGTATCAGGGTAAGACTGATCAGAAGTCTGCAATGATGATGCAGGCTGAAACAAAGGCTGTATATGAAAAATATGGTGTGAGCATGACAGGCGGATGTCTTCAGATGTTTATTCAGATGCCTATTATCTTCGCACTTTACAAGGTTATCCTTAACATTCCGGCATATGTTGGTGCTGTTAAGGTATATTTTCAGACAATTGTTGATGCTATAGGCGGATCTTCAGCTATAGCGGCTGTTAATACCTTTGCACAAAGCTCTGAAGAGCTTAGGAAAGTAATCACTCAATCAAGAATAGCAGGAGGCGAGATATTAACAACTGATCACATTATTGATTTCCTTTATCATTTAAATCCTGCACAGTGGGGAAGCTTTACAGAACATTTTTCAAGCGCTGCAAATGTAATTTCTGAAAATTATGCACATATCGAGCAGCTTAACAGCTTCCTCGGCATTAACCTTGCAAGCTCACCTATGTCTTACGGACTTCTTTCACCTAAGGCATGGATAATACCTGTGCTTGCCGGACTTTCACAGTTCATTTCATCAAAGCTTATAACAGGAATGAGCAATAATTCAGCTATGAATGATGATAATAATCCTGCTGCAGCTACAATGAAGAGCATGACATACATGATGCCTCTTATGTCTGTATTCTTCTGCTTCAGCTTTGCTTCAGGTATCGGTATTTACTGGGTAGCTTCATCTGTTCTTATGGGAGTACAGCAGTTCTTCCTCAATAAGCATTTTAATAAGGTGGATACAGATTCTCTTATCAAGGCTAATATTGAAAAGGCTAATGCAAAGCGTGCAAAGAAGGGACTTCCTCCTATTAATGAGAAGTCAACAGAGGAAAATCTTAAGAGGATGCAGGAAAAGAACGAAAAGCTTCAGGCAGCATTAGAAGCAAAAGAAGCTGCATCCAAGAAGAGAGTTGAAGCAAATGATCAGTACTACCAGAGCACTTCAATAGCTGACAGAGCTAATATGGTTCAGCAGTACGAGAACAGAAAGTCTAAGAAAAATTGATATCGGAGGGAGAAATGGGAGAGTTAAGAATTGAAGCAAAAACTCTTGATGATGCCATAACAAAGGCCTGCGTTGAACTCGGAGTTACAAGTGATAAGCTCGAGTATAAGGTTATTGAACAAGGTTCCAAGGGATTCTTCGGAATCGGAGCAAAGAACTGTGTTATAAGCGTTAATCAGAAGTCTGATAATGATAATAAGCATCAGGAAGCAGTTAAGAATGATAATTCGGCTGCTGTTTCAGACGAAAGAAAACCTGTAACTGAGTCTGTTAAGATCGAGAATGAAAAGTCAGTTGCTGTAAAGTCTGACGTTGTAAAGGATTCTGTTTCTGAAAATAAGGAAGCTCTTGTTAAATCTGAGGCTGTTGAAAAGGATGGTCTCAGCAAGGAAGGCGAGCGTGCACCAAGACGTGAAAGACACGAGAGACCTCAGAGAAATACAAGAGATAACAGAAATAAGAGAAATGACAGAGCTTATGACTCTTCTTCAAGAGATAAGAGAATCGACAGACGTCAGCCTGAGCAGGCAAAGAATGAACAGCCTTGCAGAGAAGAGCGTGAGATCAAGCCTATAGTTCTTACAGAAGACCCGGTTGAAAGAGCAAAGACCTTCCTTGAGAGCTTATTCACAAGCATGGATATGAATATCAATTACAGCGGTGAATATGCATCAGAGATAAATGAGCTTACCGTTAACCTTTCAGGAGATGATATGGGAGTTCTTATCGGAAAGCGCGGACAGACTCTTGATGCTCTTCAGTATCTTACAAGCCAGGTAGTTAATAAGCATCAGAATGGCTTTATAAGAGTTAAGCTCGATACAGAAAACTACCGTGAAAGAAGAAAAGAAACTCTTGAGGCATTTGCTGTTAATATGGCACATAAGGTTAAGAGAAATAAGAGACCTGTAGTGCTTGAGCCTATGAATGCTTATGAAAGAAGGATCATACATTCTGTACTTCAGAGCGAAAAGGATATCATAACAAGATCAGAGGGTGAGGAGCCTTACAGACACGTTGTTATCTGTCCTGTAAAGAAGAAAAATACCGGATACAGAAGAGAAACAGCAGAATAATATTTGTTAGAATTTGCAGCATGGCTCAGCAGTCATGCTGCTTTTAGTTTGTACTCCAATAGAATATTAAATAATCTGAGCATTTTGAAGGATATTATCATACTTTAGTATCATACTTTTGATTTACTGTGCATTGTATATATATGTGTATCAAATGAATATAATGTTGATAAATTAAGCTCCGCACTTGATAATTGTTGATAATAATTATATGATAAATTAGTTTAAGATTCAGTTTGATATAAATTTGTTTTGAGATGATATTTTACGGTATAAATAATGGGAAAGTATATTGAGGAATATTTTGATATTGTTGTAGTAGGTGCCGGACATGCAGGCTGTGAGGCGGCTCTTGCATGCGCTCGTATGGGACTTAAAACGGTAGTATTTACTGTAAGTGTAGACAGCATTGCTATGATGCCTTGTAATCCGAATATAGGAGGAAGTTCCAAGGGACATCTTGTATGTGAGCTGGATGCCTTAGGCGGAGAAATGGGAAAAAACATAGATAAGGCATTTATTCAGACAAAAATGCTTAATGTTTCCAAGGGGCCGGCTGTACATAGTCTTCGTGCTCAGGCTGATAAGCAGGAATATGTAAGACAGATGAGACATACTATGGAAAATACTCCCGGTCTTACTATCAAGCAGGCTGAAGCTGCCGAAATAATAGTTGAAACAGTCAAAGATGGTGACAAAGAAATTAAGCGTGTTACCGGAGTTAAGACTGTATCAGGTGCTTTATACCATTGTAAGAAAGCAGTTCTGTGTACCGGGGTATATCTTAAAGCAAAATGTATCTATGGCGAAACTAGTGAATATACAGGACCTAACGGACTTAAAGCTGCTGATCATCTTACAGGATCTCTGATCAATATAGGACTTCCGGTAAGACGTTTTAAAACAGGAACGCCTGCAAGAGTTGACGGAAGAACTGTAGATTTTTCTAAGATGGAGGAGCAGAAGGGCGACGAGAATATCAGACCGTTTTCATTTTCAAATGAGCCTGAAGACATTGTGAGAGAGCAGGTAAGCTGCTATCTGACATATACGAATGAGGAAACTCACAGGATAATCAGAGAAAATATTGATCGTTCACCTCTATATTCAGGTGTTATAAAGGGAGTAGGCCCAAGATATTGTCCTTCAATCGAAGATAAGATAGTAAAATTCCCTGATAAGGAAAGACACCAGATATTTGTTGAGCCGGAGGGTTTATACACAAATGAATTATATCTTTCCGGCATGAGCTCAAGCATGCCTGAGGATGTTCAGCATGCAATGATCCACAGCATGAATGGCTTTGAAAACGCTTCAATAGTACGAAATGCTTATGCTATAGAATATGACTGCATCGATGCTACCTGCTTAAAGGCAACGCTTGAGACAAAGGAGATCAGTGGCCTCTACACAGGAGGACAAATCAACGGTTCATCCGGATATGAGGAGGCTGCGGTACAGGGATTTATGGCCGGTGTTAATGCCGGACTATCGGTTTTAGGTAAGGAAGAGATCGTACTTCATCGTTCTGATGCATATATAGGTGTTCTTATAGATGATCTTGTAACTAAGGAAAGTACTGAGCCATACAGAATGATGACTTCAAGGGCGGAGTACAGACTTCTTTTGAGACAGGATAATGCTGATCTCAGATTGAGAGATATCGGACATAAGATAGGTCTTGTAAGCGATGAAGAGTATGAGAAGTTCTTAAATAAAAAGGAACAGATCGATAAGGAAATAAATCGAGTAAGAACCAAGACTGCAGGAGCAAACGCTCGTGTAAATGAATTTTTACGTGACCATGGATCCTCTGAGCTTACGGACGGACACGGAGTTACCTTTGCCAATCTTATTAAAAGACCGGAGCTTGACTATGAAATGCTTGCTGCGATAGATGATGACAGACCTGAATTATCCTGGAGAGTGAGAGAGCAGGTTAACATTCAGATAAAATATGAGGGCTATATTGATAAACAGCTGCAGCAGGTAGGACATTTTAAGAAGCTTGAGGGAAAGTTGCTTCCTGATGATATTAACTATATGAATATTGACGGACTGAGACTTGAGGCAAGACAAAAGCTTGATAAGATCAGACCTGCCAATATTGGTCAGGCCGGAAGAGTATCCGGAGTATCACCTGCAGATATAAGCGTTCTGCTGGTGTATCTTGAAAGATATAAATCGGAGAGAAATAAATGACGCAGAGCTTTGAAAATAAAATGAGAGCCTCAGCGGAGGCATTCGGAATAGAATTGGATGGGTCTAAGCTGGAACAGTTATACACATACTATGAAATGCTTGTGGAAAAGAATAAGGTCATGAACCTTACCGGTATTACAGAAGAAGGTGAGGTGGTTACCAAGCATTTTGCTGACAGCTTAAGTATAGCAAAGGCTGTGGATCTTGAAGAAATGCGAAAAAGTATTTCTGAACCAAAGCTTATAGATGTCGGCACCGGAGCCGGATTTCCTGGGCTTGTCCTTAAAATAGTGTATCCTTGGTTAAATGTTACTCTCTTTGATTCACTTAACAAGAGACTGGTTTTCCTTAATGAGGTCATTGATAAGCTTTCGCTGGAAAATGTTATAACTGTGCATGGCAGAGCTGAAGACTTCGGTCATGATCCTAAATTCAGAGAGCAGTATGACATAGTAGTGTCGAGAGCTGTTGCAAATATGTCTACTCTTCTTGAATATTGCCTGCCTTTTGTTAACACTACAGGAATCTTTGCGGCATATAAAAGCGTTGAGACGGATGAAGAGCTTAAAAATGCCGAGGGAGCACTTAATAAGCTTGGCGGTAAGATTACAGGTAAGGTTCAGTTTATACTTCCTGAGACAGATATGGTCAGATGTATAGTTACTGTCGGAAGGAATAAGCCTACGCCGAAAAAATACCCGAGAAAGGCCGGAATGCCTTCAAGTGATCCGCTTAAATAAACAGCTATAAACTATATAGTGCTTTATTTTATAATAAGCGTGAAATATGTAATAAAATATCAACATTTATAATCTGCAGTATTATGCTAAAATAGTACTGCAGATTATTTAGCTATATAAATTATATTTGGAGTTTTTATGATAAATGATACTATAGCCGCAATATCATCAGGACTTACAGAGTCCGGTATCGGCATAATCAGAATATCCGGATCTGAAAGCTATGAAGTGATAGACAGGATCTTCAGAACAAAAAAAGGAAACCATGTGGATCTTTCCGAACCAAACAAGGTCCATTACGGATTTATAGTCACATGCAGCGGAGCCAATAACAGCAGTTCTGCGGATGAACCGAATACAGATAAAAATGTTTCACGTGAAACATTGGACGAAGTCCTCGTAATAAATATGAAGGCACCTCATACATATACCGGTGAGGATACTATAGAAATAGACTGCCATGGCGGCGTACTTATGATGAAGCGTATACTCGAAGCTGTTACGGATGCCGGTGCGAGACCTGCAGAGCCCGGAGAGTTTACAAAGCGTGCGTTCTTAAACGGAAGGATCGATCTTTCTCAGGCTGAAGCTGTAATTGATCTCATAACAGCAAAGAATGATAATGCTATTAAAGCTTCGGTATCACAGCTTAGAGGCAGTGTTTCTGATAAGATAAAGGAGATAAGGGCGAAGATCATTAACGATACTGCATTTATAGAGGCAGCGCTTGATGATCCCGAGCATTATTCCCTTGATGGTTTTGCTGATACTCTAAGGTGTAATGTCGAAGCTGTTAGGAATGAAATAGAGGATCTTATAAAAAGCTACAAGCGAGGCAAGCTTATCAAGGAAGGTATTAATACCGTAATATTAGGACGTCCGAACGCAGGAAAATCTTCATTACTAAATGCTGTTCTAGGCGAAGAACGTGCTATCGTTACTAAGATTCCGGGAACAACAAGAGATACTATTTCAGAGAGTGTTTCTATCGGAAATGTAACTTTGAATCTTATGGATACCGCCGGAATCAGAAGGACTGATGATGAGGTTGAAAAAATCGGCATTGACAGAGCACTTAAAAGTGCTGAGAATGCAGATCTTATACTGTGTGTTGTGGATATGTCAGAGGCACTTACAGATGAAGACAGAGAATTGTTTAAGCTTGTAGGTGAATTTAACGCTAAACCGCTTATTATTTTTAATAAATCAGATCTTGCACAGATTGTAGATATTAATGAAGCTGTGTCTTTGCTTCCGGAAGATAAGAGAAGCTATATAGTTATTTCCGCTAAAAATGAATACGGGATCGACGAACTATACAATTATATAGACAGCATGTTTACCTCCGGAGAAATAGATTATAATGACCAGCTCGTTATATCTTCAGTCAGACATGTATCCTTACTAAAATCGGCGTATGCTTCGCTTGGCGGAGTGATTGAATCAATTGACAATTACATGCCTGAGGATATGTATACTATTGATCTTATGGATGCATACAGAGCATTAGGTGAAATATGCGGAGAAGAAGTGGGCGAGGACCTTATAAACGAGATATTCTCCAAGTTCTGTATGGGAAAGTAAAGATAGTGTTTATAAACCACTGTCTCTGTGTTATTATAGCGTTTGTTGTAAGGAGAATATATGTCACAAATTATATCTTTAACCAATCAGAAGGGTGGTGTCGGTAAGACAACCACGGCCATAAATCTATCGGCTGCACTCGGTGAGGCCGGCCAGAAAGTATTATTAATTGATTTTGATCCACAGGGCAATTCAACGAGCGGACTGCTTGCAGACGGTATGAGCGGAAACAGAACAATATACGATCTGATATGCGGAAATTCCAGACTATCGGACTGCATTATTAAAGATGCAGCTGAAAATGTTGATATAATACCTGCTGATATAGATCTTTCCGGAGCTGAGGTTGAGCTTGTTAATCAGGTAAACGGACAGACTGCTCTTAAAAATGCACTCAAGTCAATAAAAAAGGAATATGACTACATATTTATTGATTGTCCGCCGTCAATAGGACCGCTGACAGTTAACGCTCTTGCTGCTTCAGATTCAGCAATAATTCCGGTTCAGTGCGAGTATTATGCATTGGAAGGATTAAGTCAGGTCCTTAATACTATAGGTCTTGTTCAGCAGAAGTTAAATAAAAAGCTTAAAATATTCGGAATTCTGTTCACTATGTACGACGGAAGAACAAACTTAAGCGATCAGGTAATTGAATCGGTCAGAGCAACACTCAGAGAGAATATCTTTGAAACAGTCATCCCGCGTAATGTCAGATTAGCTGAGGCTCCTTCGCACGGTGAGCCGATAACGACCTATGATCCTTCTTCAAGAGGAGCCGAAAGTTACAGAATGCTGGCGGCAGAGCTTTTAAACAAAGGATGATTCAGCAAGTCTCGCTGAAAAATAAATATACAGAAAGGGTATACGATCAAGTGTATCTTGATATGATCGTGTAAAGATAAAATGACAAAAAAAGGGTTAGGAAGAGGTCTCGGTGCCATATTCGGAGAAGAAGTAACCGAAGCAGTACAGACATCAGCTAAAAAATCATCCGGACAAAGGAAAACAACAAGAACAGGCGTAAAAGCATCGGAAGATAAAAATGAAAATGTTTCACGTGAAACATCTGTAATAAAACTGTCTCTTATAGAGCCGAATGCATCACAGCCAAGAAAGATATTTAATGAAGAAAGCCTGAAGGAGCTTTCTGAGTCAATAAAAGAGCATGGCGTACTTCAGCCAATTTTAGTTAAGCAAAATGGCAGGATGTATGAGATCGTTGTAGGAGAAAGACGATGGAGGGCATCTAAGCTTGCCGGACTTAAGGAAATACCTGCTATAGTTAAGGATATGGACAGCAGAGAGGCTGCCGAAGCTGCGCTCATAGAAAATATCCAGAGAGAGGATCTCGGAAGTGTTGAAGAAGCAAGGGCTTATAAGGCACTGATAGATGAATACGACCTTACGCAGGAAGAACTCGCAAAGAGAGTATCCAAGAGCAGAACAGCAATTACTAACAGCATGAGACTTCTTCAGTTAGATGATGATGTTCTTGAGCTTATTGAAAACGGAGAATTGTCAGCAGGACACGCCAGAGCCATTCTTGCAATCAACGGAAAGCGCAATCAATATAAGGCCGCCAGAGAAGTAATAAATGACGGATTAAGCGTAAGACAAACAGAAAAGCTGGTAAAAAGCTATAATTCCGACAAGGAAAAACAGCAGAAGAAGCATTCAGAAACAGAGGAAGAAAAGAATAAGGCTTTATATATAGCTGCTGTTGAAAGAGAACTCACCGAGGCAATGAATACAAAGGTAAGTATAAGAAGCACCGGAAAATCGAAGGGACGCATTGAAATAGAGTATTATTCTGAGGATGAGCTCAACAGTATTATTGAAAAAATCAGATAAATATACAGGAGAAAAATATGGATCAGTCAGTATTACAGACTGCAGTCATGGCAGCAAGTATAATTATCAGTATAGTGGCTATCGTTATTGCAGTCATTGCTATATTGAAATATAAAAACATTTACAGACTATATGACAGCTTTATCAGAGGAAGAGATGCAGAGAGCTTAGAGGATCTAATACTCGAGGAAGAAGACAGGATAGAAGCGCTTGAAGCAGCTGATGCTGCCAATAAGGAAGTCATGAGGACCATGAACCGCAATATCAGGGCATCATTTCAAAAGTGCGGAGTAGTTCGTTATGATGCGTTTGAAGGAATGGGAGGAAAGGTCTCCTTTGCTTTAGCTTTGCTGGATTATACTAATACAGGAATAATACTTAACTGTATGCATTCGGCTTCCGGTTGTTTCCTATATATAAAGGAAGTCGAGGCAGGTGCAACCGATGTTCAGCTCGGTGCGGAGGAAAAAGGAGCTCTGGAACGAGCACTCGGATATGTAAGTGACTGATTCAAAAAGCTGAATAGGCATAAGCAGCTGAGAATAGTTAAGAATAGTCAGACGAAAGACAATAATTATATAAATAAATGCTTTATAGAAGCCGGAAAATATCCGGCAAGCTGTAAATAAGGAAGAAATTTTGGCAAGAAGCAGAAAAAAAAGAAAACTGAAGTTTAAGTTTAATCTGAAAATGTTGGCTGCCGCAGGTGCAATTATAGTTTTCATCATTGCTTTTGTGGTTTATTTTGCAAGTACCTTTATCGTCACAGAGAGAGAATACGCAGTATATACATCAATGGATGAGCCTGTACTGCCGGTTATCAGCGCGGAGATCAATGATACCGAAATCAATCCGATGCACGGATATCTCCAGGATATGGGTAATGCAGCAGCTTCGGATTGCATAACCCCACTCCCTGAAAACAGAAGATTAAAGCTTAAGCTGAGATTGTACGGCAATAGTGTGATCGGGGTTCGTTATGAAATACGAAGTCTTGATCTGGGACATTTTATAGAAAAAACGGAGCTTGGCGGCGTTAACGGAGATGAAAACGGAAATGCTGAAATTGAACTGCCGATACAGAATATGATAGAGTACGACACTCCGTATCTGTTAAAGCTGCAGCTTGATCTCGGAGAAAGCACCGTAAATTATTACACCAGGATCATATGGTCACAAAAAGATGATTTAGAAAGAATGATCGCAGCAGCATCAGAGTTCACCGAGAAATCCTTTAACTATGATGAAGCGCGAGATTTAACGGTTTATTTGGAAACAGACAAGGGTGCAAGTACAGACGATCTTTCTACAGTCAATATATCATCAGGCTTTTCTCAGATAACCTGGGGAAGCACAGGCATGAAGCTTATAGATGAACCAACAGTCACTGTCAAGGAATATGACGGAATAATGGGTGCCGTAGAGGTATCGTATATGAGTGAAAGCCCTAATGAATCCGGAAACCCGGACAGATACAGCAATACCGATAATTTCACTATGCGAGCAGGTTCGGAAAGAATCTACATGATGAATTTCGAAAGAAAGACAAATCAGGTATTCGAAGGAAACAAGCATCTGTTTGCCGGAAAGAGAATAAGCCTTGGCATAATTAATGAAGATAAAATACAGACCTGCAAATCAGAAAGCGGAAGATACATAGCATTCAAATCCGGACGAGAGCTGTGGCTATATGATCAGCAGGGAAAAAAGGCGGTCAATGTATTCTCCTTCAGATCCGAAAATGATGAGCTCAGAGCCGATTACAACAAGCATGATATACGCATACTTTCAGCAGATGATGAGGGAAATATTGACTTTGTTGTATACGGCTATATGAACAGAGGCCGTCATGAGGGCTATAACGGGATCGTATATTACAGATACAGCAGTCAGACACAGACTATTTCAGAGCTGTTTTTTATTCCGAGAGCAGCAACCTATGAAAATATAAAAGAGGAGCTTTCTGAACTCTGCGTAAAAAGCGAAACCGGCATGTTCTATATAAAGCAGGATGATGCAATAACTGCAATAGATCTGGCTTCACTGGAGATGCTTGACATAGCATCGGGGCTTTACGATGATAAATATGCAGTGAGCGATGATCAGAAAAAAATAGCCTGGCTGGAGGGCGGTGAAGCCTCCGGAAACAGCATTAAGCTGATGGATACGGAAAGCGGAAATACTCAGGCAATAAATGCCTCTGAGAACGAAATACTTTCTGTAATCGATTTCTATGATCAGGATCTTATATACGGAATAAGCGGAACTTCGGACGCATGGATAGTAAACGGAAAGACAAGAGGGATTCCGAAGAATACTGTTCGCATTGTTGATCCTGAGCTTAAGGAAATAATGAATTATGCGAGAGAAGGACTGTTTTTTGATGAGATAGCAATAGATAATGATCGAATTCAGATAACTCAGTATAAAAAAACAGGAGATAATTCATATCAGTTTGCAGGACGAGATACTATAGTCAGCACCTCAGGAATAAATTATACAGACACAGACGGAGTTTCAAGTGATATAAGCGAGACAAGAAAGAAAGTTTACTATATCGATCTTGATGAGAATATAAAAACGACAAGAACTCTTGATGTAATAACACCTAAAAATATTTCATATGAGAGATCCGGAACGCTGGAGCTTTCCAGTCACAAAAGCTCTTCTGTTATGAGATATTATTCCTATGCGAACGGAAAGCTGCAGGGTGTTTCTTATGATATGAAACAGGCTATAGACAGCTGCTACGACGGTATGGGATGGGTCAGAGACAGTAATTGTGCCGTTGTTTATTCAAGATCTGATCGCGTAAGCTCTAAAACTATATCAGAGCCATTCAGTGCAGCACAGCCGATGGTAATGGCTTTAAATGCAGGCTTTGACGAGGATGAGATCACAGAAGACGGATATATTATAATGAATGCTCAGGAAATACAGCTGAACCGCTTGTTATATTATGTGAGCAAGGGATATCCTATCATGGCGCGTCTCGGAGAGAAGGAATACTGCCTGATATACGGATATACATCAGATAATATCGAGCTGTTCTATCCTTCTGAAAATGACAATGAAAACAGCAGACGCGAGACTATGAGCATAGAGGATGCTGCAATCATGTTTGACAGATACCAGGATGACTATATAGTCTTTAAAAAGTATCAGGGCAAATGACAATGCAGAGCACTGCATTTACAAAATAACGTCAAGGCATTATAATATATTAATTCGGCATTAAACGAATAAATAAGATTACGGGGAACTACATGGAACAGTACATAATCGAGGGCGGTATACCTTTAAACGGCGAAGTTACTATAGGCGGCGCAAAGAATGCGGCGCTTGGCATTATTGCCGGAGCCGTAATGGCAGATGAGGATGTACTTATCGAAAATATTCCGAATGTCAACGATATAAACGTGATGCTCGAAGCCATTTCAGAGATCGGAGCAAAGGTCAACAGGATCGATGCTCATACTGTTGTGATCAACGGCAGCAGCATCAACACAAACGAAGTTAAAGACGAGTATATGCGAAAGATCCGAGCTTCCTATTATTTTATAGGAGCATTGCTCGGCAAATACAACAGTGCACATGTTCCGCTTCCGGGAGGATGTGAGATTGGAGCTCGTCCGATAGACCAGCATTTAAAGGGCTTCAGGGCACTCGGAGCAAAAATTGATATTTCCGGCGGCAGTCTTCATGCGGAGGCAGAAGGACTTAAGGCTGCACATATTTATTTTGATGTTGTAACGGTCGGAGCAACTATAAATGTAATGCTTGCAGCATCAATGGCGCATGGACAGACCATCATCGAAAATGCCGCAAGAGAGCCGCACATTGTCGATGTCGCAAACTTCCTTAACTCAATGGGAGCAAATATCAAGGGTGCGGGAACTGATACTATCAGGATCAGAGGTGTGGAGCGTTTCCACGGAACGGAATATTCTATAATTCCGGATCAGATAGAGGCAGGCACATTTATGTGTATGGCAGCAGCTACACGCGGAGACATTTTAATAAAAAATGTTATACCTAAGCATCTTGAGTCAATTACCGCAAAGCTTCTTGAGATGGGCAACGAGGTAATTGAATATGATGAGGCAGTACGCGTTATAGGTGCGGCAGAGCAGAGACATACAGATGTAAAGACATTGCCGTATCCGGGATTTCCTACAGACATGCAGCCTCAGATGACGGTTGCGCTTGCGCTTGCTGAAGGAATAAGTGTGGTTACCGAGAGCATATTCGAGAATCGATTCAAATATGTAGATGAGCTTTTGCGTATGGGTGCATCTATCAGAGTCGAGGGAAATGTTGCCGTAATATGCGGTGTTAAGGAGCTTTCGGGTGCTTCTATAAATGTACCTGATCTCAGAGCCGGCGCGGCACTTGTGACCGCAGCTCTTAAAGCTAAGGGAAGATCCGTACTTGATGAGATAGGCTATATCAAGAGAGGCTATGAGGAGTTTGACAGAAAGATTGCCGGACTCGGAGGAAAAATAACATATATTTCCGACTGACAGGATATATAAAAGAATGCATAAATATTTGAGAGCCGCAGGCTTTACTAAGCTTAGTGAAGCTGCGGTCTACAGCTTAATATGGAAACAGGTTGTCGTTCCGGAGAATATATCAGCACGTCTTGATATCGATGAGGAAACTGTACTTTTTGAGTACAGAATGGCTGTTAATGAAAACATAGGAATATGTGCCGCTGTACTCTGTATAGGAGATCACAGAGAGCTGCAGTATTATTATCCTTATTACAGTACATATGAGATATCATCAAACAGTGTATGCACATTGGAAAGACATACTGCGGGAAATACATATTCCGGTGTTTTGGATGAATATAACATAGGATTGTCACTGATATTTTTTGTGACAAATCCGGTTATATACAGACAGAGGCCTGATGCTGATAAGGGAGTTGAATTCAAAGGAACTGCACTTGCAGCATTTGCCAACAGCGGAATAGTAATATTGCCTGTAATGAAGGCTGAAAATATCACTCAGGATAGTCTTGAAGGAAGCAAAAGAGATTCTCTCATAGAAGCGGCTATGGGAGGAGACGAGGACGCAATAGAAACGCTTACAGCTTCGGATATCGATATGTATAATCAGATATCCGACAGGATCGGACACGAGGATCTTTATTCGGTAGTGGAGCAGAGTTTTATGCCGTGCGGAGTCGAGTGTGACAGATATTCCGTTATAGGCGAGATACTTGAGGTTGAGGAAAATGTTAACGGCCTCACTGACGAGAAGCTCTGGCTGCTTAAATTAAGCTGCAATGATGTTGAGTTTTGGCTCTGCATGAGGCAGGCAGATCTTATGGGTGAACCGATGAAAGGACGCAGGGTAAAATGCAGACTGTGGATGCAGGGAAGCGTAAATATGCACGTGTAACCCCGGTAATATTAGGATTTTTTACGGCAGTGCTGATGAGCTTTTCGCTATTGGTTGCCGCAGCCTATTCGGCGCTTTATCTAAATCCGGGATACATGGAAAGAGAATACACAAAGTACGATGTTCTTTCGAAGCTTCCGTGTGAGATGGACATGAGTGATGAGGATGGTCTTATGGCTGTTTCTGATCATATGATGGACTTTTTGCTTCACGGAGAGCATGCGGAGGAGCTTCAGATAGAAGTAATGATCGACGGCGAAATGCAGCCGTTCTTCTCCGAGCAGGAGCTTGAGCACATGATGGATGTCAGAGACATTTTCATGATAACGATAAGACTCTTTGCCTTCTGTCTGATAGGAGCTATTATGCTCCAGCTGATATCGAGAATAGCGGTTTGTCATGATGAGCCGAAGATATTCAGATACAGCGACGGAGTCGGAATAATCGCAGGAACTTTGGCGGTGCTCGCAGGCTTTACGGCAGCAGTGATCGGAGTCAGCCGCGATTTTACAACGGCATTTGATTGGATGCATCACAGACTTTTCAGCAATCTGCTCTGGCTCATGGATCCGAATGACAATCTGCTTGTAAATATAGTTCCGGAGGGCTTTTTCTCGGATACGGCGATACGTATTGGGATAGTATATGTGATACTGATGCTGCTCATGTTTGGTATGGGAGTGCTTCTTATAAAGAGAGCAAAGAAGCTGCCGGATTATCAGTTCACATCATTTTAAAATATTTGAAAGACAAAGCCGAAAACCTTAATTTCAGAGGTTTTCGGCTTTTATACTGTTTATATCATTTAATAATATTGACATCAATAAGTTTTTTAGCAATTGCGACAAAGCCTTCTGTCCTTGAGACAACGGCTCGGTTACGGTGTGCGATGATCTGAACTGCCTGATGAAGCTGCAGCTGCGGAAAGTCAAGCAATTTGATCTTGCCTTCATTTACATATTTTCTTACAGAATATAACGGCAAAAGTGAAAGATATTTACCTTCCTGAATCAGTTCTATTGCCGTTCCGGGATCCTGAATGGTGAGGACCGAGAAGACATTCAGCTTATGATCTTCCAGGATTTTCTGAAAGATTCCGGTGTATGAACAGGTGTCTTCCATCATTATGAATTCCTCATCAGCGAGTTTATTTAAAGAAAGCTTCTCTTCGGATGAAAGTCTGTGCGCGCTTCCTGCAACTATCGCTATCTCACATTCCTTTGAATAAAGAATATTCCACTTTGAATTTGATAACGGATAATCTATCAGGCAAGCTGCGTCGATCTGGTTATTTGAAAGCATTACAAGAAGGTCTGCAGTTGCACCGACAGTAACGACCACGTCCACCATTGGATAAAGCTCGTGATATTCTGTAAATGCTGTCTTGAAAATACATTCATACAGAGATTCAACTATACCCAGACGAAGCGTGCCGCCGGTAGTTTCCTTTTTCTGCATGATATTTTCAATGATTGCGGCTGTAGATACGATGCTCTGTGCGTATTCCACCAGATCCTCGCCGTACTGCGTAAGTGTAATGCTTCTTCCGACGCGGTTAAATAAGGGAACACCTAATTCATCCTCCAGCTGTTTGACCTGCGCACTGACATTTGATTGAGAATAGCCAAGGACCTCTCCGGCCTTTGTGAAATTTTTCATCATAGCCACCTGCAGAAAGGTGCTCAGGTTTCTAATTTCCATATTTCTACCCCATATGATAAGTGTTATAGCTTATAAGCTTAGACATTGTCAGCAATAATGATGTAAATAAAAATTGCGGTCATAATATAATAAAAATGCCATGCATCTATTATATTTATTCATTAAATCAAGAATATTGATTTAACTTGTTGTTTGATTTGTGATAACGTCTAAATAATTAAAGTATACAGCATAAATAATTAATGAAAAGGGTGAAATTATGCAGAATTTACACAATGAAACAGTGGCAGTTCATGCAGGCTCACGCAAGGATGATGCTTTTGGAGCAATAAACGAGCCAATCTACATGACATCAAATTATCGTATTCCGACAGACGGGACTCCTGTCGACTGGAGCGGAACACACAGCAATATTTACGCAAGAAACAGAAATGTTAACCAGATGATACTTCAGGACAAGCTCTGCGCTCTTACAGGAGCTGAGGACTGCGCTGTTTTTGCCAGCGGAGTTGCTGCTTTAACAGGAGTATTTATTCCGTTTCTTAACAGCGGAGATCATGCGGTAGTTTCAGAGGTGTGCTACAGTGCAACAAATCTCCTCTTCAGAGAATATTTGCCTAAAAAATATAATATTGAAGTGACCTTTGTCGATGGCACTGACACAGAAGCAGTTCGCAAGGCGATACGTCCGAACACAAAGTTGATTCACATTGAGACACCTGGTAACCCTACAACAGGTATCGCTGACATAGAGACTATTGCAAAGATGGCTCATGATGCAGGTGCTCTTTTATCTGTAGATGCGACATTCGCAGGACCAATATGTATTAGACCGCTTTCTCTCGGCGCAGACCTCGAGATCCACAGTATGACAAAGTATATTAACGGTCACGGTGATTCTCTCGGCGGATGTGTGCTTGGACGCACAGAGCTTTTAGAGAAGGTAAAGGATATCGCAATGGTCAATTTCGGAGGTGTTTTAAGTCCCTTCAATACCTGGCTTATAACAAGAGGTCTTAAGACTCTTCCGCTTCGTATGGCACAGCACAGTAAGGTTGCATTAGCAGTAGCTCGTTTCTTAGAGAGCTGTCCGGCAGTTCGCTTTGTATGGTATCCGGGACTTGAAAGTCATCCGCAGCATGAAAGAGCAAAAAAGATGATGCACGGTCAGTATTCGGGAATGATATCCTTCGACATTATCGGAGATGAAAAAGCTCATGAAAAGTTCCTTGACTCATTAAAGCTTGTAACTCATGCTGTTTCACTTGGCGATATTGAGAGTCTTATCGTATACTATGATAAGACGAGTGATAAACTTCCGCATTATCCGGAAATTTATAGAGAGGGCTTCTTCAGATTCAGCATTGGTCTGGAAAATGAAGAGGATCTTATTGAAGATCTCACACAGGCTATGAAAAATGCCGGAGTTCTCTGATCGAAGGGCAGAATAGTTGCCGATACCGGTGTGCTTCGCATATTTAGGCGTTTATAATGAGGACTGCGGTGCAGTTCATCCTCACCACAGTAATTATTTTAATGTTGACGAGTCTGTTCTCATCAACGGATCCATGATAGCAGCACAGTATGTTAAGAACTCCCTGAACCTAAATGCGTAATAATATAGAAAGGATGGAGTAACATGAAAATAACTGATCATATCTACCTTGTAGGCAGTGGCAAATGGGGCTTCGGAATCACTCATCCTCTGGACTGTAACATTTACATGATCGATACCGGAGAAGGCTGCATTCTTATTGACTCCGGAGTTGGTCTTGATACCTGGAAAATGGACGAAATAATCAAGTCTCACGGCTTTGAGTTAAGCGATATTAAGGCTGTTATACTCAGCCACTACCACGGTGATCATGCCTGCGGCGCAGCACGTATCGCAGAAGCTACAGGATGCAAGGTTTACGCTCCTGCTCCGGAAGCAAAGGCAATAGAGACAGGCGATGAGACAGCTACCAGCGTCAGACTCAGTAAGGGCGGTTTGTATCCGAGCGACTTTGAATATCCAAAATGTCCTAATGTCATGGGTCTTGAGGACGGAGACAGTGTTACTATCGGCAACGTAACAATCAAAGTATTCCTGGTTCCGGGACATTCTCTGTGCGACATGGTAATGTACACTGAGCTTGACGGCAAAAAGTGCTTATTTACTGCTGACAGTGTGTTTGTATGCGGTCAGGTACTCATTCAGTCACTGCATGATGTAAGCATATATCCTTACGCCTGCAAGATGAAGGAACTGGCAGAGCTTGAGGTTGACGCACTCTTCCCGGGACATGGTGTGTTCTGTCTTGAGGACGGCGGTGTTCATGTTAAGACCTGTGCTGATAAATTTGCAACAGGGCTTATTCCTCCGCAGCTTTACTATTTTGCATAATTCAAATATCTGTATAGGAAAGCTAGAGGTTAGCTGTAACAGCTAAGTATTAAGTATATTGATGCAAATTCGGACATATAAAACTAAAGATAAATAAAGATGTGAGAGGCCGGTCAATGACGGGCCTCTTTAAGAATTTTGAAAAAATATAAATAAGCGAAGATGATCATATCCTGCTTTATCTCAGATAAGGTCACTTAAGGGCGGATATAGGCTGATAGAGGCTGATAGAGCCTTTATTTTGCTAACATCTGCTTGCTGTTAAGAAGCAATTAGTTTATAATAATCAACTGTATATGTTTCCGTAGCTCAGCAGGATAGAGCGTTCGTCTACTAAGCTTCGAGGGAACCTAACGCCTCTGGGTCTTAAAAAAAACGAGTGCAGAGTTCGAATTGTGACGGAAGCCAATATCACCTAACGCCAAAATGGCGTCGGTGCTTATTTGCAAAATAGATGCCTTCGCAGCTGGTTCATTAGACAGAAACGAGACATCACCGGGTGGCTCCAGAGGGCTCAAAAAGCCCGGAAATAAGCCAAAAATTGAATATGTCTGCGTAGCTCAGTTGGATAGAGCGACCGCCTCCTAAGAAAAAGGATACCACGCGCCAAATGATTTTTAAAAATCTGAACTTTGGTTCGAATGGCATCGTGATTTAAGCGTTTTTCTAATATTGGGGGCATGAACAATTTTTCAAAAGTAGCCTTCAAAGGCCGAAAATCCATTAGCAAAAAGGCCATTTTTCTAATGGATTTTCGCCTCTGAATATAAACCGGGACCTTGACCGGAACGCGAAAAACCGCGTAAAATCAAGGAAATTTCATAGTTGTCTCCGTAGCTCAGCTGGATAGAGCGTCCGCCTCCTAAGCGGCAGATCGTTCGATTCCTTCGAGCAATGAAAATTGCATAAATCTTAAAAATGTCTCAGTAGCTCAGTTGGATAGAGCACACGCCTCCTAAGCGTGGGGTCGGAGGTTCAAATCCTCTCTGGGACGCCAGAAAGCACCGCTGCAAGCCTTTTTTCGGGGTTTGCAGCGTTTTTTTGTTCCTCCTTCTCCCGGTAATTTTGCTTCCGTTACCGGGAGATTTTTATACGCCGCATGATGTATATTTGCTAATTGGACTCGAACGCTTTTCAGAAATTTGCTAAGAAAATTCTGCGTTTTGCTAATTCGATTTTTCGGATCACTTTGCCGGGGTTTGCGCCGCTATCAGGGCTGCGAGCGCACTTGCCAGCTCCGGCGACTTCTGAAGCTGCTCTACAAGGCTTTCAAGGTCCAGGGTCGCAGGCTCCGATTTTGCCGGTTCTTCCGGCGGACGGACATTGCGGAGATCAGGCTTGGCATAGAAGGCTGTCTCAAATTTCTGAGCATTGACCTTTCTATCCTCGTCCAGAATGTGAGCATAGATACTGGTTATCATGTCGATCTCGGCATGGCCTGTATCGCCCTGGGTAGCTTTCAGATCGCCGTGGTTCAGTTTCAGTTTGTAGGTGGTACTGGAATGCCCTTACGGTATAATTACGACAAACCGGAAAAGCCCCGTATATCAAGGGATTTCGGTTATCTGGCAAGTTTTTTCATCCTTTTCCAAACCGAAAAATCGAGCCGCGAAGTGATGATATTTT
>Ga0129317_1000737_pt1 | contig 30170 bp, 30 predicted proteins | sample Cm1ome_FD_94430 | JGI IMG/M metagenome (GOLD analysis project Ga0129317, IMG submission 94430) | Eastern black-and-white colobus group fecal microbial communities from Wisconsin, USA - Cm1105 metagenome | ecosystem: Host-associated > Mammals > Digestive system > Large intestine > Fecal | place... | reverse complement strand
CCAGACAGCGAAGGCGATCCGTCTGAAAAAAGAAGAGCTGCTGTCCCTGGCAGAGAACCTTTGGGAGCAAAGCAGCTGACCTTATTCCGAAACCATTCCTGTTAATCATCAAAATAAATCAAGACAATAAACACCCTCTGCCGAACATCCCCGGCTTGCACTCCTGCACGTTTATTCAAATCGGGATATTATGATACCTGCACCCTTTATCACCCCGCTGCCTTTGGCAGCAGAATGGAGACACTATGAATTTACTGGAAGTCGCTCATCTTTCAAAAAAGTATCCGGGATTTGCCCTGCAGGACATTTCTTTCTCCCTGCCGTCTGGATATATCATGGGCTATGTGGGGCAGAACGGCGCCGGAAAAACTACTACGCTAAATGCCATCACCCACCTGAACCACTGCGAAGGAACCATTCAAATCGATGGTATTCAATATGAAAACGATCCTGTGAAATATCTGGAAGCCATTGGTTTTGTGGGGGATTCCTCCTATTTCCCGGAGGATTTGAATCTGCGGCAGATCCGATCTATTTTAAAAGATTTTTATTCCACCTTCCGTCCGGAAGAATTTGATCACTATGTAAAGCACTGGCGTCTGCCAGAGCGAGCCAGGATCAAAGGTTTTTCCCGCGGGATGAAGGTGAAGCTGATGTTTGCTTCCATTCTGTCTCGTGACACCAAACTTCTGGTACTGGACGAGGCTACCAATGGCCTGGATCCCATGGTGCGCAAGGAGATCCTGGGGCTCCTCCAGGAATACATCAGCGACGGCAGCCGCAGCGTTCTTTTTTCCACCCATATCCTGGAGGATCTGGAACAGATTGCCGATTTTATTTTCTTGATCAATGAGGGAAAAAAGATTTTCTGCGATACTAAGGAAGAATTGCTGGAGACCTATCTACTGATCAAAGGAGGCCGGGAAGATCTCACCCCGGAGCTAAAAAAACAGCTGATCGGTCTTGAAGAAAATGCCTTTGGCTTTGAGGCTCTCTATTCTGTAAAGAACGGCCTGCCTCCCGCAGGCTGGCTGTCTGCCAAACCTTCCATCGACCAGATCGTTGTGCATATAATCGAAGATATGAGGTGAACCTATGAAAATTCTAAATTATGCAAAAATTGATTTCATGAAGCTGAAGGATTATGCCTGGTTCCTGCTGTTTCCTGTTTTAAGCTGTGTCCTTGTCCTCCAGGATCCGAGTGCCCCTCTCTACGTCTGCGTTTTGTACTCTCTCTTCGGCGGCGTGGTCTGCGCTTCTCTGCCTTTCGCCTCTGAAACCAGAGCTGCCGCAGGATTCCTCCAGCTTCTCCCCTCCAGAGACGGCGACAATATCCGGGGACATTTTCTCTTTTCCTCCTTTATCCAGATCACATCCCTGGTTTTGGGCCTGGCAGCTTCCTTTGTTGTCCGGTTATTTCAGCCGCAGCTGCCCTTTGTTTCCCTCAACACCTGCGGGCTGATGTTCTCTTTCTCCCTGGTCCTTGTGGGCATCCAAAATCTGATGTATGTGATCTTTCGCTATCAGGCTGCAAAAGCAGTGGTATTTATCCGCCTGCTGCCCGCCTTTCTCTTCTTTTACGGCGGACTGCTGACCAACAAATATCTGACTACCCCTGCATTCTCAGACATTGCGGCCTGGATCTTAAATCCCGGCAGTCTGATCCTGACTGTGCTCTGCCCCATTCTTTACCTGCTTATGGCCCAGGCCGGCGCAGCTCTCAGTACCCGAAAAGGATTATAAGAGAGAGCCAGATTGCAGAAGCCGTAAGGGTACTGATGGAGACTCCAGAAGGCTTATAAGAACGATCCTGATTACAGGAGCTGTCAGAGTACTGCCGGGGCAGCAGCCGGAAAGGCTTGCAAGAAAGCTTTCTTACAGCCAGGGCAGCTTTTTCTTCTGCATCAGCTGCTCCATCTTTCGCTGATTTACGTCGGAATGCTCCAGCTCCCTGGAATAGCGGTGTACCAGCTCCATCAGATCCTCCAGGGATACCTCCTTTCCATTTCTCAGCCACACAGCCATCAGCATCTCATAAATCAGCCAGCCGTGTACAATACCAAGCTGGGCAGAGGCCAGGATTTCCTCATCATACACTGCACCGCAAAAATAAGTGAACAGAAAGTAAACCTGAAGCTGCTCAAAGGGGATCTCCCAGTCCGGCCAGTGGTCATCCAGCCACCGGGAAAAGTCCCGGCAAATCTTCCGGTAGTCCCCATATCCCCTTTGATACAGCCAGTCCCTTGTCTCCTTCAGCCAGAGCGGCCAGTCCTCCTTCAGCGCCTCAAATCCTCCCAGGCTGTTTACCATCCCCCGGATCCACTGATAGCATCGAACGCTCTGATCCGCTCTCCAGTCCCCTTGACTGCCATTTTTTTCCATGCTCTTTTTCGCTTCTGGAACAGCAGAAAATTCCGGGGATGGATCCTGTGACATCCTGTCCTCTTTGCTCTCAACCAGAGCCTGCTCCCAGAGGACCGGCCAGTCAAACAGCTTTCCCTGCTGGTAATAATCCTGCATCTTGTCAGCCAGAACAGAAACAAGATAGCAGCGCCTGGCCAGAGACAGGCTTCGATTCTGAAACACTTCCAGCATCACCCGGCGCCCCTCCACCAGCTGTCCGTAAAAAAGCTCATCAAACTGAGGATACTGTTCCTCTCTCTCCCGGTAAAATTCCCGAAAGCTCAGCGGTCTCTGTCTGGAAAGAAGCAGTCTGGCTGCCTCCGGACAGGAAACCGACAAAGAAATCTCCCTCACATTTTCATATTCTTCGATATGTCTTGGATAGAGACGACAGGTCCGGCAAAGACTTTCCGGTCCAAGAGTCCGATACAGCTCACAGAGATTCTGTTCATCCAGAAAACTGCATCGTTTTTCCCCATCCTGACGAAAACACTGTTTTCTCCAGTTCACAGAACGAAACAGTCTCCGGCGGTATGGGCTCTGACAAGCCTTATACCGTCTCAGAGACTGTTTGTCGATCATGATCTGCCAGCCTGCACAGCAGGTATCCTCACATTGGTCTGCAATACAGTGAAATTTTGGATAATAATCCGGCAATACATACAGCACAGCTGCCACTCCTTATCTGATGATCTTATAATCCTGTTCTGCCAAAAGCTCCAGTGCCCGCTCCAGATTCTCAGCCTTCACCAGCAAATAATCGGTATTATAGGTGGCAACCGTAAGCACACTGATCTTTGCCTCTGCCAGTATCCCTGTAAGCTCTGATACCAGGCCGATGAGGGAAAATTCCAGCTCTCCCTGAATACGGAAGGCTCTCCATCCATCGCTTCTTGCAACCGTTTCCTCCGGCGCATTTCTGGTGCTGCAGATTACGGATATCTCTTCATCCGTTTTTCCCAGAAAACAGTATTTATCTGTAAAATCCACGCGGCTGATATCATCTACTTTACACACGGAAAATTCCCGCTTCATTACCTTGATTTTCATATCCTACCTCCTAAAACCAGAAAGCTGTCCCAAAAGCTTCAACTGCGGTGTTCCAGAGGATATTGGGAAGCTGGTAGAACCACCATTCTTCAAAATCACCTGAATACCGTTGCCGAATCTCTTTGGGACAGCCTTCTTTCTCATTTCTTATGCTTCAGCAAATTCGTCTTTGCCTACTCCGCACAGGGGACACTCAAAATCTTCCGGAACATCCTCCCATTTGGTACCGGGAGCAATACCGCCTTCCGGATATCCTGCCTCTTCATCATATTCCCAACCGCAGGTCTCACATACATATTTCATAGCTTTTTCTCCTTATCTTTTTTATTTTTGTCCGGCACCTGCAGGATTTCCCTGCAAAGAAAAACCTGCAAACACCCAACCACTCCATCCATTCTCCGCCTGATCCATGGCCTTACTGGATTTTCTCAAAGTCCTCAGCGCCATGCTTACACAACGGACAGATATAATCTGCCGGAAGCTCCTCGCCTTCATATACAAAACCACAAATCTTGCAGATCCATCCCACCTTCTTCTCGTCTGTAGGCTGGGGCTTTGGTTTAATATGATCGAAGTAATACTGATAGGTCACGCTGGGAACATCGGAGATGATCCGGGCCTCTGTCACATCTGCCACAAACAGGGTGTGGGTACCGTAATCTCTTGCCTCGATCACCTGTCCGGAAATCACAGCATTGCTGCCGGAAGTAAGGTAGTACAATCCGTTGGCAGAACGCTGTGCATTCTCATAGCCCGCAAACTTGTCCACATCTCTTCCGCTCTGGAAGCCAAAATGCTGGAACATCTGGAAAGGAGCATCTGTGGAAAGAACAGAAACATTGAACACACCAGTATTCTTAATCATATCATGAGTAGCATTTGCCTTATTCACTGCAATTGTAATGCGCTTCGGGGTATCTGTAAGCTGCACAGTTGTATTGATAATGCAGCCATTATCCTTATCCCCTTCCTTTGCAGTGAGCACAAACAGCCCGTAGGAAAGCTTGAACATGGCATTGGCATCCATCTCACCTGCAGGAACCTGGCTTACTTCTGTCTTTTTAGGCATGGTAGCTGCAATCTCTTTCACCATCTGATCGATGACTGCCATCTGATCTGCCTTTACAGAAGATTTTACAGACAGCTCTGTGTCAATGAAGGTGATATTCTTGCATCCGGACAGGATCTCTCTCATCAGCTTGCCGCTGGTAGGCGCCCAGGATCCATTCTCGATCAGAGCTACCGTACGGTTCTGAATATTGTGGGCTGCCAGATCATGGAGCAACGCTTCCATATTTACAAAAATACCTGCATTGTAGGTAGTGGAAGCGAATACCAAATGGCTGTAGCGGAAGCAGGCAGAGATAATATCAGATGCCGGTGTCACAGACACATCAAACATCACTGTCTTAATGCCGACCTCACGAAGCTTGCATGCTAAAACCTCTGCTGCATTCTCTGTATGTCCGTATACAGAAGCATAGGCAATCATCACGGCATTCTCTTCCGGTGTATAGGTACTCCAGTGCATATATTTGCTGATGAAATCTCCGTGACCCTTTCTCCATACAAAGCCGTGGAGAGGACAGATCATATCGATCTCCAGTGCAGATGCCTTTTTCAGGATGGCCTGTACCTGAGTGCCGTACTTACCAACAATATTGGTGTAGTATCTTCTTGCCTCATCCAGGTAATCACGCATAAAGTCTACTTCATCTGCAAACAGTGCGCCATTTAATGCGCCGAAGCATCCGAAGGCGTCAGCGGAGAAAAGGATCTTGTCTGTGGTATCATAGGAAACCATAACCTCCGGCCAGTGAACCATGGGCGCCATCACAAATACCAGATTATGCTTACCGGTATTGAAACTGCTGCCCTCTTTCATCAGAACCGCTCTGGAATCCACATCAAACTCAAAGAACTGCTTCATCATAACAACGATCTTTTCATTGCAGATGATCTTCATATCCGGGTAACGGCGCACCAGACCATCCAAAGTTGCAGAGTGATCCGGTTCCATATGATGAATGATCACATAATCCAGAGTCCGATCCCCCAAAACTGCTTCTACATTCTCAAAAAATGTATCTGAAACTGCCTTATCAACCGTATCAAACAGTACGGTCTTTTCATCCATTAATAAATAAGAGTTGTAGGAAACTCCATCCGGTACGGAGTAAACACCCTCAAACATAGCCAGGCGTCTGTCATTAGCTCCTACCCAGTACAGATCTTCCTTTACTTTTCTGTAACAATACATGGGAATAACCTCCTTTACTTTCGTGCCCCTATTATACCATTAACCCTGCTCTGCGTCTACGATATTATTCTTCCCCTGAAAAAATTTTTGCAATGGGAGAATCTGAATCTAATATCAGTGTTTTGTTCCCTCCGGAAAGACTGGCTCTGGCTGCATCCAGAGAACGGACAAAGCTGTAAAAGGCACTTCGTTCCGGATCATTATAGGCATCTGAAAGGATGCGCATATACTCTGCTTCTCCTTCTGCAATGATCTTCTCCGCTTCCGCTTCCGCCTGAGAAATACTGATAGCCACATCCTTATCCGTGGTATTGCGGATTACCTGGGCTGCCGCCTCACCCTCCGCCGTATACTGAGCTGCAATGTTCTGCCGCTCAGAGATCATCCGGGTATATACTGCCTCTTTGTTATCATCCGGCAGATCCAGTTTCTTTACCTCCACGGTAACGATCTCAATCCCGTACTGGTCATAGACATCATCAATGTTCTCCATAATCTCCTGGGTCAGGGATTTAATCTTGACTGTTTTGGATTTCCCCTCTGTCACCGTACCGTCATCCTCTACCACCAGATCATTTCCACCGCTCTCCTCCACCTGGGCCTCCACGGTAAATTCGCCATCCCGGCTTCGGATCACTTCCTCCTGTGTCATATTGGAAATAGCATTTTTGGTGGCATTATATACAATGGTATCAATCCGGTTCTCCGCATTTACTGTGGAAAAGCTAAGGGTTTGAGCAAAACGCAGAGGGTCTGTCACCCGCCACAGCACATAACTGTCCAGCACCATGGTCTTTTTGTCTGAGGTGATCACATCAGACGGAGCCAGATCATAAAGCTGAATATCCTTGGGAATGGTGTTCACCGTCTGGATCACCGGAACTTTAAAGCTGATACCAGACTCATCGATCGTCCTCTGCACCTTACCAAACTGCCGAATCAGTTTATATTCATTATCATAGGTAACAATCAGCGACGATAAAAACAGTCCGCAGGCTGCCACTGCACCGGCTCCTATGAGAACGCGCTTTACAATTTTATTCATTCTACCACACCCCCTCTGTATCCTCTAATAAACGATTATAATCCGGAACAGAATTCTCTTGCTTATCTGTTTCCTTTCCTTCCGCATTCTCTTCCTTTTTCTCCTGCTGCTCCTCATCGCCCTGACTGAAGCTGTCCAGAGGAAGAAGAGGCTGCACTGACGATTGTTCTCCATCTGTAATGACTACCTTCAGATCCGGAAGAATATCCTCCATGGCTTCATAAAACATCCTCTGTTTTGTGATGGCCGGATACTTTACATATTCCTCATACATGGAATTAAACCGGGCCACCTGTCCTTCCGCCTCATTGATGCGTTCTTCCTTCCGCGCCTGCGCATCCTGCAGAATCTGATCTGCTTTCGCCTGAGCTGCCGGGATCTGCTCGTTGCGGTATTTGTTGGCATTGTTCACCGCAGTATCCTTGCCCTGCTTGGCCGTCTCCACCTCCTTGAAGGCAGTCATCACTTCATTGGTGGGCGGTTCTGCATCCTGAATCGTAATGTTGATCAGCTGAATACCGATATCAATCTCCTCCAGCTTCTGCATCAGCATTTCCTTAATATTGGCCTGGATCTCATTTTTCCCGGTAGTAAGCACTGCATCCACAGGGTAGGATCCAATCACAGTACGGATACAGTTCTGCGCCACATTGTTCAGGATCCCCTCCGGATTTCGAGACGCATACACTGCCTTCACCGGATCGGAAAAGCGGTATTCCACATAAAAATCGATGTTAATGAAATTGTAGTCTGAGGTGATCATCAGAGACTCTTCCCCGGAATCAATCTCTGAAAGATTAACCTCCCCCCGATCATACCGACCGGATTCCCAGCCAATGGCAAAGCCCTGGATTGTGGTATTAACCTTCTGGACGGTCTGGATCAGCGGGATCTTAAAATGCAGTCCCGGCTCCGTCACCGCCGTGGGCTTTCCCAGCGTACACACCACTGCCTGCTGCTCCTCCTCAATGGAATACCAGCAATCAGAAAAAAACACCATGGCAATTACCGCTGCTGCTCCAATGCCGATCCCCCATGCGACCTTCTTTTTACTGTTCTTTCCTCTGGCTCCTCCCTGATCTCCAGGTTCGTATGTCTCATATGGTTCCTTTCTTTTTCCTTTCCAGCGAAACATCTGTGCCATAGATTTCCTCCCTCCTGCGATTGCCCCTGCAATGCTCTGTGTTTTTCATTCTGCTTCTGTTAATTGCTTTTTCTCTGTATAAATTTCTGATTTTTCTCTACTGCCTTTTGTACCTGGAGGATCTGCCGCTATGTCCTGCTTCCGAAAAGACATCGGCGTGTCAAAGTTCCGTCAGCTCCCAGACCCGTTCATGGGCGGTATCACAGATCACAGTCGGATAATCCTGCCGGCACTCCAGCCGGTCGAACTGCTCCACCACGGTATCATCCTCCCAATAGTGCATGGGAAAAGCGTAATGTACCCTCAAATTCCGCAGGTACCAGTCCATCCCCCAGAAGAAATATTCCTCCTGCCTGTCATCCAGGGGAAGAAAGGCGATATCTACCTTACGGCCGGCCATTTTCTCCACCTCTCTCTTGAAATTGGCAGTCATGGTGCCCAGCCAGCCCTTGTCCTCTCCTCTCCACATCCACCAGTGAAGATCCCCGGCATGGTAAAGGACAACCCCGTCCACAGTCACCAGAAATGCCACCCCCTCATCTGTGGAGCGGAAGGTCTCAACCTTCAGATCCTCCATTTCACAGACTTCGTTGGCCCTGACGGAAATCAACCTCCGCCACTTGCCCGGCTCCTCCCTGTCTGTTTCCTCTCCACGCTCAAGAGAATGGACGGTATCCGGAAGGGGATCCGCGCCGGAAAGGGCCCTGATGCCGGAAAGCTCTTCGGCGCTGGAAACTTCAACGTCAGTATCCTTAAGCCCCCAGCGGCTCAGATTTTTTTCTGTGAGTTTGATATCAAAGGACAGAACATAGGTAATCTGCCGCCCCTTCCCTGCCAGCTTAAATATCTCCGGATTAAAATGATCCTCATGACGATGGCTTACAAATATGTACAGCGATTTTTCCTCCGACAGATCCGGCAAAACGCCTTGATAGTAGTCAAACAAAAGCAAATGCTTTTCTGTCTCTGCCAGAAATCCGCTGTGACCGATATAAGTGATCTTTGTCACCTGCAGCTGCTCCTTTCCTGTTCCTCATCCATAAGAGACTTGTTCCCTATGGTAGGAATCATGTTCCACTTCGTTAAAGTAAATATATCCTATTCTATCATATCTTTGATTTTATAATTATTAATTTTTTCAAAAATCATTTTTCTGAATCTGTCTTTAGACGCCCTTTCCTGCAATAACCTTCCCCTCCCGGAATAAGACTAAAAAAATACCATCCCGGGACGGAAAAAGATCACTGATCTTTCCCCATCAAAGGATGGTATTTCCTGTCAGTATGGATAAAGTCTCAGAGAAAGGACTTTAAAGTCTTTACTCTTCCACTGTCATATCTCCAAAGTAATATACATAAGTGGCAGCGCCGCATTCATTTACATTTCCTACGCGGTTGCTGTGTACTGCATACATAGGATTGTCATACAGGGGAACCCAGGGACACTCTACTGCCAGCTGATTTAAAGTGTCGATCACAGCCGCCTCATGCTCTTCCTTGTCCTCGATCAGGGGAACGGTCTCTGCTTTGTTCACAAGATCATCTGTGATGTTCTTAAAGGGATATCCCTGCTCCGGGCTGAACATGGAGAACATACCCTCTACGGAAACCATATCGGTTCCCATAGCCAGCAGACCCATTTCCAGGTTTCCGGACCTTAAGTTCTCAAAGAAAGTGTTGGCATCGGTCTGGCTGATATCTACGTTAATACCAAGAGCTGCCAAATCTACTTTCACGCACTGAGCAACTGCTGCGGAATCTGCATCAAATACAGACAGGGTGAAGGTATGGGAAAGGTCTGTCTCTGACTTGGCAATGCACTCTGCTGCCAGCTCCGGATCATATCCGGTGAAGGGAGCCTTATCCAGATAACGGTCCATGGTCTTTGCGCTGTACATGTTGGTAGCTGGAGCTCCGTTGCCGTCATTGCAGATTGCCAGGATGGTCTCACGGTTAATGCCATGGAATACAGCCTGACGGAAGGCTTCGTCCCCAACAAAGTTCATAACGCCCATGATCTGCCAGCCGTCAAAAGCAATGGCTTTCAGGTTGGGATCTGCTGCTGCCTGGTTGTAGGCATCTTTTCCTACCTGAGAAAGCAGATCCACTTCTCCGGTCTGCAAAGCCACCAGTCCGGTAGCATTATCTACTGATGCGCAAACTTCTACCGTCTTAAACTCCGGAGCCCCTCCCCAGTAGTTTTCATTTGCCTTCAGGGTAACGGTCTTTGCCTCATCCATGCCAACCAGAGTGTAAGGGCCGGAGCCTACCGGAGCCTCGGTGAGATATTCCTTTCCTTCTTCATAGCTGGCTTCCTCTACAATGTAAAGAAGCTCTGCAAAATAGTTCTGCCATTTATCATAGTCATTTACCAGATGAAGGGCAACGGTGTAATCATCTACCACATCCATGCCGGTGGAAATGCCGGTCATATTATAGCGCAGGGTAGGATCTTTCAAAACCTGATTATAAGAAAATACAACATCTTTTGCAGTTACCGGATTTCCGCTGGAAAATACGGCATCCTGACGAAGGTGAAGAGTAACCTCCAGGCCATCCTGCTCAAAGGTGTCTACCAGCATAGGAACCACGGTACCATCGCTTTCAAATTTAAACAGGCAGTCAAATAATGCATGGTTTACCAGCTTGTCTGTCATAGTGGCTACCAGCGGATCAAAATTCTCGGCAGAAACCTGGCAAACAGCGCGCAAAGTGGGTTCTGCAGTATTTTCAGCTGCCAAAGATGTGGTTACGGTGCCCAGGGCTAATGCCAGAGCGGTTGCAAGTGCTACTAATTTCTTCATTTCTTCTCTCCTATTCTTTTTTTATTTATGCCAAAGGATGATGACAGGCGCAGAACCGGCCATTTCCGTAATCTTTCATTTCCGGCTTCGTTTCTTTGCACTCCTTTGTTGCAAAAGGACATCTGGTGCAAAAACGACAGCCCTCCGGAGGATTGACGGGAGAAGGAAGTTCTCCTTCCAAAAGCATCCGATCCTCTCTTGAAAAATCCGGATCTGGTTCCGGTGCTGAATCAATCAGCATCCTGGTATACGGATGTAAAGGATGTTGATAAGCATCCTCCACCGGACAGATTTCGCAAAGCTGCCCCAAAAACATCACACAGACGCGGCTGGCCACATAGCGTACCACTGCCAGGTCATGGGAGATAAACAAAAAAGTAAGATTTGATTCCTTTTGCAGCTTCCGAAGCAGATTTAAAATCTGGGCCTGAATAGAAACATCCAGGGCGGATACCGCCTCGTCGCAGACGATCAGTTGGGGATTGGGGGCCAGAGCTCTGGCGATCCCCACCCTCTGGCGCTGCCCGCCGGAAAACTGATGCGGATACCGATAGTAGTGCTCCGGCTGAAGCCCTACACGCTCCAGCAGCTCCAGTACCTGCTTTTGCTGTTCCTCTTTGGAAAGGCCCAGATTCCGCAAGGGCTCTGCGATCACCTCGCCTACTGTAAAGTGAGGATCCAAGGAAGAAAACGGATCCTGGAATACCATCTGCATCTGAGACCGCTTTTTTCGAAGTTCTTTTCCCTTCAGGTGGCTCAGCTCTTCTCCATTCATACGGATACTGCCGGAAGTAGGCTCCATCAGCCGAAGGATCAGCCGTCCCAGGGTGGACTTTCCGCAGCCGGATTCTCCTACCAGAGCCAGAGTCTCTCCCGGATAAATTTCCAGGGAAACATCATCCACTGCCTTTACCCATCCTGCTCTGCTCTTAAAATGCTTCACCAGGTGTTCCACCTGTACCAATGGTTCCATTATTCACTCACCTCCCTGAAACAGCGAACCAGATGTCCGTTTCCAATGTCCACAAGAGGCGGATGTTCTGCTTTACACCGCTCTTCTGCAAAAGAACAGCGTTCACAGAAACGGCATCCCTTAGGCATATCGGAAAATGAGGGTACGGTTCCCTGAATGGTATACAGTTCTTCATCCATCTTCCCTCTCACTCTTGGAATTGCCTTCATCAGTCCCAGCGTATAGGGATGTCTGGGATTATGGAACAGTTCCGTCTTCTGGGCATGCTCCACAATCTCTCCTGCATACATAACATTTACTTCATCACAAATATCTGCCACCACACCCAGGTTGTGGGTGATCATGAGAATGGACATTCCATGGCTGCTCTGCAGCTGTTTCATTAATGCCAGAATCTGGGCTTCCACCGTCACATCCAGGGCAGTGGTGGGCTCATCTGCAATCAGAAGCTCCGGTTCCAGCACCATCGCCATAGCGATGCAGATTCTCTGCCGCAGTCCTCCGGAAAGCTGATGGGGATATGCTTTATAGCGAAGCTCCGGATCCGGGATCCCCACATCCCGAAACATCTTGATCACCCGGTCTTTTGCCTCTTTCTTGGAAACTTTCTGATGAAGGAGGATCGCCTCCCGAACCTGCTTGCCTACGGTAATGGAAGGATTCAGAGCAGTCATGGGCTCCTGGAAGATCATGGAAATCTTCTGTCCCCGGATCCTGCGCATCTCCTTCTCGGTCAAAGCAGTCAGATTTGTTTCTCCAAATTCAATGGCTCCTTCTTTAATATAGATAGGCGTATCCAGCAGACGCATCAGAGAGCGGGCTGTCATAGATTTTCCGCATCCGGACTCTCCCACCAGTCCCACTGTCTTTCCCCTGGGAATGTCTAAATTTACACCATCTACAATGACCGTCTCTCCGCCTTCCTTTTCCGGAAGCACCACCTTAAGACCAGTCACCTTCATTAATATTTCTTCACTCATACTGCCGCTCCTCCTCATCGATTTTTGGGATCCAGGGCATCTGTGAGCCCGTCACCAATCAGATTAAAACACAGTGAGGTAAGCACGATGGCAATACCCGGGAAAATTGCCAGATACGGATAGGCCCGAAGAAGCGGCGTTGCGTCACTGAGCATCGCTCCCCACTCCGGTGCCGGAACCTGAATGCCCATTCCCAGATAGCTGAGACTGGACGCTGCCATAATACAGCCTGCCACGCTCATCAGTACATCTACCAGGATGGGACCGAAACAGTTGGGAAGGATATGGCGCACAATGATCTCTCTGTGGCTGGTTCCGCAGGCCACCGCAGCCTCCACATATTCCTGATGGACCACATTTAAAACAATGGAGCGGACGATCCTGGAAAAGCCGGGAACTGAGGTGGCGATCAGGGCAATGATAATACCATTCATTCCTTTTCCCAACACTGCCACCAATGCCAGCATCAGAAGCATCGAGGGAATACACACAATGGAATCCATCACACGCATCATCACAATATCATAGATACCTCCAAAGTAAGCACAGGAAGCTCCGATGATAATACCAAGCAGCATGGAAACAGCAGAGGTAACGATCCCGATAAAGAGGGAATATCTGGCTCCATAAATTACCCGGATAAATACATCTCTTCCAAAAGCGTCTGTTCCAAACCAGTGAGCGCTATTGGGGCTCTGAAGCCGATCTGCGGGATTTAAGCCTACCACCTGGGTATTATAATCAAATACAAAACCGGACGCTACCGCTACCACCACCATGGCCAGCAGTATCAGCAATGCGGTCAATGCAACCGGATTTCTCCGAAAGTTTTTCCATACCTGCAAAACCGGATTTGTTTTTCCTGCCATTTGCGCCAGCGTATCCTGACGCTGTTTTCTACGTTTTGTCATTCCGGTCTCTCCTCTATCCTAAATTATCCCTGATCTTAGGATTCAGCATCGCATTGATCAAATCCATCAACAACATAATTAACATATACAACAGGGACAGTATTACTGTAGCGCCCAGCACAACCGGGGTATCTTTCTCATTGATCGCCGTCAGGATCGCCTGTCCAAATCCCGGCAGACCAAACACCTGCTCTGCGATCACTGCGCCTCCCAGAAGACCTGCGAAACTCATTCCCAGGGAGGTGATCACCGGAAGGAGTGCATTTCTCAGCACATGTACAAAGATAATTCTTCCCGGACCTGCCCCTTTCGCCTTTGCTGTCCGCACATAGTCAGATCCCAATGCCTCCAGCATGGTGATCCGAACCATCCGGGCCAGAAATGCAGCGGAGGGAAGCGCCAGTGTTGCCACCGGCATCACATAATGCTTCCATGTTCCAATACCAAAGGTGGGAAGCCAGCCAAGCTTCAAAGAAAACAGCAGCATCATTAAAAGCGCCAGCCAGAACCCCGGGATGGATGCCAAGATCAGAGAGATCACTGTGGTTCCCGTATCCAGAATACTTCGTTTTTTCACTGCTGCCAGAACTCCTAACGGAATACCGATCAGCGCTGAAAAGCAGACTGCCAGCAGCGCCAAGCGGAAGGTTGTAGGAAATTTGGGCATCAGCAGCGCTGATACGGGAAGCTGGGATTTATAGCTGTTGCCCAGATCTCCATGCAGGATCCCCTTCATATATTCCACATACCGCACCATCATGGGACGGTCATAGCCGATCTCATGGTTATACGCCGCAATATCCTCTTTGGAAGCATTGATCCCCAACGCTACGCTTCCCGGGCTTCCTGCTGACATGGACATAATGGCAAAGGTCATGAATGTAATGATCACCACAGAGGGAATCATAAACAAAATTCTCTTTATGGAAAATTTAAACATAGTTTACTCTCCCTTCAGATGCTCTTCCAAAAACAGATGCATCTCTCCAATGGTTTTCCAGAACACTTCTCCCTGCCCTCTGTCATGGCTCCCCTTTGCCAGCACTCGAAGAAGGATCGGAGAATCACTTTGATTTTCCGCCTGCATTCTGGCAGCAAATTTCTTTCCATGGTAGGGCGGCACGTTGTTATCCAGCTCTCCGGTCTGAATGTACACTGGCGGATATTCTGTCTTTCTCACATTGTGATAGGGGGAATAGCTCAGCAGATACTCAAACATCTCCTTGCTCTCCCTGGGGTTCCCATACTCTGTGATATACATAGGTCCTCTATCATCCTCTGCAAAATGGATCATGTCTGTGTGGGGAACCGAATCAATGACACAGCCCCACAAGTCAGGCCGCATGGTTACCAGGGCGGACATTAAAAGTCCTCCATTGGAACAGCCTACAATTCCGATCTTTCCCTTTTCTGCCCATCCATCCTTAATCAGGGCTTCCGCAATCCCGATGAAATCCTCATAGCAATGACGCTTGTTCTTTCCCATGCCTGCCTCATGCCAGCGGGGGCCATACTCATTTCCGCCCCGCAGGTTGCAGTTCACATAAATTCCGCCGTTTTCCACCCATCTGGGAATCTGCATCTGACTTACTGCCTCCACATATCCCGGAGGCATACTGATATTGTATCCGCCGTAGCCATACATCAAAACAGGACCGCATGTTCCAGGCACAGCATCCTTTCTGCGCACCAGATAGTAAGGGATCAATTCTCCGTCTCCGGTAGAGGGGGCAAATTTCTGTTCTACCACAAGATCCGGATGTTCCTCTGACGAAGCACTCAGCACCGTCTCCATAACCATTCCGTCAAACCGCAGGATCCTGGGGGCTGACACGAAGGACTCCAGCTTTAAAAAGACACTGTCACCCTCTCTTCCCGCCAGTTCCAAAGAAGCGTACGCTTCCGGAAGTGCTGTTTCTTTTCCTGTATCCACACAGATCAGACAGCTGCTTACATCCCTGCAGCCCAGAACAAAAAGCTTCCCGCCGCTGGAAAATCCATGATCCAGGATGTCCTTGCTCTCCGGCAGAACCACCTCCACCTGATCTGGTCCCAAAACGCGGATCACTGCCCCATTGGCTGCCTCTGACACTGTTACAAAATAGTGCGCCTTCTCCTTGGTGTCTATGTATTTCCACTCCACCGGCTCCTGGTTCAGCTGCAGTGTTTTTCCTGTGGCAGTCTCAATGGCAATCCATACTGCCAGCGCGTAGTCTCTGCACACCGTAGCCATCACATAAGTACCATCCACAGAAGCTTCTACCTGACCGAATACGGAATATCCCTCATCCTGATATACCAGAGTCTCTCTGTCTGTCAAAGGATCATAACGGAAAAATACGGAATGGCTCTCCTGCGTCACAGCATCCGCCTCTGTGGAGGAGTAATAAAGGCATCCATCTCCGGAAGACCAGCAGCTGCTGAACACTCCGTCTATCTCTTTTAACACCTTTCCGCTCTCCACATTACATACTGCGACTGTAGGTCTTGCGGCTCCCGGCTTCAAAACTCTCATAGCCAAAATTTCGGAAGCTCTGGGACAGGGTTCTGCCCCAAAAACAGAACAGTCTTTTAAGGTTTCAAACTCCGGCAGTATTTCCGTTCTTTGAAACTTCCGGTCTAAAACTGCCAGCTGATAATCCCCTTCTACCACCATGGATGCCAAATAGCCATCCCTCCACGGTACAAGGTCTCTTGGCAGCTCCGGCAGCTTTTCTGCCTTCAGCTGCGCGATCTTTCCTGCCAGCTTATCACCTTTCTGTTCAAAATATGCGTCTGTCCATGCATTTTCTCTGGCCACAAAATCCAGAACTTCCGGATCATTTCTGTCCCTCAGCCATGCATAGGGATCCGCCAGCTCATGCCCGAACCAGTTTTCTGTTTTATCTACCGTTTTACATTCCGGATACTGATATTTCATCTTCTTCCAGTGCCTCCCTGTCAGCTCTTATATACACATTCTCCGTCAACAAACACCTGCTCCAGAACTGCATCTGTGGCACAGGAAGGAAGGTCACTCCAGATCAGGATATCCGCATCCTTGCCTTCTTCCAGAGAGCCAACCCGATCCTCTACACCAATGATCTTTGCAGCAGTGCTGGTTACCATAGCCAAGGCTCTCACCGGATCCATACCATTGCGGACAGCCTCTCCCATTTCAAACAAAAGCATATTCACTACCGTCACAGGTCCGTCTGTCATCACTGCAATGGGTACTCCCCGATCATCCAGTCCTTTACAGCATTCCGGATCCAGCTTACCGCCTTCTCCTGGGAACAGACACTCAGCGGTCGGCCCAAAGATCACACCCTGCACATGGGGATCCTGCAGTTCTTTATAAAAATCACTGGCTCCCTGCGCATGATCTAAGGTAATATAAATATCAAATTCTTTGGCAATCTCCAGTACAGTCATCATATCATGCATATAGCTGTGGACTTTCAGAGGAATCTTCTTCTCAAGAACCGGAATCCCATGCTCCAATCCCAGGTCAAAGGGAGGCATTTTTGCCGGATCTGCGGCTGCTTCTTCCTTCTTTTTCATATAATCTTTTACATTTTTCAGATAAGTCCGCATAATATTGGCAATGGCCATACGGGTCATGGGCGCCTGATTGGTTTTGGAATAGCAGCCCTTGGGATTAATACCCATTGCACCTTTCATTGCCACCGGGCGCTTTACCACCCGATCTTTTCCTGCTGACTTATAGGCCATTACCCACCCGCAAACTACATTGGCAGAGCCTGGGGCCAGGCAGGAAGTGGTAATCCCCTGCTTAAGAGCGATCTCAAAATTTTTATCATCCGGATTAATGCCATAGTATGCATCCAGTTCTGGAGTCAGAGGATTGGTGATCTCATTTAAATCTTCCTCTGTGCCAGGTCCGATTCCCCCTATGTGACTGTGAGCATCCACAAATCCCGGTGTCACACATTTTCCGGAGGCATCAATCATCTCCCCTCCTTCATGGGAAAGATCCTTTCCGATTTTTTTAATTTTTCCATTCTCAACAAGAATATCTGCCTGTATCACGCCCTGACGGCCCATGGTATATAAGGTTCCATTTTTGATCACATACATGTTTTCTCGTCTCCTTCCTTATAAATAACCTCTCCTGCCTGGTATGTACGCACCACCTTTGCCTGATATGTTTTCATAGGATGGTCGCTCCATATCACAATATCTGCCCGAAGTCCCTCCTTCAGGACTCCGATCTGATCCTCCAGGCCAAGAATCTTTGCCGGGGTACTGGTGATCATAGAGAGCACCTGTTCCGGATCATGAACCACGCGCATCATCTCCGCACCATTCCAGAGGAGATCCTCACGGATAGGGAGACTGTTGGTATAAGTTCCGCTGAGCGCTACGGGAACTCCCTTTTGTGCAAAAGCTGCGATTGCTTTTAAATCCAGATCCATGGCATCTTCCTCCATGGGATTCGCAGCTGTACGGATCACCAGAGGAATCTTCCTCTCTGCGATCCATTCCTCTTCTCCAGTCAGCCCAAAACCGTTTACCAGAATCAGCTTCAGGTTCGGATACTGATCTGTGATCTCTCTCACCCGCTCTACGGCAGTAAGAGAATCACAGGAAACAAACAGGGGCAATTCCCCTTTCACTACTTTTTGAAGAGCTGTCAGCTTATCATCTGACGGTTTTTCCGGCGTCTCTTTATATTCGGAAGCCTTGCGGAGATGTTCTGCAAAATTGGTGAAAATCCACATTCTGGTCATGGGCGCCGCCGGTCTTGTTCCATAAGTTTTTTTCAGATTTGGAGTCACAGAAGCCATCATGCCAATGTTCCGCTTCAGACACATTTTATAGGGATTTACTCCCTCTACTGCAAAAGCTGCAATAGTTCCCCCAAACAGATTATTATCAGAAGGAGCTACTCCACAGGAAGTAACGCCATAGGCTCCCAGCTGCTGTACGCTGGCCGCACGCCCGTTAAAAGCATAAAATCCATCCAGCTCCGGTGTGATCGGATTGCTTTTTTCATCATTATCATTGGAAGAAGGACGGATCTCCTGCATAGAACCATTTACCCCCCAGAGAGAGATGGCCTGCACAAAGCCCGGAAGAACCTCCATTCCTGATGCATCAAACACCTCTTCCTGCTCTGCCGCAGCAAGATTTTCTCCTATCTGTGCGATCTTTCCATCCACAATGCGCAGATCCCCTTTCTTTACGGAACCGCAGCCATCATGAAGATTGCCATTTTTAATCAGCATAATTGTCTCTCCTTTCTCTTTTATGCTCCCCCGTTTCAGAGGGCTTACCCATAATGCCATATTTAAAAAATGTATAATAAAAATACTTTTTGATTCTCCAGCGAAGCTTCATATCCTCTATTCCAAACTTTTTGAAATAGAGCTGGAGATTATACAGATTGGTAGCATACATGAAAGCAATCAGCTCCGAATCCACATCCGCCCGCAGCTTTCCTTCATACTTCAGTTCTGTCAAAAACTGCTTATACATCTGAAAGATCCGGTCGAAATTTTCTTCCAAAAATACTCTCTCATACACTCCATTGGACATCTGGTCAAAAACCCGCTGTCTGTGCTCCAGGGCAGCAAACAGCTCATCATCCGGCTCCTGAGGTTCAAACACCGCACTCAGCTTGGGATCTTCCGAGTAGGCTCTGTCTGCATATACAAAATATGCCGCTGCCACATCATCCCGATCTTCAAAATACCGATAAAAAGATCCCACTGGAATCCCCATAGCCTTTGTCAGATCCTCCACCCGGAGTTTTGTATAATCCATGTTCATAATGCAGTCTCCTGCACGCTCCAGTAACTCATTCTGCCGTTCTTCCGGCAGCCGTTTAAATGTTTTTTTAGGCATCTTATCATCCCCTGTCTATGTATTGGGACTATATTCGCATATTTAGAAATACTTTTTACAAAATGTGCGAATTTATTCGCTTGTTTTACATAATACTACATTAAAGTATTAAATACAAGTATCATTTTAATATTTTTCCATTTTTCTTATTTTTTCCTGAATTTTTTTGTCTGTTTTGCAAAAAATAAAATCATATCTCATTTTTTTGAAATTATGTTCCGAAAAAAAATCCCCCTTCTGGCAGAACATTCAACAATGTCCATCCGCCAGAAGGGGGAATATTTACAAACGCAGCAGAGCGCCTGTCATATAATAAAAACTTCTGTCAAATATACCATCAGGCAGGCTCCCAGAGCAACTCGGAACAGATTTCCGTCAAAGTAGGCAATCAGAACTGCTGACAAAAATCCTGCTGCCGCAGAGATCCGGCTGCCCGTAGCCGATAAAATAGCCGGAAAGGTCATCACCGCCAGTGTCACATAGGGCACATAGCAGAGAAAAGACCGGATAAAAGGACTTTTAATATCCCTGCGGATCAGCGTCATGGGCAGAGCCCTCACTGGATACAGAGTCAGACCTGCTGCCAGGATATAGAGATAATACTTAATTTCCATGCTGCTCCTCCTTTTCCACTGGAATAGGCTTTATCAACGCCGCTGCCCCTGCGATCAAAAACGTAAGAATCATGATCCGGAAACCGGAAGAGATCTCCCGAAGTACAGGAAGTACAGAAAATACCAAACTGGCTGCCATGGAGATCACCACCACCGCCGCGATCACTTTATCTTTCTTTGCAGGCGGAATTATCACTGCCAAAAACATCCCATACAGGGCAATATTCATGGCATTGGCCATCCGAACCGGAAGCACCGCTCCAAGAGCCGCCCCCAAAAAGGTACCCACCGTCCAGCCGGGCCCTGCCACTGCCGCCATTCCGTATTGGTACCAGGGATTTAACCGGCCCTCCACGCCGGAGGCTGCCCCGAAGATCTCATCTGTTACATAATAGGACATCACCAGACGATGGCCTATTCCGGTGGATGGCGAAATTTTCTGGGACAGAGAACAGGACATAAGAAGATATCGCAGATTTACAATCACTGTAGTAATCGCCATCTCCAGATACCCGGATCCGGCAGCCATCACTGTCATCGCTGCAAATTGCCCTGCAGATGCGTGCATAACTGCGGACATCACAGCGGCCTGTAACGGAGACATCCCGATATTCTTCGCTGTGATCCCCATAGTAAAAGCTACTGCAAAATATCCAAGGGCAATGGGAACCCCATCCCTCAGTCCTCTTAAACACCAGCGCTTATTTTCACTGAACATACACTCTTCCCGTTTCATCTTGTCTGTATCCTGCACTCCCTCTGTTTTTATTTACGCAAACTGTGAGAAAAACTCTTCTTCACAGAAATATCCTTTTTCAACCATATTTCTGCCTGGATATTTCTCTTAAAACGCTTCTCCTTCTCACCAAACGTTCCTATTATACCACTGTTTTCCAGGAGTGCCAATATTTTTTCCGATAGGTTTTGTCCCCTCCTTCCATATATTTTCTCACTTGCGCTTCTCATCCAGGCCTATTACGGCTCCTGTTTTTCTTCCATGTTTCTTTCGCCTTGTTTTTCTCATCTGCCCTGTTCTCTGACGCTCCTCTTCACTCCCGGCTTCTTTTCGGATCGTCTTATTTTCCCTGCCCGGCAGGCAAACTCCCGGTACAAAGCCGGCAGCAAAGCCAGGCTGAGAACCGTATACAGCACCAAAAGAATCGGTACCGCCCCAAAGATTCTCCCGCCCACAGCATAAAGATTAAAATAATTCATTGCAAGGCCAAGCTGAAGAAGCTGATCTGGCAGCAGCGCAATGATCTTTGCTGCTGCGCAGCCGGGAAGGTTGGATAAAAAGGAGGGCACAAAGATCAGCAGCACCGGAACCATTACTGCCAGTACGGTGGACTTTGTTTTTGCTGATATCCACATGGACAAAAGAGAAATAAACAGACATCCTATGTAACCCCCCAGCACTGCCAGCATGACTATAGTGGGCAGATATTCCAACAGCCGAGACCATCCTGTATGATAGTCATAAAACAGAGGAACCGGAAGCTGCTCATACCGGCTTATCAGCCAGTCTTTCTCCTTCTCGGAAAACAGATCCTTTGCCTCTCCCTCCAGCCATTCCTCCAAAAGCCGGACCCGGTTTTCGTAAAAATCTTCTGCCTCCTCCTCAGTCACGCCATCTGCACGGTGATAGTCATACTCCTGAAAATCCCTGGCGAAAGCCTTGTTCATCAGCTCACGAATATCAGAAACCCCCTGTCTCCAGCTAAACGCAATGTCATTCTGCTCAAAATCTTCTGACTGGTATTCCGGTGTTGCCATGATTCTCTGATTTTCCCGGATCACAAGGCGCAGCTTTTCCTCATCCAGAGGACCGCTCCACTCCTTCTTTTTTGCCCGCAAAACGGCCACAGCCTCTGCGCCTTTCTCCACCTCCCCATTTTCATTCACCCTGGAGACATTGGTGGCAAAATAGCAGGTAATTCCCAGCACTGCCAAAAGTACCAGCACTGCAACCCTGCCTCCGGTCCGCCAAAATACTTTCTTCCACTCAAATGCGGTCATACGCTTCACCAGTCCTCTCTCCAAAATAATCCAAAAACAGATCCTCCAGAGTAGGCGGTTCCAAAACTGCCCCAGGGATCGGACTGTACTGAGACAGCAGCCGAAGTTCCACACCGCCGGATACGGTTTTCAAGTTGGACACCCGATACTCTCTCAGATATTTCTCCACCTGACTTTGGGGTACCAAAAGACTCCACACCCGGTTTTTCATTCCCGCAAGCAGTTCCTCCCCAGTACCGGAAGCCTCCAGGCATCCGTCTTTCATCAGCAAAATCTCTTTGGCAATGTACTCCACATCAGACACAATGTGCGTAGATAAAAGCACCAGCCGATCGCTGGCCATTTCACTGATCAGATTCCGGAACCGGATCCTCTCACCCGGATCCAAACCTGCGGTTGGTTCATCCAGGATCAAAATGGCAGGATCATTTAAAAGGGCCTGAGCGATCCCTACCCGGCGCTTCATTCCTCCGGATAGTTTTTTCATTTTCCTGCTTTTCATCCGTTCCATCCCCACCTGTCTTAACAGTTCCCGGATCCTCTGGCTGGCTGTGACCGGACGCAGCCCCTTGATGGATGCAATGTACTCCAGGTATTCCTGAACTGTAAAATCCGGATAAAAGCCAAACTCCTGGGGCAGATATCCCAAAAGCTTCCGGTATCGTTCCCCCATCTGAAAAATATCCTCCCCATTCCAGGTGATCCTTCCTTCCGTAGGAGAGATCAGTGTACACAGCATCCGCATAAGCGTGGTTTTTCCTGCTCCGTTGACCCCCAACAGGCCGTACACCCCTGGCTTCATGGTATAGGAAACATCATTCACTGCCATGACCTGATGAAATTCTTTTTTTAAATCAGTAATTTTCAATTCCATGACGGATTTCCCTCCAAAATTTCTTTGTAATGCCTCTGTCCCCTACAGATCACATAAACCAGATATCCCCCGGAAAGTCCCAGCATCAGCCACCAAAGAGGCAGTGCAATGGCCTGATAGGCAACGTCATTCAACACAATCTCTGTCCACAGCACACACCATCCGCCGCACAGGATCGCCGCCTGCCCCATTCCGGAAAATCGTTTTCCATACAGACTTTGAAAGCACAGGCCGCAGGTTACAAAATAAGGCATGAAAAACTGTATGATCAGCTCCTCCAGCGGGTAGTTTCCTCCGTAAGCGCTGGCTGCAAAAAATACAGCTAACAGCAGCGCATCCACCAGTGCAAAAACAAAAATCTTTGCTCCATAGATCTGCGGCAGGGAATAGTAAGCTGCACATTCCACTTCCACAGACTGAGCACCCCTGTTCTTCCAAAGCTCCGGTAAGATCAAAATCCCAAATACCGATGCTGTTACTCCCAAATACCGGGAAATGTAGCGGGGACTTCCGGTAGTCTGGATCAGCCACCACAGCAACAGAAGAACCGCTCCCTGCAGCAGCCACCACCGCTTCTGGATATACCGGCTCTGCTGATATAAAAACTCTGCCCTGGACAAAACCCTTTCCCGTTCTGCCTCATACAATGCTTCTGCGGAGACTTTGATCGTCCTTGCCAACCCCTCCTGATATCGTTTCTCCTCCTTCGGCGTCTGCATGCTTTTTCCTCTCTCCGAAAGCATTCTTTTAATCTCTTTATCCGTCAGCTTCATACTTCCTCCTTTCCGGCTTTATGCCAGTGCTCCGTCTCAGGACTACTCCTGCAGATAAACAGACAAAAGTTCTCGCGCCCGCTGTATTCTGTATTTCACCAGCGGCAGTTTGATACCTAAGATCCGCGCGATATCCTTCTGCTTCTGTTCCTGTACGAAATATAAAAAAGCCGTCTCCCGTATCTCCTCCGGCAGCTGTGCAAGAGCCATCTTTACTGTAATTCTGGTATCCCAGTCCTCCTGCCCATCTCCTGCTTCTCCCCGGGACTGCTGCGAAAAACAGGGGGAATCCCCCTTTCCAGTCTGACCTGGCCGATAGCCGGAAGAAGGATCCGGTAAAGCTCCCAGAGGAATCTCCTTTTTCTTTCTGTGGTAATCCCTGCAGAGATTTCCTGCAATCGTGTAAAGAAAGTTTCCCGCCTTTCCCCGATGGCGATAGGAAGGCAGGGCATGAAAAAAACGGATAAAGGTTTCCTGGGTCAGATCTTCCCCGTAACCGGCATCCTGGGTATGAAGCTGGCAATATGCAAGAATCCGGAAATAATACTTTGTCACAAAATCTTCCAGAGCCTGCTTATCTCCCATTCGCATTTGCTCTATAAGCCAAAAATCGGATGCTTCCTTTTTCTCCAATTCCCCCGCCTCCTTTCTCCTGTTTTTGAAGTACTTCTATCTATTATAACGTGTCAAAAGGCAAAAAAGATAGGGGCGGTCATGCCCCTATCCAGTTTAATATACTGCTGATCCTCCAACAACAGAAAAACCCCGGAAGCCATATGGCTCCGGGGCAATCTTACGCTTGGACTCACGGTATCCTGCGATACCTTTCTATTTCATTTAATCTATTGGCAATGCTACCTTGATTTCGCTGTGCTCCATCCTGGTCTTGGGCATTCATCCCAAAAGTCCTTTGTCAAATACCATGATGTGAGTAAACTCCCATCCGACATTTTCCCTGTCCTTGCATTGCTCATTGCTAATCATGCAGATTACTCGATGATGGTAGCAACACGGCCTGATCCTACAGTACGTCCACCTTCACGCTATATGAATAGCGTTTTTCGATATATTTTCTATGCTTTTTATGGCTAAAATCTGCATATTTTCTTTAGATTTAGCCGTCTTATTTTTATTTGCATGATTTCTTGGCACCGTTTTGGCACCGGAATACATCTCTTAACCAAACTGAAATTTGAGCGTGTTCGATAAATTGGAATTTACACTTTTCTATATTCAAACAATCGATACAGCTTTTTTGAAAAACTTCCTGCATACAGTTTTCCGAAAATATACTTCTCAATACCAGTCAACTCATCTATGTATTTTTGCGGTGTCATTTCGTGTTCATTGACATAAACAAACTCACCGTGCTGAAACAACTCAGGATTATCTATACCGTAAACCTCAGTAACACCGACATCATTTATTGGATTTTTGTACTTGGACAGCTTGGCAGCCAAAACAGTATAGCAGTCCATCAAAAACATAATCTGTTCAAAATGCGTACACAGGTTTTCTGTTAATTCGTGCACTTCTTTGGAGGTCAAGTACATACTCACGCCTTCCATAACAACAATAGCACACTTCTTTTCGGGAACACTTGTCAGCCAGTTGCCATCCCTCACATCCCCTGTAATCATTTGATAGTTGGCAGATTCCGAATAATATCGTTTTCTTTCTTCAATAACTTCAGCAAAATCCACATCGTACCACTTTTGCTTTTCTGCTCCAACTCTTATGGCGCGACTATCCATTCCGCAACCGATGTGAATAACAACCGCATCCTGCAATTCTGTAATTTGTTGCTTTACCCATTCATCAAACACGGCAGAACGAATACCCATATAATAAGTAAGCCATTTGGACTTTGATTTTCCCTTAAGAGCAAATCCTTCGGTTTCCCAAATTTCTTCTGCTTTCTTATCATCAAGAAACAACCCTTTTTTGCTCACACAGGCTTTTCCATACAATGGGATATATAATGTCTTATTCACGCTGTTCATATATTCACCTACAAATTCAAATTTTTCTCTTAGTCCAAAATGAGTATATCATAACAGAAGTTATTTTGCACCAAGAATTTAAGAATGCGGAGCATTACGCTCCGCACCCACACTACACATATATCAACTCTTTTAATACGATTTCATCTGCCAAACTTCTCACATTATTCATCAGCCCTACCCACTTCATCTGGTCGGTAGCTTTTAATTCTTCCGTAATCCCTGTTCCGGCTTTCATCTGCTCTACAAGAACTTCTAATCTCTCATAACATTGTGTATCAACCTCATGCAAATACTCATTCAATCTCCCATTCATAAGTAGCTTGATATATTCCCCTCTGCGGTGGTTCTTCAAATACTCCCACCGCATCCGTCCATACTTACCAATCTCATAGTGTGTCCCTTCTGGTATCTGCAAATCCGGATAATACAATCCATCCTCTCCAAGTGTGTAACTAATTCCATTTTCTCCAATGATGTGTTTCTCCATAAACTGCTCCTATCTGCCACCTCTATCACTCCTGTAATGATGGCTCTGTCTGTTGTTTTCTCGTTCCCTTACTTCCTGTGTCTTTCTTTGCAATTTTGCTTTTAAACTGTCCGGTTCTGCCTTATTTCCGGTCTGCTGTTCCCACTTTGCAACTGCCGACTGATAATCGCTATACTCTGCTTTGGACGCACTGTATTCAGCCAGAAACTCCTTCACATTCTTATATCCATAACCCTGCACCATACTTGATAGGTACTGTTTCATATTGGCTATCTGTGTCTTTAGCTGTTCTGCCTGCTCCTGCAACTCCTTACGCTGTTTTGCCTTAAAGATGCCCTTTGTTCCAGCAAGCTCCTTCTCCACGCTGGCAAGCTGCTGTTCCCTCTCATAAATGGCTGTATTTTGTTTCTCCAGTTTATTATAAATATCTGCAAGTCTCGGATACTTGGAAGCAAGTGCTGACTTCTTAGGCATTTCCGGCACAAGCTCACTCTCTGCTTTTACAAATGATTTTATCTCCTTAACAGGTGTCTGTTCTGGTTCTGCTTTAATAACTGTTTCTATGCCCTTATCTGCCTTTTGTGAAGCCATCTTGAACACCTTGCCAATGAGAAGCTCCAACGCATAAATAGCGGTCATAATCAGGCTTTTTAGCAGTGCCGGATTTCTTCCCGACTTCTGAATGGAAGCCTTTACTTTCTGTCCGATTTCGCTCTGCTTCACTTCCAAAATCTGTCCCTCCGGCACACCGCTAATTAATGCTCTATCCACCGTCTGATTCCACATGACACGGTACTGGTTATCAGTTTTTATCTGCTCCGCTTTTGGGTTGTTCTTACCAATCTTTTTCGTAGGCAGATACACACCGTTTCTGTCAAAAACCTTGAGCTTTTGCCTGTCATCTTTTACATAAATATTGATAAGATCAGTGTAAGAGTGTTTCACTTCATCAAGGAAACTGTCGCTCTTAAACCTGCTGTCCTTGATAGTGAAAAGATTACGCTCGTACACTTCGCCCTTAGGGATAATTTTACAGCCACTCCGAAGCTGTCCGACTTCATCCAGTATCTCTTTTTTAGTTCGTACATGCTTACCATTTTCATCATAAAACATATTTCTTGTGGCAATCTTCTCCACCGGCTCATCAAGTAGCTTTCGCTCTGAAAAGATGAGATGGATATGATAATTGGTCTTGCGTTTATTATGGTGCAACGCTGAAACACACTCCACACCGTAACTCTGTTTGAAATGCTCCGTGAAAAGTTTCAGCAACTTGTCCGGCTCATAATCCACGAAACTTTCCGGTAGCGCAATGATAAGCTCCCTGGCTTCAATGCAGGTTCCTTCCGTTCCACTTTTCTTAAATTCCTCCTGATTGTACCTAGCAAGTTCTGTCCAAAATTTACGGTCAGTTGTTTCATAAACTGCGTACAAATTTTCCTGTCTTGCTTTGCTCGATATATAACTGATTCTGCCTTTTACATTTGGCAGTTTTGACATCTGTATAAATGAATTTCTTACAATAGGCATTGCCCCCTTTCTTTGAAAAAATGATAGCGGTTATGCTATCGTGAGTGGACACTTAGGTGCCCGTTTACGAACCTATTGCCGTATCCGGCATAACCACAAATGCGTTAGCATTTGTAAGGACAGCCACGCTGTCCTTTGCCCCCTGCAAGGGCGAAATACACAGAGCATAAAACGAAGTTTTGTGCGATGGGTGTATTTCGCTCTCAAACGCCGAGGGCTTGTGAGTGTAGTCCGCTTTTGCCATTACACCCTAATCCGGCTTTCTTCTTAACTGCCATATACAGGAGCGTGACACGCTCCCGTCCTACACACTGAGGGGAAAAATTTACCATCGGAAGCTTCGGTACATTCCCATCTTTTCCAGATACTCCTGCCTTGCCTTTTCTCTTTCTTCCTCAGTTGGAGCCGTCTTATATTTTGTGTATAAATCCCGCCTTACCATAGCTTCCAATTTTTCTTCCAAACCTTTCTTTATCTCCGGTAAAACATCATCTATTTCCACCAAGTGATATTTAAGGAGTGCAATAAATAATTCCTCTGAAATCTGCACATTCTTCAATCCTATCAATCCATCCTTTCCATCAAGACCGCAACAACGCAATGTCTATAAATTTTGCAACCTTGCAAGGTTCATTACCGCAAATTTTATATAGTCTGCATTGTTGCGTTCTTCCCTTAAATCTGCTTTATCTTATCCAGTTCCCAATACCATGAGTTATTGATTTTTCTTGCCCTGATGCCCAGCTCCTTTTTTGCATTTTCCAATGTTCTTTTAGAAATTCCCTGTTCCTCAGCCATATCAAAAATCTCATTACTCTGTACCGCATTAGAAGTCTCTGCCAGCTCCCGAAGCATCTGCTTTGCCAGCTCCAGTTTATTTGCTTTTGGGGCAATACCGCCAAGTACTTCATCAGCTGTAATCTCATAATCTCCCAACCACTTAAAACCATTTTCCATCAGTTCAAATGCCTTGGGGTGTCCGAACTGTGCCAGATTATTTTTTATCTGAACAACTGCTCTGATATTGGGTTCTCCTTCCACTCTGCCAACTAGCAACACACTCCTTGCTACCGCAAAGAAATCAATGGAACCCATGCCCCTATAAGCCGCCTTATTACCGGATGCCTTATTCATATGACCGATAAGAATAATGGCACATTTGTATTTCTCTGCCAAAGCTCCTAAACGCTTCGTCATATCCCTTGCTTCATTTGCCCTATTCATATCCATACCACCGCCCAAGTATGCCTGTATCGGGTCTAAAATCAACATCCTCGCTCCGGTCTGTATAATAGCTTCTTCCAGTCTTTCATCTGCCATAGAAAGAGACTTGTCGCTTTCATCAATTACCACTATCCGCTCACAATCTGCACCTGCTTTTTCAAGCCTTGGTTTTACAGTATCTGCAAGCCCGTCCTCGGCAGTCTGATAAATAATGTTCATTGGTTCCGTCAACTTCATATCATTATCCAGCCCCTCTCCTTTGGATAACATGGCTGCAATATTTAATATCAAGGTTGTCTTTCCGTCTCCCTGATCACCTTGTACGATTGTCAGCTTTCCATAAGGGATGAATGGATACCAAAGCCACTCAATCTCCTGCGACTGTACTTCTGACATCTTAATCATTTTCAGTTCTGTTTTCTTTTCTTCCATAAAGTTCTCCGTTTCCTAAAATCTCATTGTCACACAGAAGAACCTCTGTTATACTTATGCTGTGATTACATAGATGACAGAGGTTTTCCTGTTATCACAAGTCCTAGCAGTTGCCGCTGTTAGGGCTTTTTTCTTTTTCAAAATCCAGCATATCCGCTACTTTTCTTTGTTGATTCGGATATAAGTGTCCGTAAGTATTTAATGTGATACGAATATCCTTGTGTCCAACCCTCTCCTTTATCAGAATAGGCTCAATTCCTTTATTGATTAAGTACGCCACATGCGAATGTCTCAAATCGTGAACTCGGATTTTTTTTACTCCTGCTTTCTCCATTTGATGCTTCATTTTGTGTTGTACCGCTTCCTGCACAATGGGGAAGAGTCTTTCATTCTCCGGCATCCCATAATGACCATCTATAAAATCCTTAATCTCCTGTTTGAGAAACTCCGGTATTTCTATCAGCCTTACAGATTGCTTTGTCTTAGGCTCCGTAATCACATCCTGCCTTTCTGTCCGGTAGTAAGTCTTGGTAATGCTAATTTGATTTCTCTCAAAATCAATGTCCTTTGGTGTAAGTGCCAACAACTCTCCAATTCTACATCCCGTCCAAAAAAGAATTTCAAAGATTAGATAGTATCTGCTTCCCGGCTCCATCGTCTGTATGAACTTTTGTGTTATCCTGCATTTTATCCCGCCCCAGATCATGCCACATTCAGGCAAATTAAAAAGAGGCACTGCATAAATTATTCTGATGGATTTTTCATCAGATTGCTTTATGCTATGCCTCTTGTGTT
>Ga0129317_1000736_pt1 | contig 30233 bp, 28 predicted proteins | sample Cm1ome_FD_94430 | JGI IMG/M metagenome (GOLD analysis project Ga0129317, IMG submission 94430) | Eastern black-and-white colobus group fecal microbial communities from Wisconsin, USA - Cm1105 metagenome | ecosystem: Host-associated > Mammals > Digestive system > Large intestine > Fecal | place... | reverse complement strand
GTCATGGGTTGTACTTTGTATACTTCTTTCTTTCTGTTTGCCATTATAAAAGGCCTCCTATGATTTATTTTATCATAGAAGACCTTTCGTCTTACACTTTTACAGACTTTATTTCATACTCTCTTAGCATATATAAGATTATGCATCGCAGCCTTATTATTCTCCCTTATCCTCGTCTTCACACAATTCCAACAGTTTCTTATATATTTCCCAGTCAAGTCTATGATAATCCACGCCTATTCCAGGTACTCCACCGATGTAAGGAAGTCCGACTTCTACATTTTCAATTCCTGTTTCACTGAATACTAACCAGTCCGTAGCTTTAAAAAGAAAGATCCTGGATCTCATTGACACAAGATACTCACACTCTGCTTTAAGATTAAGCCTTCTATCATGCTTCGCTACTGCTCTCATAAAGTATACATGGATAGTCTGAACTAAGGGATACGAATCATCTGCTAATTTGAATAAATCAATCTTCTTTCCGCATTTATCAATCAGACCTCTATCTTTCTTATCCCTTATATCATTCTTAAGAACATCCGCATCTGCCCACAGCAAAGAATCATTAAATCCTATATGTACTCCATGGATAATATCACCAGCATGCATTATGTGGTTACGAAGAATCCTTAATAGGTTGTACGTGGCGTCGTCCCTATACTGATTTTCCATATCTTTATAGATATCCACGCCATTTCTTTTCTTAAAATTACCTAAGAAACGTCTCCAATGACTAAAGAATACATCTGCCTCCAAAAAGTATGACCTAATCCTCCGCTCAATCCGATACCGCTCTGAAGAGCCTAGTGATTTTTTTGATATTTCGAATGCTTCTTGGATATCTTTCAGTTCTTTATAAGATTCTGTAAACGACTGAATACGATAGGTGTTATTGACATAATTTTCTACCTTGCCCGCCGAATTAAAAATATGTTCTGCGTCTAAAGGTGTAAACATGTCACAGATTTTCAGAGGAAGTTCCCTCCCTATTTCTCCCGGATGCTTGATTGGATGACCATCCATGTATAATACTTGCTTCATAATAAGGCACCTACACTATCAAAATCAGATATTCTGAGAGATTCTTATTCCAGATCTTAATGTCATCATTCATGATATCTTCATCGTAGATTAACATCATGTCCATGTCTATGCTTCCGGAAAGAATGCGCTTCAGGCAAAATACAATCATAACTTTTTATTGCGCAATCTATAATAATTTATTTGAAAATACGCTAAAATACGGTGTTTTCTTTATATATTGTAAGAGTTATTGAATGGTTGCAAAAAGCTAAGCATCTTAAACATTGTAATGAATTAATTTATGGAGTATTCATATTTTTATTACTCTTTTGTTTCTTAAATATCACAAACTTGCTTGCGACATAATTAATTATTATAACTATAATAAAGGAAATTATTTCTTTTAGTATTTCCTTCGACGTTTTTGCTTCACTATGAAATACCCATCTTCTATTGGTCACATATGCAAATAGAACTGCTAGAATCCATGCAAAAATCGTACTAAGCATTACACCTTGTCTTAATACGTGTGCAAAAAACCAATAAGAAATTACATTTACAAGAGTCGTGCAGACTCCAAAGAATGCATATGGAATTAAATCTTTATATTTATCCCACAAATGTCTAAAATTCATGATTATCTCATGCCCTTTCTAAGAGATTGAAAATCCCATAGAGCCTTCCAACCAATTTGTATTATTCGTTTTACATTTACTGAATTAACACCAGCAGTTCTAGGTTTAAAAGAAATCTCCTTAAATGTCATCTTTTCTTTGTAATAAGCAAAATATGTTGTCATCATTATATTCGGAAGATTATAGTCATCCGGCATTTTATATATATACTTCTTGACAACTTCCGTCTTCATTAATCTAAAAGGAGCATTAGCATCTGGCACATTAACATGAAAATAAAATTTCAATAAGAAGCAAACTACATTCTCTACAAATGCGCGGTCTTTTCCATCTTCTCTGACTGTTCGATTACCAAAAATACCGGAATATTCATTTCTCATATTCCAAAAGGATTCAAACTCATTAGGATTAGTCTGTCCATCAGAATCTGTCTGAAAAATATAATCAATATTATTCGCTATTGCGTATTTGTAAAGATCAAGAAGCTTTGGTCCATGAAACTGATTCTTGTTTTCTAGTATTTCTAGTTTCGGATAACCATTTTGTTTCATAGAAAGCAAAATTTCATGTGTTTTATCCTTACTTCCATAATCAGCAATAACTAATCTAGACTTTTCTGATTTCCCTTCAAGAATTCTATACCAGTCCTTTACTGTATTTTCAATATTACCTTCTTCGTTATATGCAGGCATAACAATGTATAATGAATCCATATTATTTAGCAGGCAGAATTAACCAACCTGCTACCTCCTTCTCATACTCATAATCAAAATAATCTGATATTTTTTTTACTATATTCCCCATTATCTCAAACGAATGTAGAAGAATTAATACACTTCCTATTGTCGCCACACATGAAAATGCTGAAATTCCTGAAAATCCAAATAACAAAAAAGATGCTCACAGTACATACAGTAAATGCATCTATTCCCTAACCAATTAAATTTAATTTATCAAGATAATGTTCCGTATCTTGTGCTGTTGTTAACATACAATGTTCTAATACAACCATGATCATTGCTAATAACCTCATTACTAGAAAGTGCTATTTCACTGTGTTTTATTCTGAATCCTTCGTTTTTTCTTATTGATATTTCCTCTATTTAACTATTGTAATTTTTCAAGATACTTCATGAAGTTCTGCTTATTTTCAAGTGCTGTGGAAGTCGGACGGCCAAGATCTTCTCTTGCACCAATAGCACACTTAACTTCAATAAAGCTAAGTTCATTTCTGTTCTTAGCCGCTTCAAGCTCTTTATCCAAATTTTCAAAATTATCAACACATACAGCATTTGGGTAGTTGCATGCCTTTGCAATTGCTACAAGATCAATCTGGCCAGCTACGGTTGGCATGCCACCAACAGTCTCATGTGCACCATTATTAATAACCACATGAATCATATTCTTCGGCTTGTTTACTCCAATAACTGCCATTGATCCCATGTGCATAAGAACGGCACCATCGCCATCAACACACCAAATTCTTGCATTTGGCTTATTGATTGCAACACCAAGCGCAATTGAACTTGAATGCCCCATAGAACCAACCGTCAAAAAGTCATACTTGTGGCTTTGCCCATTTGCAACACGTACTTCGAAAAGTTCTCTTGAAGCTTTGCCAGTCGTGCTGATTATTGGATCTCCACCGGAAGCTTTAACTATATGCTGAATAATTTCCTCTCGTATCATATTGTTATCATTGGAGTACTTCACTTCCGGAGCGTCAGTTAATGCACCTTTTCGTATCACAAATGCCACATTTTTACCTGCACTCAATATATCTCTAAATTTCTTCATCTTCAATGATACTGCATCATCAGTAGTATCCGGACCGATAATGAAAGATTCAATTCCCATGTCATCAAGAAGCTTGACTGTAACCTCGCCCTGAAAAATATGCTGAGGCTCATCATGAATTCCCGGTTCACCTCTCCAACCGATAATAAAAATAATTGGAACAGCATATACCTTATCGTTTAATAACGATGCAACCGGATTAATTATGTTACCCTCTCCACTATTCTGCATATAGACTACCGGAATCTTACCGGTTGCAAGATGGTAACCTGCTGCAAGCGCAGTACAATTCCCCTCATTAGCAGCAATGATGTGATGTGTGGGATCTATGCCATAACAATCCATCAGATAGTTACATAGAGCCTTTAATTGACTGTCTGGAACTCCTGTGTAAAAATCCGAGCCTATTATTTCTACAAGTTTTGATACATTCATTTTGAATTATTCCTTTGTATATTTTATACGGCGTTTATTACTTCTAGATGTTAATATGATACTTCAATTAGTCATAACACAGATCAATTGCCTTCAGTTCATCAACAGTATCAATCTCAATTAGTTGACCTTCATATATCTCGTGAACTACAAGATTCAATATATCAAGATTTTCATTTACTACATCATCCCAGAATAGATTTTCATAGCCATATGTTCCATATCTTGCTTCTATCAACTTGCCTAATTTTTGTGCATCTTCTTTTTGAAACCAAGCAATTCCAACCATATTGAAACGATCATCTCCAGCTTTGCCTACTCTAGTAATCCTTCCCGACTCATTCACATCGAATACCCAATCATCAGAATGCCCCGAAACCATCTTTCCAAAATAGCATGAGTGCTTAAGTTCTGCGGCAAATAGTTTATTATCACTCACATATAAATCTGTTTCGCATATAAAACAGTCATCCTCTGTGTATATCAGCTCTTCTGCTACTGCTTTTATTGATGATATATTATTGATAGCATGATAATCGTGATTAACCACAATTGTCAGATTATCATATTTCTGCTCTAAGTATTCAAACTGCTCACCAAGATATCCAACCACAACAAAGAACTTACTAACACCACGTTCTTTAAGCCCATCAATCACAGTTTCAATCATAGGCTTTCCATGAACAGTAATTAAAGGCTTTGGCTTAGTATCCGTAAGTGGTCTCATGCGTGTCCCCATTCCGGCAGCCATTAAAATTGCAATTTCACTCTTTACCATAGCGTATTATCTATACCCAACATCAAAAAATTAACTGAGTTTATCATATTTTGAAAGATGCTTTATGATATCATCATTCTGTTTTAATTGAGCATCATATGACATCCCCAACGATATCAAGACCGTCTATTCTATTCTTTCCCTGATCACAAATCCTTATAGTTAATTGGAATATGAACGCCAAGTTCTCTTAATCCTGCTTCAAACACCTTCCAAAAACAATCAATATCAGATGCATCAATTGCACCTAATGCACACAGTCTGAATGTACCTTGCTTTTCAAGCTTTCCTGGGTAAATTGTGAAACCACGCTCATAGCAGTAATCGTGAATTTTCTCAAAACTCCAATTCTTATCATCAGGATACTTAACTGCTGATACAAGACCAGACTGAACGGAACTATCAAGAATCTCCTTAAGCCCAAGCTTTTCCTCTCCATCATGTATAGCTTTCATTACTCTCTGATGTCTATTCCATTTCGCCTCTTCACCCTCTTCAAAGTATTCAATCAATGCCTGCTTTGCTGCATAAATCGTCTGCACTGGAGGTGTGAAATGCATCTCGCCAGTTTTTTCAAAATATTCATACTGCATATAGAGGTTACAGTAATATGAGCGCTTCGGATAATTCTTACTTGCTTCAATAATATCCTTACGACCAATCACATAGGAAAGTCCAGTCATTCCCATGATACCCTTTTGTGCAGAAGCCATGCAAAAATCCACATTATCTTCATATACATTTATAGGAATCATTGCATAAGATGATGTGGTATCTGTAATGAAAAAGGCGTTATATTTATGAGCCAATGCACCAACATCTCTTATCGGATTCAACAATCCGCTCCCGGTCTCATGATGAGTCATATAAATATAACCTATATCGCTATTAACCTTCAGCGTCTCTTCAATTACACTCAGATCCGGCGTTGTATTTATAGGTTGCTGAAGATCAATAACAGGAAGCCCGTAGTAATTCAGTACATCTACTGCTCTCTGACTGTATGATCCGTTATTAATCACAAGCGCCTTCTTTCCTGCATCCAATAACGAATTCAATGTTATATCAATACATATAGTACCTGATCCACAGAAAAGAACCGACGTATAATCATCACCACCATGAACAATCTTAACCAAATCTCTCCTCATCGGAGCCATAATTGATTGGAACTCCTTTTCACGAGGGCATATATCTGGAACAACTTGTGCCAGTTTCACGGTATCTGTTGTAGTCGATGGTCCTGGATTTAACAATACATTTCTCTTGATACTTTCCATTTTTTGCCTATCTCCTTAAGTATTACATTCGTATGTAAACAATATTGTATTCAACACCACTCACAATGAATAATAAAAATGATTATATCTCATCAATTAAAGTGATAATCTGCTTTATAGGCATTAACCTATTATCAACTTCCTTTGCTCTATGATATTTAAGAATATCCATAGCCGTCTGTTGCATTGCAGGAAAAGCCGACCTTGTAAGCTGATTAGCATAAATAACAATATTCACACCATGCTCTGCCAATTCTTCCTCGGTGATTGTGTTGAAAGAACTCGGAACAACTACGATAGGTGTCGCCTTATTTTCACCTCTAAACTTATCACAGAACTCAATAATCTCTGCGGGATCTTTTTTGCGGCTATGAATCATTATGCCATCGGCACCTGCAGCAACAAATGCATGTGCTCTAGTTAATGCATCTTCCATACCCCGTTCGAGAATGAGTGACTCGATGCGCGCAATTATCATAAAATCATCTGTTAATTGAGCCTTCTTGCCGGCAGCTATCTTTGCGCTAAAATTTTCGATACTATCCTGAGTTTGCTTTACTTCTGTCCCAAACAAACTATTCTTCTTAAGTCCTGTCTTATCCTCAATGATAACTGCACTTACTCCAAGACGTTCAAGAGTTCTTACGGTATATACAAAATGCTCTGTAAGTCCGCCCGTGTCACCATCAAAAATGATTGGTTTTGTGGTAACCTCAGTTATATCCTCAATAGTTCTGAAACGACTAGTCATATCCACAAGTTCGATATCCGGCTTACCTTTAGCAGTACTGTCACAGAGACTTGAAACCCACATGGCATCAAACTGATCAAGCTTACCATTGTCACCTTCAATAACGGTCTTTTCCACGATTAGGCCTGTAAGACCGCTATGTGCTTCCATTGCCTTAACTATAGGTGTCATAGTTATTAGCTGTCTTAATCTCTTTCTCCTGTATTCAGGCATGGACAGCTTTTCTTTAAGCTGAAGATCCATCTTCTTTACATCCTCATTAAAAGTATAAGGAACATCAATTATTTGTCCGCCATATGCACTAACCAACTTCTCTACATGGATACGGATAGCAGATTCAGCACCTTCTTTCCAGTTATCTCCATGTATAACATAGTCCGGATGAAGATACTCAATTACATCGTCATAAAGCATATCGTTCTGAAGAATCACAGAATCAATACCCTCAATCGTTTTGTAAAGCTCCATTCTTTCATTTTCAGCCACAGTCGGGAAACGATTATAGCGAATAGAAGCCTTATCACTAAGACAGCCGACCACCACTCGGCCGTACTTCTGTGCTTCTTTAATAATGTTCAAGTGCCCCTCATGGATCACATCTGTACTAAAACAAGTATATACTGTTTTCATTATTATCTATGTCCTTTCCCATTATTAATTCAGTCTTTTATATATTTTTTCTTCTAACTTTTTCATATAAAAATGCTATACACAAACAGACAGTAACTGTGCTTATAAACGGAACAAATCCAAATGTTTTTTCATGATATATTATTGTATATAATGCCGACCATATCAATAGATGTATAAAATAAACCGTTTGACTCATACTGCGAAAAGTCGAGGAATACTCACATATTATGTCGCTGCAAATAGTATACATAAACAGAACTGTCACCGTGATTGCCCTGCTTATTTCGTATACATATCCATAAAACCCTGTTCGCGAACAGGTGATGATGCCAGTTATTATGAGCATGACCAATAATGATTTCCATTTCTTATATTTAGAGATATATTGTTCAAACTCTTTAATAAGCATTCCCAGCGGTATATAAAAGATACCTGTAAAAATCCTACCTTTAACAAACATCTTATTTGCCATTTTTATTGGTTCTACAATCATTTTCAAACATCCAGATCCATCACGAAATGCAATGGTCATTGATATGGCAATCATTGATATAAATACAATCAAACTGTAATAAACAGGCTTTTTCAGTCTCATTCTGAAGGCTATCATGACAAAAGAATATGCGTATATTGATGCCAAAAGATACCATAACGCCCATGAATTATAATGTTCTCCAATAAAAAAGAAACCTTTTATGTAATCCCATATTATAGCTCTTATTGACATATTATTATCTGTCATATAAAAGCAAACCGCTATCGGAAGATATACTATACTCCATTTCACATATGATATGCTATATTTCTTCAAAGTATCAGATATTACTTCTTGTTTGCCTTCATTGCTCTCACACTTCATCATATTGTTTTGTACGAAAAACCCAGATGCTACAAAGAAAAAAGGTACCGCCAGGTTAACAACCGCTTTATATATGCCCAATAAATGACCGTTGTCATATTCAGAAAATGGGCCAGTATGAATAGCAATGACAAAAACTGCCATTATCAGCCTTGTAATATCGACAGCATCATATTGCTTGCTTGCTTGCTTGCTTGCTTGCTTGCTTGCTTGCTTGCTTGCTTGCTTGCTTGCTAAAAGATTCTCGTTCATCACTTAACCTCTGTCAACAATGTATTACATTCATGATATATTATTTTCGTTTTTTAGTTTCCTCATCAAATTATGATTAACAAACTCTGCTATAATGAACATCAAAACATATGATGAAGCAGTAGTCCAAGCAGCTGCCCATATTTGAAATTTAGGAATAAACAACAAATTGGCCAGTATGTTAAATACCATTGCAGCAACATTCATATATAGGATATATTTCGTTTTTTTATAATAATTCACTAAATAAGTTCTGAAATACGTTGCTCCGATAAAAATATCACCAACTAAAACAATCCATAAATATTTTTCAGACTCAGCATATCTATTATCTATTAGTAAAGGAAATACCCAATGAATTAATGCGATAAATGTTAGTGCCATGAGAATGGCAATTATAATATATACCCAAAATATTTTTCTATTCTTTTTTTCTGCAATAATCATTCCATTTTCTTGGAAATTCTTATACGTATTTGGTGCGTAAAAAATCGTCAGAGTGTTAACTAACACCAGTTCAAATATGCTTCCTATCTTTGTGCACAAAGAGTATATTCCTATCTCGCTTGTTGAACAAAAATAATTTAATATCCAGCGATCTCCCAACAGCAAAACACTATTTACAATGCTTGTAATTGCCAATGGAATACTTATCCTTAAAATAAGGTTTGTTTCACTTTTGGAAAATTGAATACCTCTTATACTTACATCAAACTTATATACAAACGGGAGTATTATCACAAACACCATCCCGGTTATTGCTGTTGTTATTAGCGTGCTATATATATTCCACCCCAAAACAATAATTCCGCAATAGTTCAGAACTAAAGTCATTATTCCAACTATGAACTGGATCACAGTCATTAAATTCGTTTTTTGCTGGTTCTTACAAAGCATCAGGCACAAACCAGAAAAATATGCAAGATACGTATTAATACCAACAAAAAAGAGCATCAATTTATCAACTGTAGTAAAAGATAACATTCCGGCAAAATTCAATATAAAAAAAAGAATAATTGCTGGAGTTGAAATCATTAAATATAGAATAATATTTTTCTCAACTGCCGCTGTTCTCTCCCGATCCTTTAAGTGAAAATACTCTATTCCAAGATATTGGCATAATCCAAGGCTGATAATATTAGATAAGAAAGCTGTAATAGAATTAGCCAGTTCAATAGTTCCATACTGATCTGTAGTGAAAACATGGGTATATAACGGTGTAAGAATTAAAGAAGCACCTTTTAATACAAAGATTCCTAAAAAGTATATAAAAATCCTGACAACTCTGCTCGTACTGAAAAATCTTTCTTTATCTTCTGCTTCCATACTATTTCCTGTTATACGTCTCCCGTGTTGTGTTTAAATTCTTCTTTCTATTGAATCTCTTTATAAATTCGCTTTTCTTTACTGAATATCTTGGCTCACCGTTGGTATAATAGCTTTTATCAGTTGCCATAGTTTTATATAGTTTTAATATATTCAATTGTTTTAAAACTTCCGAAAAAGACCGTGATTGACTGCATAAAAAATCATCAAATTCGTCTTTATTCAGTTCAAATTCGTTTCCATCATCCTGATAATAGCCATCGAATGTCCTGAAATAGATTTTATTCTTTTTAATAAAAGCCCAAAGTTCAATGGTCTGATTCACTTTTGGAAGAAATTCTCTGTGGTCATCTGCAATCACAAATTCATGTTCATTATCTGAAAACAAGGAGTATGCGTATCCTTCATACTTTTCATTGATCATTTCCATAATCGTTGGATATATATCAATGAGCGAACAAAGTTTCTCATTATATAAAAAATCCGACTTACCCTCACGTTGATGAACAAACATAAAAACATTACTTCTATCTCTGTTCAACATTAAATACTTCTGCTGAGATTCAAATTCAATATTATATTTGAATCCATGATCTGAAAAAATAATCACATAATCAAATTTATCAATTGGAAGAATATCAAAAATAATATCTATGCTCTCGCGAAGTATTCGTAGCCCCTGCTCGACCCCCTGACCATTTGCGCCATAATCATCAATCGCCCAATGAAAATCGGTTAAAAAAATGTGCGCATAGATGTTCTCTTGTGACAAATCAATTTTTCTTAAAAACTTTTTCAAATCCAGATCTTCATTATGAATGCCTTTATTATCATAGCCTGCAGGCAAATCTCCCAGAACTTTTTCATTAGGATTTGTAAAAAAATAAAAATTAAAATTCTTTTTTGCTAATACATCAAGAAAGGAATCTGTTTTTAAATAAAACTTGGGATATTTGGCTCTAGTATCGCATCCATTATCCTGCGGTATTTTTCCACTCCAATAGCATCCCATACTTCTTCCAGTATCCGGTCCTGGAGAAAAGCAATTAGAAAACAATGTTCCACCTATTTCCATGATTTTTTCTTCGAAACCATTATTAACTGGTTTTGAAAAATCCAATATATTTGGACGAACCATATCACACATTATAGATAGAATTTTCATTGTGCCTTTTCCTCCAAAATAATCTTATTTAATGCAAGGCTGACATCAGTTGCATTCATTTTCTCAGGAATATCAACACAGCAAATACTACCTGCATGAGATAAAGCTTCACTCAATATATCATTTCTTTCCTGAATATAATCCTGGATATTTCTATAAGTTTGAGCATGTTTATTCAATAAAACCTTTAGTCCAACATCCCATTCATGTAATATGACATCTAATGCAAAATTCTTTGCATATTCAGCCTGAACATTATGTTCTCCAACACAAACTTCATTGGATGCCTGATTCCTGCGAAGTATATAGACATCTCTAATCATTACGGGATTTACTTCTACCTTATTAGCAGGAAACAGTTTAACCGGAGACACCGTTAAATAATGGTAAACACTGGTATCTTTAATATGAAGCCATTTTTTCATTTTTCGTATAAAACGCTTAAAATACATGTTATCTTCTATATGAACATACTTAACCTTATGAGTCTCAAAGTATTGAGGAAACAGCGTTTTATGGTATTCATAAAGACAGAATGGTCTGGGATATGAAAATAGCTCCCCTGTTTTTGAAACGAGAATCAGATCATCTCCAAGTATAGTAACATTTTTCTTTTTCGCTGCATTCGCAATAAAACAAGTCTTTCCAATACCGCCAAACGCCAGTAGCAGCTTACCTTCTTTTCCATCAACCGCAACAGAAGCACCGTGAACAAATGTCATTCCCTGAGCAGCGAATAATATCTCAACCAAATATGGGGCATACCAAGTCTCTTCAGATGTCCACATGTTCACGTATTTATCACCAATCTGATAAGCCACACCAGTATAATCGCTCCTCATTATTTCACCCGGATAGAACTTTGAACATTCAGGAACCACTATTGCGTCATTTCTCTTATCAAGTTCTTCCATGTTTCTAATAAACAAACTATACTCTATATTCCTTAAGCCATTATATATTTCAAATCCGTCAAACTGTACTTTTATATTCTCCTGTATTCTATCGCTCCACTCTTTATCTGTACTATCAATAAATATTCCTACATTGTGGATTTGATAGATTGGCTTCATATTATCCATTTGGTGTCCCCTTTATCTATTTCATTGTATTCATCAATTTCTTAATGTATTGTATAGGTTTTCTAAAATAAAAATATCTTAAATATACAAAGAAGTAATGTCCATTTACAATCCTCCTAAACAGTTTTTCATCAGCTATGCCATTTTCATTGAGCAATTCTTTGTTTGATATATACATATTCTTTTTATACTCTAAAAAATATGACTTTAGAAACCCTTCTGTTTTTCTTAACCTCTCTTTAGAATACCCTTCTGATAACACTCTTATTACGGTATAATACAGCACATGGATGACTCCTAAGAATTCCAATTCACTTCTATAACTATTGAACTTTTCTTTCTCATTAAAGTAGTTAATCACATCGGCAAATCCCTCATGTAATTCAAAGATTCTATCTCCTTGTTTTGTATTTATTATGCTTCCGTCTCTTTGATAGTAATAATATAGCGGTGTTTTTGTTCTACCTACCTTGGATATCCTTATCGCGATCTTGGGTGTTGTTCCTACATCCTCATATATTTTCTTTTCAGGAAAGCGTATGTTTCCATCGATAAAAATACATTTTTTATAAATCTTATTCCATGCAGTAACGCCGCCTGTAATAAGATATTCTTTTTCATCAAGAATACTAACATTTATCTCATCGTCACAATAATTATAATTCTCTTCATCTCCATCATATACAGGCTTAAATCCAAAAACAAAAACATCTAAATCATTTTCAAAAATATGCTTAGAAGCTATCTTCAACAAATCTTTCCTAATATAGTCATCGCTATCCACAAATACTATATATTTACCTTGCGCCATCTCAATTCCTGTATTTCTTGCGCCTCCCAATCCTCTGTTCTCTTGATGTACTACACGTACAATATCTTGATACTCCTGCTCTATCTGATCTGCAAGAACTCCAGTATCATCAGTAGAACCATCATCTATTATCAATATTTCACACGAGTTATATGATTGGCATACTACTGATTCAACACATCTTCGCAAAAAATGAGATATATTGTATGCTGGAATAATTATTGAAAAATCCAAATCCTTACACACTACTAAACTCCTTGTCTTTATACACTATGTTTTATAAAATAGTATCCCCAATTTACGAAGTGCAAAGATAATAGAATTAATAATCCCAATATCTTTCATTTTTTTATTAATTCTGCTTGGAAGCGTATAAATACGTTCTGCTACATGTCCGACCTTTTTCCCAAATATCCTTGAAATCTTCTTTTCGAATTCCAACACACGTCTCTGTTCTTCTGAAATCCATGTCCCACTATACCAATGAATAGAATAGGTCTTATCCGTTTTTTCTAGTACACCTGTCAGATAATCTATCGGACAAAAATATTGAGCCGGATAAATTTTAACACCTTCAACCATCTGTATATCATTACAATCTTCTTCCTTATATCCATGTTTTTTTATTACTTCAGTTGCAAAGTCGAGCACTATTTTGGGATTCACTCTTCCATCATCACTTATGTATACTGATTTCTCGTAATACTCTTTAATCTCGCGACATATAGAATTCCCCTTTACAAATCCAATGCCAAGACCTGGAGCGACCATAGTTCTGCCTTTTTCTACCCCCATGAAACCATCACATCCAAGTAAATCATCTATTGGCTTTATTATTTCAACATCTGTATCAAAGTATAATCCACCGAAACTATATAATATCCAGAATCTTGCATAGTCGCTCACAAATGCCCACTTCTTTGCTTCATAGGCTTGTTTCACATACTGACAGATATTTACATCAAAGTTACCCTCATTCCATTCTTTGATCTCATACCCAGGACATCTTTGCTTCCAGCTTTCTATACACCTAATTGCATCATCTGGCTTAGGATTCCCACCAAACCAGCAATAATGTATTACTTTTGGTATCATTATTATCCTTTCCGTCTTTTTTGTCTTTTTATCATTTAACTTTTCCCAACAGAATTTATACTGAAGTGTTTCTCAAGTATTCAATATAATCCTCTCGCAGTACCAAGGCTAATAAGCTTCTTTCTTTCAGTACTGTCACATTATTATTTTACTGAGCCTATAAAAATCTAAAATGAAATTTGTGCCGATTCACTTAATGTTGTAAATCTTCAACTTTTGCGTTCCTTTTAGTCTGTTATAGAAAGATATTTTTTAAATACAACATCTATCAATTCTTGCAAAGTCATCTTTTCTATTTTTCTATTTCCCAAAATTTCATCATATTAATGCCTTCTCGCCTAAAAACCATAAAATTTGTCGGGATTTGTCAGTCTATTTGAATCTGTTTGAAAGACAAAGTCTGCCCCTCTATCAACAGAATATTTATACATTGTCAACAGTTTTGGATCATATTCCTTATACTGTGTTTTCAACACTCCAATATCGGCATATTCTTTTGATAATCTTAATGAAAATATTAGATGTTAAATCTGTACTACAGCTATCTGTAATTAAAAAATTTGTGCCAAGATAAAACGCTCTCTTCTATACCTAATTCTTCTTTATACGCTAGCACAACTATAAATATATAAGGTACGTCTTCTTTCATCTAACAGCCTCTACCTTGAACAATATACTATAGCTCCTTTCTCGCCGTAATCGAGAAATACCTCTGTCTTATAACCTTCTTTTTCCACTGCTTCAATTAAGCTATCATAATTTTCATTGCTCCATCCTGTCCTCCACAACCAGAACCTGTCATCAAAAACAGTTTCATTACTAATTTCCACATCTGTCATGTTCTTGGTGACCAAAGAATAATCAAATCCATATTGTTCTGTATAGTATTTTATAGGGTATGAAGGATACCCACAAAAATATATTAATTCCCCATAATCTTCTTCCGTAACATGTTGTGACCATATTTTGGCTATATCATTATCATATGCTTTATTCCAATTTTGTAATATAAAAGCAGCTGATATACTCAATGGAACAACTACTAATATAGCCAAGCAAAACAATAGAATCCTACTATTATTAACAATTTTTACAATATTGTTAATAATCACTACTAATACAAGTGTTAATATCGGCAAGAAAAACAAGCTATACCTTGCCTCTATCTGCCCTCTGGCATATAACATTTTTGCCACAAGCAAATAGTGAAACACATACGTGCTTAAAAAAGCAATCATTAATCTGGATTGTATCGTCCCCCCCCTATATCTATATATACAGCAACAGGAATATAGAAGAATAACAATCCCGACTATAATACAAGCAAATAAAATAATACTGTTATCTGGAAAATGCAATATCCAATGAATAACCTTGCCCATGTTTGTCATAAGATTACCCAGCATATCCATGGATAAATTCCTAAGATGATAATTATATACATCCTGCATTCTTGCTGTTTGAATTCTAAGGAAGAACCAAAATAACAGTAGCCCTAACGCCGCCCCACATGCAAAGATAGCCTGAATTCGCATAAACACATGTTTATCCTTTATGTACTCTAGGCTCTTTACATAAACAATAATAATAAGTGGTAAGCCAACTATTGCTGCTCCATATTGACTATAAATCGCCCCAACTATCATCAACATAAACAATATATAATAACGAATCACTTCTTTTGAAGTGGCACATTTCCCCTTAACCAATCGTATCCAGTAAAGCAGAGACAAAAAAAGAAACATCAGCATCAAACAGTATTCTGCACATTCCTGTACAAAATATATCCATTGATAGCAACATGAAAGTGCCACAACCGAAAGAGAAGCGTATAATTCTATACCTATAAGTTCTTTAACGGTTTTATAAAGCGCTATAAGTGAAATAATCCCCGGAATCAAATTAAAAAGTCTAAACCATACAACTGAACTACTAATCATCAGCCAAAAATGCATCACAAAATTATAAAGAGGTGGCTGATATGTATGCGTTACAATGTAATAAAAATTATAATCGCCTCCTGTAAATGGCCATTGCGAAAAATCATATTCACACCACTCATCTCCCCATAGGCCAGAGTGACATAGATTATTTACCATCATAAAGATTCCTAAACCAAAGCAAATATACTTTAGCATATCTTTTTTATCTATTTTTATGTTTTTCAAATATTCCAACATAGTTCTCTCTTTCTTTATGATTTTGTTACGTCTGCCAATAGAATTTATACGGAACTGTTTCACCAGTATTCAATACAACACCGTCATAATACCAGAACAGTACCATGACAGTAATAACAGCAAGTATTATAATTGTTTTTTTATTCCTAATGTACTTCCTGAAAAAATAACCATGAAGTATTGGAAGTGCAATAAGCAAATTATAACTTATTCTGTAAATTGTTGATTCAGATACATATGATGTCAACCACAAAACAAATCCCATTGCTATATAGAATGGTAAATATGAGAGTTTATTATCATACAAATCCTGATCTCTTTTTTTTATTCTCAAAAACACAGTGGGAACAACGCCCATTACAAGGTATCTTAATATGCCAAATCCTATTCCGGTCAAATAAAATCTTGTGATATACCAACCATAATGTGGAATAAACCTTAACAAAAAATCCATTGTGCTTATCATCCGCGGAATGATAAATATAATAATTGTTAACGCAACACATGCTGATATTCTGGTCTTCTGATATTTTTTTTCAGTAATCCAATCTCGAAAGAAATATACCATTACAAAAGGCAAAAATGAACTATGTATTAGTATCGCCACAATACACCATATCCAGTATTTCTTTTTATCTCCCTCCTTAAAAAGGTAGATAGTTGCCAGCAAAAAAAACGAGGCAGCCATTATCTGCCTATATATGTTAAAAGACATCTGGTAAAAAACCAACATATATGAGAAAACAGCAAATGTGAAGTTTATGTTTTTCCTATATGTGGCAAAAGCCTTAAACATAATATGTATCGTAATAATTGATACCGCCATCAATACTATTTGAAAACTCACATTATGTTTAAGAAGAAATCGAGTTATCCACACAAAAATAGATTTATAATCTACTAAGTCATATGTCCCATCAACTATTTCATTGGCATGAAAAATATAGTGATTGATATCAGTTCCTACTCCCCTTAATCCTGATATTGTCGCTGGGAACATTACCAATAAAACATATACTATTTTTTTCGTTATAACTCCTATTGTATGTGAATAAATCCAAGCCAGAAGTGTTGTTATAAAAACAATTCCTGCATAAAACAGCATATTGCATTCCCCGTTTATTGTCAGTTCAATATTTAAAAATAATCAAGCGAGTTTTTTCAAAATCATCTTATTAATCAGTTTATCAAATGTTATCTTTGAAATATCCGTTGGCAACTTATTCCGTAATTCTTTTCTCATTTTAAAAATCTTTATAAGATCAGATATTTTTATCTTTTCTGCATTTCTAAGCTTGTTAAAGGCCTTATATCCTTCACTGCTAAGTTTGATTCCTAGCTTATTAAATATTTCCTTTGAAATCTTCTCTTCCATATCCTCGATTGAAGATTTCTTCACTACAGTTGCCTGTCCTTCGTGCATCCTATATTTCAACAAAACTTCCGGAATCACCTCTATCCTACAGTGATGTCCATAAGCCATATCTATCCATATCCTATAATCTTCACTTTCCCCTGTTGAATACTGCAAATTATACTTTACAACAGCACTTTTCCTGAATGAAACCGTTGGATGAACTATTGGGTTTTTAAAGAGCAGTTCTGCATTTATATCTTTATAAGCAGTATATGATTTATAAAGCATTGTTACTGCACCAAAGGTTTCTGCAAAGGTACTAACCATATCTATATCAGGATGAGTATCTAGATATTCGACCTGTTTTGCAAACCGTTCAGATAGACAAATATCATCCGCATCCATTCTAAGGATATACTCTCCCTTGCTTTCCTTAAATCCACGATTCAAGGAATACGGCAAGCCTTTCCCTTTAATATTTATAAGTATCCTAAATCTGTCATCTTTTAGCCCATCTATTATTTCTTTTGTATCCGCTGCATCCCCATCCACAATCAACAAAACTTCGTAATTTTCATAGTTCTGGTCTTGAATACTCTTTATTGTCTCAGACAAATACTCCTTGTTTGGTTTGTATATGGGGATGATAACACTAATCAGCTTTTCGTTGCTTTCCATCATTATTTATGTGATTTCCTTCTCTTCATAATGGCTTTGCAGGAATGCCCACAAGTATTTCTCCATCTTTTTCATAAGAGTTGCAGACCACGGCTCCTGCAGCGATTTTTGTATAGTTGCCGAGAACAACCTCTCCAATTATGGATGCCCCAACCCCAATATCAACATGATCGCCTATAACCGGAGTATTCTGACCTTCTCTATCAGTGCCATTATTACCAATACATACATTCCCATGAATTTTACAGTATTCTCCACATCTTGCATCTCTGTGGACTATAATTCCCTGCGAATGATAGATTAGCAGTCCTTTTCCAAATGAATTACACGGAATACTCACACCAAGCTTCCATCCAAGCAAATTATGTTTCCTTCTATAATAGAGATTCAGAAGCTTGGTAATAGTATTTCCAGAAGTATTGCTGTAATACTCATCTTTCCTGAGATAAGTAATAAACTGGAACAACTTTCCTACTTCGCACTGTGTGATAAAAGAATGCAGTTTTCCTTTATATCCTATAGAACGGTACAATGACTCCTCTGTATCTAGGCATTCTATAAGTTTTTCTTTACTATCAATCATTTTATTTCCATTCCCCTGAAATATAGAACTGCTCCATTTTTTTCGATATATCATCTATATCATATCCACATTTTTTAATTGTTACCGATTCATCTTTTCTGATGTGGTATCTATACTTCAATATAGCTGATATCCATTTTTCAGTTGAATCATTCAGGCTCAGAAAATCAACATTCTCTGTTAACGCAACTTCTTCAGTTATCAAATCAGACATTATACAAGGCAAACTTGAACATTGAGCCTCAACAGCAGCTAATGGCAATCCTTCATATAATGAAGGCATAACATAAACATCTGCTGCATCCAGATATGGATAAATCTCTGGTTTAACATCGAGAAAAATAACTTCTTCTTCAACACCTAGTTGCTTTGTTAATTCTTTTACTTCTTCCTGCATGGGACCAATCCCAGATAAAAGCAATTTGGAGTTAGGTTCAGTTTTCTTTAATTCAGAAAACAGCCGAACCAAAAACGTCTGATTTTTTTGCTCAGTAAAACGTCCTGTGTGAATTATTACAAATTCATCTTCTATACCCAATTCTTTTCGTATTTTTTTTCTTAGTTGACTATTATATTTAAACTTGTCTATCTCCAATCCAGGCGGTATAACAATATCTTGTCCTTTATCTAATAAATCCTCAGGATACATCCATCTTGATGCCGCATGTGAGCAAGCAAAAAAATGTGTCCCCCATTCTTGAATTCTTCCTCTCATATATGAATAGATTAAATGTTTTAGTTTGCTTTTACCTGATATATAAGCACTATGCGAATGATATATTCTATATGATGCGCCTCCAACTAAAGCCGCATGTAAATATGGTGCTCTTAACGGAGTCGTATAATGTATATGCACAATATCATACGGATTCTTTTTTAGAAATTTTTCAATCTGCTTAGATTCATCAAAAATTCTTAATAAAGTATTCTTCTTATTAGAGTGAACCCAGTATTTTATTCCACCAAGCTTTTTCACTTCTTCGTCAAAGAATTCATTTTCATTTCTTAAAACCAAAAAATCAAACTGTACCTTGTTGCGATCAATTCTTCTATAAACATTCATCAAAAAAGATTCGATTCCCGCTTGTGAGAGTACTTCTGTGACATGTAAAACTCTTTTAATATTCGAATTATCCATCTAGTTACGCCGACCCTTTTCAACTTTTTGTTTAACTGCTATTAATATAAGAATTCCTAAATATAAACGTTTCTTTCCTAATATTGGTATTGCCTTTCTCGATAATGGTATTTGTAATTGATTTAAATTGGAGAACAACTCCTTAAAAGTCTGTCTCTTACTAATTTCATCTATTTTATCCATCTTACCTTTCAAATTTAAAAATGGATCAAGATATACACAGTTTTGGCAAACCACAATATAAATTATAGCTAGGAAAGAATAATACGCTTTTGTTTGTTCTTCGCTATATCCTATTGTATTTTTTCTTACTATGGATAACGTATACTCGAATTTTTCCACCTTTTGTGGATCAAAGCCGTGTACTGCCGAAGATAATAAAACTCTATAATGCAGTAATAAATCCCTGATATAAACCGCTTTAGATACTTGAGGATAAATGCGATAATTGAATTCAACATCTTCGGATTCTTTTACATTGCAGTTAAACCTTTCAGCTCCTATGAGGCTTTTACTATAAAGCTTACCCCAGGCAGTGCAGTTCTTCATGTCATACAAAAAAAAACTTTTTTTTTCTTGTGTATACTGTAGAAATTCCTGCTCATATGAAATATGTGGCACTGACTTAGCTCCATACTCTTTAACATAATTGAAGAAGACTATATCAGCTTTTTCTTTTTCGATAGTCTTAAAGGCAATTTCACAGCAATTAGGCTCAAGCCAATCATCTGCATCTAGGAACAGTATATAATTACCGCTTGCTACGTCCATTCCTCCATTACGAGCTTCTCCAAGTTTCTTTTTATGCTGACGTACTATAACTATGCGCTTATCTTTAATTGCTATTTTCTCAACTTTTTCGTTGGTACAATCCACTGATGTATCATCTATAACAACTATTATTTCCAAATTAGAATATGTTTGATAAATTACAGATTCAATACATTGCTCTATGTACTTTTCTGCATTATATGCTGGAATTACTATACTTATTGTTTTATTCATCAATAGATATCCCCATATACATTAAGTGAATTGACAGTAATGTTAGCACTCTTGCACATAACTAAGTACCCACATCATCATATGATCAAGAACCATATGCAAATCTTCTGCAATCTGCATATCATCTATTTCAACATGGATGCTATAGTCTGCCATTTCCTTCATTTTTCCGCCGCTGTAACCTACTATAGCAATTGTTTTCCCTCCATGAGACTTAGCATACTCCATAGCATTTACAACATTGGCACTATTTCCAGAACCTGAAATACCTATTAGAATATCTCCTTCCTTCATCTTCACAGAAAGAGGGAATCTGAATGCCTCCGCATAAGATTCATCGTTTGATACCGCCATCATTGTAGGGATGTTATCTGAAAGACACTCAAAATTATAGAGCGGTATTCCTTTCTTCATCTTCTCTGCATTTGGAATACCATCTGAACTATGACCATCCATTTTAAGCAGTCCCATATTTACACCTTTATTAAAATCTCCTGCATAATGACTGGCTGTGGCAGCACTTCCACCATTTCCACATATAAAAATATGCTTTCCTGATAATCTTGCCTCTTCAAGTACATTCATCACTGTATTGACATCTTCGAGGTTAAGCTTATTAAACACCTCGATCTCACGCTCACGATATGCCTTTAATTCGTTTAAAAAATCCATACTAATTCCTTCTATTGATAAGTTACATTCCTGCTTCTATTGCATCCTTAACTGTTTGTCTCACAGCTTCATCAGATGTGTGCTTAGGATTCCATCCGGTAGATAATACCTTTGATATGTCATAACTAAATCTAGGCACATCACCCTTCCATCCTCTGTCTCCTCCGGTATAATTAAACTTAACTTCCTTCAATCCAAGTTCTTCAACAACTATTTCAGCAATATGCGTCACAGTTGTTCCTGGACTGTTTACGCTAATATTATAAACAGTCTCTCCCTGAACGAAATTCTCTGTCAGTTTCATAATAGCTTCTACAAGATCTAAAACGTAAATATAGGGCTTGCACTGTGTTCCGTTTCCAAGGATTTCAAGTTCATTCGGATTATTCCTAAGCTTCCTTATGAAATCGAAAACTGCCCCATGTGTAAGTCTCGGTCCTATTACATTAGGAAATCTGAAAATAACTGCGGACAAATCACACATCGACACATAGGAAGATATTAGAGCCTCTGAAGCAAGTTTTGCTCCTCCATAATATGATACTGGCATCAGTCCGCCTGTTGTTTCAGTCAGTTCAACATCAAGCATTTCTCCATACACTGCTGACGTGGATGCAAAAAACAGCTTCTTTACATCTGCTTTTCTCATGCCTTCAAGTAATGCTCTTGTTGTAAGCAATGTATCATTAAAATCAATCGAAGGTTCTTTTCCGCCCTTCTGAATATCAGAATTTGCAGCAAGATGATATACAACATCTATGTTCTCATTTTCAAATATTTCATCTACCTTATTCTGATCTGCTAATTCAACATTTATAAACTTGAATTTCTGATCATCCGCTAAATGCACAATATTTTTATCGCTCATAATCAGTTTATCAGCACATATTACTTTATGTCCCGCTGCCAACAAACTATCAGTAAGATGTGAGCCTATAAATCCAGCTCCACCTGCAACCAGTATATTCATACTATAATTTTCCCTCCATTCGTAAAGAATTCTACGTTCCTTTTAATCTTATCAGTATCCCAGTCCCACCATTTGCTTTTAAGCAAATCATTTATAGTCGCCTCATCAAACCGATATCCGATGATATGACAAGGATTCCCCACCGCTATTGCATATGGTGGAATATCATGGGTCACCACAGCACCTGCACCTATAATTGATCCGGTTCCCAATGTTCCTTTTATAATTACGGCATTATCACCAACCCATACATCATTTTCAGCCATCCTTATCAACGTAAACAATACTTGCGCCGCTATTATCCATCTCGAATTCCATCTCTCTTAAGTGACTTAGTTTCTCTCTTACACTATTCTGCTTATCAGGCTTTACATAAAAAATCATAAAACCTGCTCCACCTGCGCCCAGAAGTTTTCCGCCAAGCGCACCAGCATTCACCGCTGCATCATATGTCTCATCTATTAGCGGATTTGAAATACCTGAAGCCAATGATTTTTTAAGCATCCAGTTTTCGTGTAAAAGTTCACCCATAGCATCAATATTGTTTTTTTGAAGCTCTTCCTTTAGTGTTCTTGTCAACTTACACATTTTTTGTTGAACCTGAGCTTTATCAACCTGTTTTACATTATTGCTCTGCTCTTTTAATATCTCCGATGCTGAATGAACTCCTCCCAGATAAAACATTAAAATATTATCCTCAAGTATACGATAACTATCTGGCTTCATAATTATTGGTTGAACATCAACAAAACCGTTTGGTTGAAAATCATAGAATTTTAATCCACCAAACGCTGCTGCAAATTGATCCTGTTTACCTATCGGCTCTCCAAGTTTACAAATCTCAACCTCACACGCATCTTTTGCCAATTTATATTTGCTTACATATTCTCCTTTATAAGTGTGAAGCAAGTGAAGTAATGCAACTGTAAATGAAGAAGAGCTTCCTAGTCCTGTTCCTGATGGAATATCTGCCATAGAACTAATCTCTACTCCTGATATTCCAAAATCATGTAAACATTGCCTAAAATACTTATGCTCAATCTCCTCATAATTCTTAACCGTTTCTGTCTTCGAGTACTTAAGTCTTATCTGATCTTTATGAAAATAATTGTGTATGGTCAAATACATATATTTACGTATAGTTGTACTTAATACGCATCCACCATATTTTTCATAAAAGCTCGGAAGATCGCTTCCACCTCCACAGAACGATACTCTAAATGGTGCTCTTGTTATAATCATTTGATATCCTTTCTTATATCGTGCTTATTTTAGGTTATTTTCTACTAATTAAAGCAAACCATTCACTGACGAGTCCTGATCATAATCGTGTGATACGATTTCATCTATAAGAATGGCTTTGCAACCGGCATTTTTACCTGCCCCAATGTCATTTGAACCATCTCCTATCATCCATGACTTACTTTCGACATAATGTTAAATATTTACTTCATAACGTATCGTCATTTCCAAAATAGTTCTGTTTTTTAGCAACCATATTTGAAACTGTAATAATAATGTTGGTAAATCCCAGGTCTCTAAAACATTCTATCTGATGCTGCAATATTGATTTTCCGTTGATAGGAATTAAGTTTTATGGAATATCATAAGTAATTGACTATATTCTCGTTCCTTTTCTGCCTGCCACTATTCTTATTTTTAATACTTCATTTTTCTATTCTTAATAGTCATTTTATCCAACCTTAGTCCACAGCAAAATACGTTGAATAATACTTATCACATATGTGCTTCCAACTATATTCATCAATAATACGTTGCTTGGCTTTTTCTCCAATTTCTTCTCGTTCTTCCAATGACATCGTCTCTGCTTTTTCTATCGCATCTTCCAGACTTCCCTCATCTTTGCTCCAATACAGGGCAGCACCTTCTGCTACTTCCCTGTTGAATCCAACATCAAATAGAAGATTAATTTTTGTACTCCCTAGTGATTCAAGAAGAGACGGATTAGTTCCGCCAACCTCATGACCATGAAAGTAGCCGTATGCATTTTCTCTAATCTTCTTTAATAGCTCAGCATCATAGACAGTGCCTACAAACTTAATTCTTCTGTCTTTATTGTATTGGTATTTTTGCTGTAATTCTTCAGCATATTTTGTGTTCTCAGTAGTTATGATTGCAAAATCCTTGTCTGTCTTACTATTCATAAACTCGCGAATCATTATGTCAAAGTTGTTTTCTGGAACAAATCTGCCAACGCTGATATAATATTCTTTATCACGCAGATTGTGCTTATTGAGCCATCCCACAAATTCAGGATCATCATCACTTATCTTGCTTGGTGTAATATACGAACCATATGCTATAAATGTAGTTTTAGGATAATAATATGAATACTCGTCCTGTATGTATTCCTCAATATGTTTGCTATCACATACAACTAAGTCTGCATTCTTTACTGCATATTTCTCGCTGAGTTTCCAATATTTACGAACACTTGTTCGCCACTTCCTTCTGGCATGCTCCCAACCGTCAGGATTCTGCCATATTTTTCCGCCAAAATTATGAACCCTCTTAACATATTTCTTTTCAAACGGTCCAACCCTTGATGCCAAGATATAAACAATAGGTTTTTCTATATGATTTCTTTCAATGTGATCACAGCACCATTTAAGTGCCTTAAGGTCATAGTAAATTGCTTGCGCCGCTCCAAGTTTTTCAGGTATATTTATTAGGAAACACTGTGCATTGCAGTAAGTGAATTCGTCTTTATTTATCCTTTTTGCTCCCGGCAAGCTGTCTATATCCATGTATCCCTGTCCATTTGCTTTACACGCCACATGGTACTTGATATTCTTACAATCTTTATGATGTTGCAGAAGATTCATGACAAACGACTCATAACCGCCATACTGTCCTATGCTCTTGCTTCCTACTATATAGACATGCTTTACTTCCTTTTCGTCCTCGGTGTCTGCTTCATAACTAGCCTTTGTTTCAGCATAGTTCTTGATTTCCACTTTCTTTCTCATGCAATACTCTTGATATCCATGTCTCTCGATTACACAAAACGCAACGCAAAAAATCAGCAAGACTCCTACCACTATTCTTGATATTGTATCTGCTCTATGGCGTATAAAGAAAACCACAATGTAGACTGCCGTAAGTATCATCTGCTGTACAACAATTATCTCAATAATTTCCTTCTTTGACATCCTGTCGATTCTTATCTCTATCCTCGGAAGCATGCTCTCTATATACGCATTCAATGCTACAATAAAGAAAGATATATATGTCGTAAGTATAAGGTGGCTTCCACGTGATGCCGTCAGAAATCCGAATCGTATAGCTATTGCCAAAGCAAATGACACTACGATTGCTACGACATCTATACAAAGCAATATGCTCTTTTTACATTTATAACTGCCAGTCTTGACAGATTCATTATTTTTCACAAGTTTGATCCTCACTAACCCTACAAACTAATTAGCTGGATTGAATTGCTAAGATAATTCAGAATCACTCTTTTGCTTTTTTCTTTATGTAATTATTTGAAACTGTACCACTCAACAATCTTTCCATTTTTGTTGGGAATATCATATTCCCATATTTAACATATAACTATGCCATGATTTTCAAGCTATTCCAGTGTTTTATATCTGCGGCCTTAAAGAATCCGAATATATACCTTGGCAATTCCGGCATAAACCAGAACTTTTTGAGAAAGTAGAAATCAAAGTCTTCATTAATCCTTGATTTAACTAGCTTTTCTCATTCTGATGATATTCTGTGAGTTTATATACAAAAGTCTCATAACCACCATATGCGCCTAATGATTTTGCACCTACCAGAAAAACGTGTTGAATTTTTTCTTTACTGCCTTGCTGCATTATATATTCCCACCTATTTTTAATATTGTGTCTATATAAAACCGTTTTATATAACATATTAGAGAGCGGAATAGCTTTTATACTTCTGAATTTTCTCCCATCATTCTTCAAGCATTACTACTCAACGCAAAATCACCTAATTATATAATTTTAGCTTCCATATACCCCTTAGCCAACCGGCAATCCCATGTCAATTAGACTCAGTTTAAATTTTCAACTCTAATTCCTGATTTGTTACATATACGCGATTTTCTACAATTTGATTTTCTCTAAATCCGTCTGGATACTGCTCATTTGTTTTGTTCCAAATATCTATTACAACTTTTTCAGCCTCTGTAAAGCTGTCTCTTGTTCCTAGCAATTTTTTAACTGTCTCTTTATCACTTAATTTATCTATCAAGCTTAAGTCTATATAATAGTTATGCTGAGTACTTAAAGAATAGCTCATACAATCCCAAATAAATCTGCATATGTTGTCTTTATTTATTAGATATTCTATTTTCTCTCGGATGTCAGTTCCTTTGTCTATATCTCGGTATATTAAATAAAGTCCTATAATATTAGTTCTTTCATAATAATCATCGCTGTATATATTAATTTGTTTATTTATGACATCATTACTTAATGTTTCTAATACTTTATCAAATGCATTCCTTCGTTTCTCAACAATTTCTTCAATTCCATACTTATTATAATCTTCCTGATTAAACCATTTGCGTATATTCCATAGTATGGTCATTTTCCCATAGTCTTTTTTTATTAATCTTATAAACTCATCGAATCGCTCATCATCTATTTTACTTAATCCAACAGCAATTAAATACTCAACTCTTCTTCTAGGGGACAATGCCATGAACTTTAATTGATCAGATAATTTATTGACATACTTATATAAAATCAGAATAATTGTGTTCCACTCATCACTGAAGTCTTTGCTCTTTAACTGCAAAATCTCAAAAAACTCTTTTTGATTGTCTGCATTCCATGAGCTTGCAACTTCTTTTATAATATCTTCACTTATATTATTGCTATGAATATTTACAGCAAATTGCCTTACTTGATCATTGATTATCGAGAAGCTATTAGATTGCATCGTAAAATACAGATCAAAATATCTTCCATTACTGATTCTTCCATCTAAAACGTTATTTTTATATTCATTTACTAAATTAATTATAAGCACACTGCTATCGATGTCTTTAGCATAATCATAAAAGTTAGGAAACATAACTGCCAAAAGCTTTATTGATTCCTTATGCTCTTCAAAAATAGTTAGGAATAATTTATCTCTTTCTTCTTTATTTCCTTTATTTACCCTTTCACCCCCGCCAAACTCATATCCTATTTTTTTATCTCTATCGCTTGAAACAAAACAGCTTGGGTTATCATATATAATTTCATATAACTTTAAATCGTTAAGTCGTATTGTTTCCAACAATAACCAATCAAATATGCATAATTGTTTGAAGAAAGCAATTTCATTATTAATCATTCTATTTATAACTGTATTTATATACCTTGTTACATCCCTCAAATCACTCAAATTGTCAGAAATTAATGACAGAGCGTTGCTGACGTCTTCAATTCTTTCATCTTCCCAATTATTCTTTTTTAACAGATTTGTGCTTGCTTTATTTGTAATCAAATTTATAATATCTTCATCAATAGACGGCACTTCATATTCAACCTGAACAATCTTTTTTAAGTATGCTTTATCAATGTTTTCTTTTTCTAAAGCATATTCCAATCTTTCCTTGTCATATACAAGAATATAAGTAATATGATTTAAGCTCAATATATCTGCAACTGTTTTAAGCAAAAGTACACTGTTCTTGCTATCCATACGCTCAATGTTGTCAATAACAACTACGATTTTCTTATTTGTTACAGACAGATATTTATTCAATTGATTCTTTATGTCTGATAGGCTTGGCTCATTGCTATCTATAAAAACGCCTTCAAAGTTTTTAACATGACTATTTGCGCTGAATATTGCATGAATAATCTTGTTTTTCATTTTTGTTATTTGAATCTCATCATATCCGCTCTCAATGTGAGGTAATACTGTTTCTAATAAATTATTTATCACTGCTATTGGATTTTCATAACTCCACGCATTAAAATCAATAAGGTCTATTAACTCATCCTCTTCAAGCTTCTTTTTTACATTAGCTATAATTGTTGTTTTTCCACTTCCCCACTTTCCATTTAACCCAACCGTAATGCTTGTTTTATGTGCAGGCAACTTGATTGCATCGCACATAGTATCTATTATTTCAGAACGATTTAATAAATCATAATCCATCGGCTTATCTTCTAAAAAGACTTTACCGCATGAATCCGGAATATTTCCTTCATAGAGCTTTTTAAGTGTTATTATTTCATCCTTGATTTCAATATCTTCGCGTATAATGTTACTGCTTCTGATAATTAGTACCAATGTCAAAAATATACCAATTATCAGACACAATAGCGCGTGGCACTGCATCTGAAATAATAGATACAATATTATATAAATCATTCCCAATGCAAGGAAAGCAATTGTAGACTCCATTAACCATGTATCTATGACTCCCCAAATTTGTGACTGTATCCATCTTTTCACGTTGACTCTCATTAATATCGTGACAAGTATAATTAATCCTAATACAACCATTTCCAAGCTTCCAATTTTTCGTACTATGATGCTCGGAATATTCAAGAAATCTATCAATAACAAAATAATCACTATCAAAAGTGCTCCACTAATTATTTTGTTACTCTCTTTATCTGCAAAATAATCTTTCAATACTTTAAAAGATTTCATAAGTTTATTCACACAATCAATTAACATATATTCAATCATTTATAAACAATTTAAACCATCTGCCAATGTGTTGTTCAAGTTTGATAAATAATCAAACATATCATTTTATCGTAACACTGATACACAAATTTATAAAGCATACATAGTGAAAATGTGACAGATAAACTGAAGAATTAAGTTTTATTTAATAATTAGTTACGTCGATTTTCTAATTATAAAATTTTATAGTGTGTAGTCTGCATATGGTGACATACCGGCACATATTCTTTCCAAATAATCTTTTGTATTCTTGTCAATTACCACATTTCCAATTCTTATTGATTCATTATCTTTATACTCGTTAACAAAAATACCATTATAAAGCGCTCTGAGTTTTTTTTCGATCTTAACATTTATCTTATCATTCGATTTTGAATAGCTTTCGTTATCTTCAAGTAGATAAGAAATTATTTCTATAGCATACTCATCTGTTTTAAATATTTCATTTAGCTTTTTGTCATTTTCCCCATTTATAAACTCTACATATTCATCATGTCTTACAAGATACAATCCTATCATGACAGGTATCAAGCAGCATAAATAGAAAATCTCTGATTTTTCATTTTTGAATTGACAATATAATTCTTTAGTATGCATTGGTTTAAATGCCGCTATTTTTGCTCTATTATAAAAATTTGCCGTTTCCCTAATAGACATATCAAGTATTTGAACAACCCTTCTGCATACATTTTCATATACCCATGTCCCATTATTTAATCCAATATCACTATAGAATACTTCCATATTAGCTTTAGGTAAATTGAATCTATAATCAAAAAACCTGTCTAAATATCTGCACGCATCAAAATTCATGCCATAATAATTAGATATACCCTTGTACAGAGGAACTTCCACTGTGGTGCGCTCTCGACAAAATGCTCAATCTACGATGAATAACAATGTTTAGGGAAATCGAGTAGGAGGCGGTGACTAACCGCCGTCCTCTCACAGCACCGTACGTACCGTTCGGTATACGGCGCTTTCAATAGTTGACGTGCACAGACTGATAGGCTGTGGCTAAATCATAAAAGC
>Ga0129317_1000731_pt1 | contig 30323 bp, 44 predicted proteins | sample Cm1ome_FD_94430 | JGI IMG/M metagenome (GOLD analysis project Ga0129317, IMG submission 94430) | Eastern black-and-white colobus group fecal microbial communities from Wisconsin, USA - Cm1105 metagenome | ecosystem: Host-associated > Mammals > Digestive system > Large intestine > Fecal | place... | reverse complement strand
TGAAGCGGATTTGGTAAAGGAAATTGAAAATGAAAGCGGTGCCGATAATATCGGCATCATTGCCGTATTCCGTGCGGATGGCGTGGTTAAAAACCCGGCCATTTACCATGCGGAAAGCGGCGAATTTACAAAGGTGGGCTATACAGACAATGATTTTGTTATGGCATCCGGCCAGTATGTGGTAATAAACACCTACACGGGCAAGAAAAACGTGTATTTACTGGACGGCGTGACCCAGGCAGAGATTGAAAGCAACCGCACACCATACGGAATGATTGATTGGGACGTGGTAATTGAAAAATACGGCCAGGTAATCAATGAATATTTGGACGAGGATGGGGATTTTATCCAGTTGCAGGACGGCACCAATACCATTACCTATTCAGCAGAAGAGGGAACCAGTTACCTTTCCGTGTCTATTTATTACAGAATTTCATATTTGGGGGTGTGATTATGGAAATACATGTTTATGACCGCAACCTTAGAAGATTGGGGCACATTGAAAATCACACATCCTTACAGTGGCACCGCAAATATTACGAAGCCGGAACCTTTGAACTTCATTGCCCGGTTACGGATGAAAACCTTAGACTTTTGCAACCGGGGAACATCATAACCAAAGGGGACAACAAGGGGGAAGCCGCCGTGATAAGAGGGGACCAAACAGAAGAGGAAAGCACACTGGTAAACGAAATCACAAGGAATGGGATATTTTTGCCCGTGTACCTGGGGGACCGTTTGACCGGGCCGCTTTTCAATTTCAGCGGCACTGTGGAAGATGCCATGCACTTTATGATTAACCGCATGGAAGCCGTGCCACTTTTGCAGTTGGGAACAACCACCGGGGACACAACCCAAATACAATTCCAGGCTACTTACAAGAATGTGTTGGAATACCTCACGAAGTTGGCCAAATATGCAGAAATCGGTTTTAGGATTGTGCCGGATTTTAAAGCCAAGACCATGACCTTTGAAACATACAAGGGCGTGAACAGAACCCAGGCACAAGGTAAAAATCCAAGGGTTATATTTTCCGAAAGTTACGATAATCTGAACCAGGCGAAGCACAATTACAGTGATGCAACTATGAAAACCAAGGTAATTGTGGGCGGTGCCGGGGATGGTGCAAACCGTATCTATGTAACAGTGGGCGGTGGCACCGGGTTTGACCTTAGAGAAGTGTTTTTGGATGCCAAGGACATAAACAAAGACGAAATGACGGATGCGGAGTATTTGGCAGCCCTTACAACCAGGGGGCAGGAATACCTTAATGAAAACAAGGTATTTGAAAACTTTGAAGCGGAAGCAGAAGCAGACGTTAATTTTACCTACGGAAAAGACTATGACCTGGGGGATATTGTGACAGTAAAAAAGAAAAAGTGGAACACCGCACAGAACCTAAGAATTACGGAACTTTGCGAGGTTTACGAATACGGGGGCATGTATGTGGTGCCCACTTTTGGGGATGCCCTACCCACAAAGATAAAATGGGACGAATAAGGAAAGGAGAAGAAAAGGACCATGGCAGTAAGAGGATTTTTTTACAATGCCACAGACTTGAACGATACCGAGCGTACATATAACGGCGAGGATATGAACCAGGACAAAGCCCCTTTTTATAAAGAGGGCGTGGTTTATGGGCATCTTCAAGTTACGGCAGAGGGCGGCAGCATGGAAGTAAAAGTGGACGGTGGACCCAAAACGGGCTATGCCTATATAAATATGCACACCATACACAACACATCCGTTTTGCCCCTCACATTGAGCCAGGCAAGCGGTACACTGCCAAGAATTGACCGTGTTGTTATTCGCAATGACCAAACGGAAAGAAGGCCAAGCATCTTTATCAAAGAGGGGGCATTTTCAAGCAATCCGCAAGCCCCGGAACTGATAAACAATGATGCTATCCAGGAAAAAAGCCTTGCACGCATTTACATCCCGGCCGGAGCCGTGGAGATTACCCAGGCCAATATTACGGATGAACGTGCAGACGAAACAGTGTGTGGCTTCATTGCTTCACAATTCCAGGATTTTGATTTTAACCAATTTTCCGCCCAGTTTAATGCCTGGTTTGCCCAAGAAAAAGCATCCATGGAAGCGGACCACGCCGATTTTGTGGAAGAGTATGCGGAAATGACCCAGGCGTTTATGGATGACCAGGCAGCCGCATGGAATAAGTGGTTTGAGGAAAAGCAAACGGAACTTTCCGGGGATGTGGCCGGAAAATTGCAGTTACAGATTGATGGATTGACCACAAAGGTACACAATATGGCCTTTAAGGTTCGCATGGAATACCTTTTGGAAACAATCCAGGCAGCAGTTACCGTTACACTTACCAACACAACCACGGGAACTGTACAGACGGCGGAAATTTCAGAAAGCGGCATTGGCTTTTATATCACAGAAGCCGGGGACTACACCCTGGAAACTGGCATGGAAAGTGTTATGGCCATTCCAAAAGCATTTTCCGTGGACAATGTGGATTTGATGCACGAAATGACCGTGGCGTTGCGTGAGGGCACAAACATGGCCTATATCGGCAACTACATGGGCACATATTTATTAAAAGAAAGTGAGGAATAAAGGATGAAAGGATTTCCTAAAGTAATCAAAACCAAGTCGGACCTGGTAAATACTCACAAACTGGTATTAAAGGGCCGCCTGAACAAAGAAGATTGGTTGGCAGCAGTTGAAAAACTGGAAAATCAGAACTGGATTTCATGCCCGGTAATCGAAATGTCAGAGGATAGAAAGACCGTAACAATTATGTTTTGTAATGAAGCGGCAGCAGAACAGAAAGTAAAAAATGGTTCCGTATATCCGACAATCAACGCCGTGGAAACCGTGACATTGGAGCAGACAGAGGAAGAGGTTGCAGAGAACAAAACACCGATTGTTCATACGGTTTTAACCCTTTCCAAAGCATTATTGACGGGCACCACAACCGTTTACATCCCGGCAGCAGTTACATATTATGACCGCCTGGGCATTACAGAAGCAGAAGTGGAAGAAATGAAAGGAGCGTTGGCGTAATGAGTAGATTATTTGTTTATGACGAAAACATGACGGATGAACGTGCAAAAATTACGGTGGCCAAGATGGCAGCCATTTCCGACATTGTGGCCCCGGAAAAGCAGTATATCCAGTATACCGCCGAGGGAGAAGTTACCGTGATGGGCGGATGTGTCATTGCGGTGGGCGAAACATCCGTTTTCAAGACCGTGGAAACGGCACTTACCAAAGCCAATTTGGACCAGGGAAGTGATTTTGCCCATGGTAGTGATTATTATATTTACATTTGCGACCCTGGAACGGATGACCAGGACGAAATCTATTTGATTTCCTTAAATTCTTCCTGGCCGGATGGGGATGCCTGGGACGATACAAACACCCGTAAACTGGGCGGCTTCCATTATGGCCGTGTAAGAAATGTGGATGACTACGGCAGAGCAATCAACACAAGCGGTTCCGTGCGTGGTAGCGGTTGGGAAAGCAATACCCGTGTGGATATTATCCCAAATTCCGTATGGACCACAAAGCACCGCCCTAAGTGTGAGCCATCCGGCATGGTTTACATGGGGAACGCATTATGGGGGGATATTTACCTTTCCAGTGATGATGGTGCCAATGGCTTGCAATCCGTTTATGGCGGTACACCTATCACGGGAACCGAGGGCCTTAACTGGTATATTGCCGGGGAAAGGGCACGCCGTGTGGGTAAGAGATTGCCGGACTACATGGAATTTACCGTGGCAGCAGACGGAAGCCCCCAGGGCTTAGATGCTTCCAATACAAACGGATGGACCGCCACAACCAACACCGCAAGAACAACCGTTGGCAAGATTGCAAACGCCGTAAGTGCGTTGAATATCTGCGACCTGGTGGGAAATGTTTGGAAGTGGCTTAATGAATTGATGCATGACCCTACCGGGTCAACTGCGGCATGGCATGACGTGTTCAGTGGTTATGGCCAGGCTTGCATGTATTCGGCAACTGGCTTGCACGCCCTCCTTGGTGGCGGCTATTGGGACGGCGGCGTTCACTGCGGTTCCCGTGCGGTCTACTGCGACATTTACCCGTGGTACGTGAACACGTACGTTGGCGTGTGGTGCGTGTGTGACAGTCTGTAATCTGTTTGGGTGGGCGAAAGCCCACCCTATGAGGTAAAAACAATGGCAGAAAATAAACAAAACACCACCAACAAAACTGCGGACCCGTACATGGATAGCATGGTTTTGTATCAAAAAGTTTATGATTTCCTAAAATACATTTACCCAGTGTTGGCACAATTTCCGAAATTTGAGAAATTTGCATTGCAGACACAGATTAAGACGGCAATGTTTGAAATGCTAAAAAGTATTATCCGTTTCAAGAAAACCGGGACCAAAAGCCACATTTACAATGCGGATGTAGAATTGCAATTTTTAAAAACCCTCATACGCCTATCCTATGACCTGGAATATAAGGCAATGAGCAAACACCGCTATGAAGTGGCAAGCCGACACCTGGCAGAAATCGGCAAGATAACGGGCGGCATTATCGAAGCCGTGAAAGATGGAAAATGGAAATAATAAATATATGGGGAAACTGTTAATTCGCACCGCATGTTTCGTGGCTTGCACGCCCTCATTGGTGGCGGCAATTGGAACAACGGCGTTCACTGCGGTTCCCGTGCGGTCAACTGCAACAATTACCCGTGGAACGTGAACACGAACATTGGCGTGTGGTGCGTGTGTGACTTGAAAACCATTACAGACACAGAAACCCAAGTGGTTACTGGCAAAGATTTATCTATCCTATTTTGATAAGTCAGACGGTTTTCCCGTTCCGGGGTATACCCGGACAAACTAACAAAGGCACCGCCTTTGAGTAGAATATAAAATTTGAAAATTGGTAGGGCAAATAATGAAAACAGAAAAGGGATTGCATGACAAGATATGCACCTTTGACAATGCCGATACCTCATACCACCAGGCCGCAAAATGCAAGCGGTACAGTGAAGAGGTATTGGCATTTTCTATGTCAAAGGAAGAGGAACTATTAAGGGCAGTGGATGAACTGCAAACGCTTAACTATAACCAGGGAGAATATACCGTTTTCAAAGTATGGGAGCCAAAAGAAAGGCTTATTATGGCACTGCCATTCTATGACAGAGTGGTGCAGCACATGATTATAAACGCCATTGGCCCGGTATTTGAGAGAGGATTTTATTACCATTCCTATGCGTGCCGTGAGGGTAAGGGGATGCACGCCGCCAGTAATCAGTTATACGGGTGGATGTATGAACTTATGGACCGGGACGGGTTGCGGATTTATGCCTTTAAAGGGGATATAAGTAAATATTTTGCATCCATTCCGCATGATGGCCTAAAGGATGAAATCCGGCGGTACATAGGGGACAAGAATGTTTTACGCCTTACGGATGACATTATAGATAAAAACGGAATATTGCCGGATGGCGTGGGCATCCCGGTGGGCAATCTCACAAGTCAGACCTTTGCCAATGTGTACGGCAACCGCCTGGATAAGTTTGTGAAACACACCTTACATGCACCGTATTACATCCGTTACATGGATGATTTTGTGATTTTATCCCCGGACCTTAACCAGTTACGGGAATGGCAGAAACGCATTGAAGAATTTTCGGAAGAGGAAATGAAATTGCACATAAATCCGAAAAGCACCATCCTTTATGCCGGAAATGGGATTGATTTCTGCGGATATATCCACCATCCAAATTATCGGAAAGTCCGCAAGGGTTCCGTCAGACGGTTAAAGAAAGACGTTAAGGCATTGAAAGCCGGGAAACTGGACCGGGAGCAGTTTAACCGCAAATACCAAAGTCGGATTGGCCACATGGGCCATGCGGACACCTACCACCTTACAAAAGCCATAGAATATGATTTGTTGTTTTGGGAATTTGAGCAGACAGAAAGCGGCCTGGTGGTGCCAGTGTAAATGGGTCAGAATTTTAAGACCCAGGGGCGTATCATACCAGTATGAAATTTAGGCAGTAAGGGGGTGTGAAATATGGATTTGCAGACGTTGATTATTGCCATGGGCGTGCCAAGTGCCGTGACGGGTTTGTGCTTCTTTTGGATTGAACAGAAGATAAAAAAGAACCAGGCAAAACTTGAAGAAAAGGAAAAAATGCGTGAGAAAAACGAAATTCTCATTATCAAAAGCACTATGGCATCAATAGCCCTGGGAGAAGCCACCGCAACGGCATTGAAAAACGGCCATTGCAACGGCGAAACAGAAGCAGCGTTGGAATATGCACGAAAAGTAAAGCATGAGCAAAAAGACTTCCTTATTGAGCAGGGTATAAAAGCCCTGGACTAAACGCCCACAAGCCACAAGGCTTTTGGAATAAAGAAAAAATGAAAGGAGAAACACACCATGAAAAACGTCAACTGGGTTAGAAAACTCACAAGCCGTAAGTTATGGACGGCGGTAGCATCTTTTGTTTCCATGATGATTGTAGCAACCGGGGGAGCCGAAAGCACCGCAACCCAGGTAACAGCCCTCATTATGGCAGGGGCTTCCGTTATTGCTTACATCATTGGCGAGGGCTTAACAGATGCAAGCAACGCCGGAGTTATCGAAGCGGACACAGAAGTTGAAGTGGCAGCGGAAGAGGTGTAACAGATGGACAAGCAGGAATTTATTAAGGCAATAGCCGGGTATGTTGCGAAATACGCCAGTGCTTACGGCATCCTGGTACATAGTCCGATTATTGCCCAGGCCATTCTTGAAAGTGCCTGGGGCGAAAGCAAACTGGCCGCCGTGTACCACAATTATTTTGGCCTTAAATGCGGGTCAAAATGGACCGGGAAAAGCATAAACCTTTCCACCATGGAAGAATATACACCGGGAACCCTTACACAGATTAAGGACAATTTCCGTGTATATGACAATATGGAAGAGGGCGTGAAAGGATATTTTGAGTTTATCCAGTTATCCCGGTACCACAATTTAAGGGGTATCACAGACCCCAAGGAATACCTGGAAACCATTAAGGCGGACGGGTACGCCACAAGTAGTAAGTACGTTGAAAACACCATGCGAGTGTTGGAACAGTACAATTTGCAGCAGTATGACACAAAGGGGGAAGATAATATGGCAAAATTAGCAAGTGCCGTGGTTGCCCAGGCCAGTGCCTGGATTGGCAGAAGTGAAGCGGCAGGAACACACAAGGCCATCATTGATGTATATAATAGCCACAAGCCACTTGCCAGGGGCTACAAGGTAAAATATACGGATGCCTGGTGCGCAACATTTGTTTCCGCCGTGGCCATCAAGTGTGGCCTTACGGACATTATCCCAACAGAGTGTGGATGTGGTCAAATGATTGCATTGTTTAAGTCCCTGGGCGAATGGGTGGAAAGTGACAACAGAACACCAAACGCCGGGGAAATCATTTTTTATGATTGGGACGATACGGGCAAGGGAGATAATGCCGGATGGCCGGACCATGTGGGCATTGTTGAAAAGGTAAGTGGTGGAAAGATTACCGTCATTGAGGGTAATTATTCCAATGCCGTGAAACGCCGTACCCTGGCAGTAAACGGCCGTTATATCCGTGGCTATGGCGTTCCGAAGTATGACAAGGAAAGCAGCACAACCCAGGCAGCCACAAAGAGCGTGGCAGAGGTAGCCAAAGAGGTTATTGCCGGAAAGTGGGGCAATGGAGCCGACAGAAAGAAACGCCTGGAAGCAGCAGGGTATAATTATTCCGAAGTCCAGGCAAAGGTAAACCAGTTAGCCAAAGGAACCGCCGCAGCCACAAAGAGCGTGGCAGAGGTAGCCAAAGAGGTTATTGCCGGAAAGTGGGGCAATGGAGCTGACAGAAAGAAACGCCTGGAAGCAGCAGGGTATAATTATTCCCAGGTCCAGGCAAAAGTCAACGCCATGTTGAAATAATGTAACCAGTAAACAATTACCGCCTTATGGAACACATCCAGGCCAAAAGCAAGGAAATTGAATATATCACAGATTAGGCACATGTCAATAAAAGGCATGTGCTTTTAATTTGTAAAAAAATAAAAATATCCCGTGATATGTATTGACATATACCGGGATATGTGATAAGATAAAGACAGTTAAGGAAGATACTTAACGAATACATGGGCAAGCATAGAAAGGAGATAACATGAGCGAGAATATGACAGACAAGCAGATGGAAGTCATTTTGAACCTGGTAGCCGACAAATTCAGTAATTGCAAGACCATGGAAGAGGTTGCCAAAGCCGTGCAGGAAGTAAGGGACATGGCAAAAAAAGAAAAGCCCAATGAATAGGCTTTAAGGAGAACAGAAAGGGCGGTGGACTTGCCAAAACCGCCCAATCCGTTAAAAATATTATAAAAGGATTGTGGAAGAATGGCAAGACCAAAGAGCGAAGAATTTAACCAAATTAAGTACCAACATGAGTACAACAAAAAGAACTATGACCGAATAGAAATTACAGTGCCGAAAGGTAGAAAAGCGGTAATAAAAGAAGCGGCCCAGGCAGCAGGGCAAAGCGTAAATGAATTTATTGCCCAGGCCATTGATGAAAGAATGGGAAAAACCGAGTAAGCAAAAGCCAGGGCGGCAGCAGGACCGCCCGGCAACTAAAACGGCCACGCTGACCATGGGCGGCGTGAGGGTCCAAAGCCCCTATAAACAGTTGATGGGTTGCAACAAAGGGCGTTGCGGTGTTGGTTGACAAGTTTCTGCCAGGGTTTAATGTGAACCGGGCGGCGTGCAGCAGATACGGGTAAACGGCGGCACACCAACAAATTTTAAGACCGGGAACCCGGACCCCACAACGCCCAAATGGTTGTAACGAAACAGAAAAATTAGTATAATCAAAGAAAGTGGGAAAAGTAAATGAAACGAAAGCGAGGAACTTAACATGGCACTGTTTAAAAATCTATTTTCAAAAAAGCAGGAAACACCAACGCAACCAATCCAGGAAGCACCAACACAACCAAAAGGGGTTGTTAAATCACAACGGCATAAACTGGAAAACCTGGAAGCACACATGGAAGATATTATGGGACTTGTGGAGAAAAACGAGAACTATAAACTTTCAAAAAAGGCAATTATTGACGAGGGTTTAGAAAATGAAAAAATTTATGAATTTGAAATTTTAGGAAACACAACATGTAGTATTGGGGGGGGGGGTGGAGAAATACAAGTATTTGTGTCTAACACCTACATTGGAGATATAAAGAAAGGCAGCAGAACCAAAGTTAAGAAATTGCTTGAAAGCGGAAATATTAAAAGCATTACCGCAGAAATTTCCGGCGGAAACTATAAAATTGTTCGTTATGATAGTGGCCGGGATGAATATTTTTATGATAAATTGGAAGATGCTTTTGGCATCACTATTGAAATCACTTACCGGGAAGAGATTGCAAAGGAAAATTGAAACACGATAAGCAATAACAAGAGAGATTAGGACGGCACGGAAATGTTTCCGTGCCCGTTTCAACTTACGGGAGTGGATTTCATGGGAAAATACTATAAACATTTAAGTCAAAATGATAGGATAAAGATGGAAACAATGCTTAATTCCGGCCACAAGGTGGTTGAGGTTGCGGAATACTTGCATGTCCACAGAAGCACAATATATAGGGAAATGAAAAGGGGCGAATATACCCACCGCAACAGTGACTACACCGAGGAAGTGAGATATAGCAGTGATTTGGGGCAGCAAACCCACGATTGGAACGCCCAGGGAAAGGGCCGCAGCATCAAAATTGGGAATGATTTGCCGCTTGCGGAATATATAGAGGATAAAATTGTAAATGATAAGTATAGCCCGGAAGCGGCGTTGGTAGCAGTTGCCCAAAGCGGCCTTGAATTTAGCACCACCATAAGCGTGCGGACCCTTTACCGATATATTGACAATGGTATTTTCCTTAAACTGACCAACAAGGATTTGCCAGTGAAAGGCAAAAAGAAGAAACACAATAAGAAAGTGAAAACACAGAAGAGAGCAGCAGCCGGGGAAAGCATAGAGAACCGCCCGGAAGAGGTAAAGAACCGGGAAACATTTGGACACTGGGAAATGGACACCGTGAAAGGAAAGAAAGGCGTAACAAAATCATGTATGCTTGTTTTGACCGAAAGAAAAACCAGGAATGAGGTTATTATAAAATTGCAGGACCAAAAAGCGGAAAGCGTGGTGGATGCCCTGGACCGCTTAGAAAGAAAATGGGGCGAAATGTTCACAAAGATATTCCGCAGCATCACAGTGGACAATGGCGTGGAGTTTTCAGACTATGAGGGTTTGGAACGGTCCGCCATCAACGAGGGAGAGAAACGGACATTTGTGTTTTACTGCCATCCATACAGTAGTTGGGAGAGGGGCACCAACGAAAACAACAACCGCCTTATCCGCCGCCACATTCCGAAAGGGGAAGATTTTGACGAAAAGCAGGACCGGGACATTGAATATATAGAAAACTGGATAAACAACTATCCAAGGGGGATATTTGGCTTTAAGACTTCCGCCCAACTCTTTGAGGAAGAGGTTAAGAAACTGGCCTAAAATTATTTTTCAAAAAAAGTTGTCGCAAAACTATTGACAAAATATAAAGCTAAGTTGTAAAATCAAATGCGACAAGGGTTAATAACTCTATCGCATTTGATTTTTTTATTGGAAAAATCAGAGTGTTACAAGAGAAAATAAAACTCTTGTGGCACTCTTTTTATTTGCAGAGAAAACGAAAGAAAGGTGGTTGGAAATGAGAAAAGGAGCGAAAAGGCTTAATTTCACGGATAGGCAGAAGATTGAGAGCATGATTAAATCCGGGGCAAAGGTTGTGGAGATAGCCCAGGCGGTAGGAGTACACCGGGCCACCATTTACAACGAAATGAAGCGTGGCGGCGAACCTTACCAGGCAGAAGTGGCACAGAGGGCATTATAAACACGGTCCGGCAGCAGGACCAGGAAAGCGAGGAACTTAACATGAGGAAATTAAAAGTAAATGATTTCTTTTGTGGATGCGGCGGAATGGGCATAGCGTTCCAAAATGCAGGATATGAGATAGCCGGAGCCTGGGATTTTGATAAATACGCCGTTGCCAGTTACCGGGAGAACGTGGGGGACCATGTAACCCAGGCAGACATAAAAGAATTAAATCACACACAGATACCAAAAGCGGACGTTTGGGCGTTTGGCTTCCCTTGCCAGGATTTAAGCGTGGCAGGAAAGCAACGTGGACTTGTTTTAAAATGCCAGGCTTGCGGTGCAGAAATCGAAATAAACCCGGAAGAATATACCGGACAGACATTTTGCCCGGATTGTAGCAGTACGGATTTAAAGACAGCAAGCCGTTCCGGGTGCTTCTTTGAAATGATGCGATTATTAGAGGAAACCCAGGAGAATGAACCGCAGAACATGCCGGCCGTTATCATTGCGGAAAACGTGAGAGGGTTAAAACCATTCTTGCCAGTGCTTGAAGCGGAATACAAACGCCATGGCTACACTGCCCACATTGAAATGTTCAATTCCAAATGGTGGGGCGTATCACAAAACCGTGAGCGTTATGCAGTAGTAGGAACCAGGGATGATTTGCACCTTTCCTTTGAGTTTCCGAAAGAGCAACACGAATTTGTCCCCAAATTATCGGACTTCCTGGATAAAAACGTGGATGAAAAATATTATATCCCGGATGAAAAGGCAAAAACCATCATCACCCAGGCATTGGAAAAGTTGGAAACACTGGGAAAATGCCATGCGTGTATCACGCCGGACAGATTAAACAAACGCCAAAACGGACCAAGGGCAAAAGCAGAGGACGAACCAATGTTTACACTGACCGCCCAGGACTTACACGGCGTAATCATACTGGAAGAGGGAGTGGAAGAGGAAGATTTAAAGGCGGAAATTTGCCGGGAAAGTGGATTGTTGGACCCAAATGGATGCGGCAAGACGTTGAGAGTTGGGGGGGGAACTCCTTAACCAAGAAACACAATTATCAACATGTGTTAGTTTGCCGTTGACGGTAGCAGTATTGGACAAAGGAAATAAAGTAAGCAAAATCACGGACATTGCCCCATGCCTTACGGGAAGAGATTACAAAGGATGGGCAAAGAAAGCGGAAGCCATTGCCGTGATTGAGGAAGCGAGGAACTTAACATGAGCGAAATACCACAATGTGTAATGGTTGGACACCTGGACATTAAGGCACTGGATATTTGTAAACGTGTCTATGACCCGGCAGGAATAGCCCCAACCCTTACCACGTCCGGGGGGGGTACAGAGAAGTGAAAATATTTGATACAAAACGCCTACGGGTTAGAAAACTGACACCAACAGAATACGGCCGGTTGCAGGCTTTTCCAATGGACAGTTGGAAACAAGTGGTTTCAGATAGCCAGGCATATAAACAATTTGGAAATGCAGTAACAACCACAGTATTTACACCAATAGCGGAGCAGATTGCAAAGGCAATCATGGAAGCAGAAAACCACAAAGAAAGCGAGGAACTTAACATGGATGCAGAAAATAAGGAATTTGGCATGAACCCACCAACCCAGGAAGAGGTTACGGATGGACCGGCAGCAGGACAGCAGGGCACCAACCAGGAAGAGGTAACGGAAGCCAACACCGGGCATATTGGAGCCGGGGAAATGGCGGAATTTATCACAGAAACACTATTCAATGAAACTTTGGTGCCTGGAATTTTGTTTGAAAAAATCAAAAACAGTATCATGCAAACGCTGACCCAGGAATTTGATGGAAAGACCATTGGGGAACCCAAGGAAGATGCCAGGGATTGGACGGCGGCAGAAAAAGCATTGAATGACATGTTGGAGAAGTATGCAAACATGGGCCCGGCCGGGATGTATGGCATCCGCATTTTATCCCCTTTAAAAGTGCGATTGGACCAGGGAGAGAAAACGCCGGATTTGTTCAATAATATTGTGAGTGCCACAAGATAGAAAGAGAGGAAGCAACCATGCAACAGATTTTAATTATGGGCATCCTGGCCCTGGTTATTTTAATAGGCGGCATTACATACCTGGGAATTGCCGGGGCAGCAATCATTTATTGCCTGGGCGGCAATGGCAGCCCACGAAACCGCCGCATTTTATTTGGCATCCTGGGCGTGCTTATGATTTATGCCTTTGTATGCGTGTGCATATACCTGGCAAAGTACGGGTGGCCAATATGATACGCCTAAAAGATTTCCTTGCAATTTTGCGCCAATCGGACAGATTGCAGATTTTTAAGGATGGAAAACCAATATACACCGGGTACCTGGCACTTATCGTTCACAATCCGCAGATTGAAGCGGAAATGGATGCAGTAATTACCAATTTCCGGGCGGTGCCGGAAATAAGGCATAAGCAATGGAAAGAACGGGGATTGATGGCACCAATGGAGCCGGAAGAAATGCCGCAATATGCCTTTTCAGATTTGCAGATGCAATTATATTACACCATTTACATTTAGGAGAATGAAACCATGGCAGAAATGACAGTGGAAATAAAAGTTTCAGACATGCCAAGAGTAATGGCCATGTTGGCCAGGTATAAGAAAATACAAAGGCGGCGTGCCTGGGTAAATAAAACCAAAACAAAGAAAGCGAGGAACCGAGGATGGAGAACGTAAAAGACTATCAGCCAATCAATGGCGTGGTGGAGCCGGATTTTTTGGAATATCTCAAAAAGACTTTCCAAGGATGGCAGCAGTATTTTGAAGAGGGCACAACCCTGGGCACCAGGGAGATTGCAAAAATGCAGGAAAGGGTTATGGGTGCCAAATTAAATTCCCGTTTTGGGTTTGAGGTAGTTGCCCACCGTGGCCTGGATGACGAGGACCAAGACCGCTTTACCCTTATGATTTACAAGAACCGTGAAGCGGTGGAAAATGACCCACCACTTTATCATTTCACAACACAAATTTACAGATAAGAAAGCGAGGAACTTAACATGGGAAATGCACTTGCAGTATTTATGGGGACAGAAAGACAGAGAACAACGCCGGATTTTATCAAAAGCAGCAGGAAACGCACCTTTGAAGTGCCGGACCTGGCAGCAGATACCCAGGAAATGAACACGAAAAGAGAAATTAAAGCCATCATGGCCGCCATTGACAAAGAAATGGTCAGTTATAAGAGCCTGGCAGAATTGGATTTTCGTGCCGGGTATATGACCGGGAAGATTTACGAAAAGGAAGCCGTGGGGCTTATCACACCGGGCCACCGTGATGCACTTATAGGAATTTTATATGCAAAATATGAAACCATCCGTGGTTTGGAAATCGGCGGTGCCGGATGCAATTTGTAATAAACGGATTGAAATATGACACAGAGAAGATGGAAAAGGTGGCAAACGTAAAGAAGTGGTACCAGGTGGACACCATTCTTACCCGTGCCGCTTATCCAGGCAAAGAAGTGGGCCGGATGTATGATTGCCAATTATGGAAATCTGCAAAAGGGAATTGGTTATTGACCCATGAGGAAGATTATGCAAAGACCTACGGCCAGGCAATCCGGGAAGAGGAAGCCAAGAGCCTTTTAATGAGATATGCAACGGATATTTACGAAAAGTTGTATGGAGACTTAGAGGAAGCATAAGAAAAGCGAAACCCGGTTGCAAAGGTGGGGACCTAAAACAACCGGGTAATGAACTTAACACCCATATTATAACACAATATATAGAGAAAATAAAGCATCATTTCACTATATATAGAAAGGAAGCGCGTATGGTTGTTGGTTTAATTATTGGAGCCGCCGTGTTGGCGGTCGGCTTCCTGGTAATTCTTGCGGTAGCAGTTACGGCAGCAGGACACGCCCAGGAAGAGTTTATGGATTGATTTTTGAAAAGGTGCAACACCACTATCCCGTCCTTGTAATGGGTATTAACAAATGAACGAACCCAAAAATTATATAGAAATATATATTTTGTTTATTTGGTACCTGGTGGGTAGGTGGTTTGAATATAAAGGTGGGGACCAATGAAAAGAAAATATTATGATGATTACGATTATGAGGAAGCATACCAAAAGCAGTGTGACACCTTAGAGGAATGGGAATTGGAAAGGTTGATGAAAGAGGGAAAGGTTGAGTGCCTTTACAGAACTACCACAACCAAGTCCGAGAACATCAAAAGCGGCACAACATTACTGGAAGCCCAGGTGTACCCGTCATTCAAAGACAAAAAGGATGTGCCAGTGACCGCTAAGAAGAGGGAAACACGCCCATCCCAAAAGAATTTAAACGATAAGAACGCAAGGCGGTACCTTATACGCCTGGCCAATATCAATTTTGGGAAAGGGGATATTTGGGCCACATTTGGGTGGGATGAAGCCCATTACCCGGAAAACATGGATGCAGCCCAAAGGGATGTAAGGAACTTCATAAAACGTATCAATTACCGCCGGAAGAAAGCAGGGATGGAAAATATTAAATATATTTACATCATTGCAGCAGACGGAAACACCAGGCCACATTTTCACATTCTGATGACCGGGGACGGCGTGGACCGTGACGAGTTAGAAGAATTATGGGGAAAATGCGAAAGACCGAACACCCGGAGAATAAAGCCGGATGACAATTTTATTATCACGGGCCTGGCAACATACATTTCCAACAATCCGCACGGGACAAAAAGGTGGTGCCCATCAAAGAACCTCAAAAAGCCGGACCCACCAAAACGCAGTTATTCAAAATTCAAGAAATCCAGGGTGGAAAGAATGGCCAGGGACTACGAAACATTGAAAACGCAGATGGAAAAGGCTTACCCAGGTTATAAATTCCTGGATGCAGAGGTTAAATACAACGGCATTAACGCCGCATTTTACATATACGCCCGGATGGTGCGGAATTGAAAGGAGAACAGACCATGAAAACAATTTCAGTTATCAACCTCAAAGGCGGCGTGGGCAAGACTACCACCGCCACATCCCTTGCGGAACTATTGGCAGAGGGGGACAAGAAAAGAAAGCGGCCTGGCAGCAGGGTTTTGTTATTTGACAATGACAAGCAGGGCAACACTTCCAAGTTGTTTGGAGTATATGACCGGGAACATGAAGCCCAGGCGTGCAAGATTTTAAAGACCGGGCGGATTGCCGGAAATATCAAAGATACCAAGGAACCAAACATGGACATTATCCCATGCAATTATTTCATGGAGTTGGCAGAATTGGAAATTAAGGCAGACCAGGAACATGCCCAACATGAAAGATACAAGGCGGCACTGGAAGAGGTTGCCGGATATTATGACTATTGCATTATAGACAATCCGCCGGACCTGGGGATGAATGTTATAAACGCACTGGTGGCAACGGATGAAATTATTATACCCGTGTACTTAGATGCCTATTCATTGGACGGCCTGGAAGAGTTGGTGGAGCAAATAAACCAAATAAGGGCATTAAACCCAAAGGCACGCCTTTCCGGCGTTCTGATTGCGGACTATGAAAAGACAGATACAAGCGAGGAAGCGGAAGCCTGGTTGAGAAATCGCAGTGGGTTCCCGGTATTCATTCAGAAAATCAGACATTCCAAGAAAGTAAAAGATGCCACGATTTACGGACAGACACCTTGCCATTACAACATCCGAAGCGGAGCCGCCCAGGACTATAAAAAGTTTGTCGCAGAATATACGGGCCTTTATGGGCACCAGGTAGCAGGGGAAAGGAGATAAGACCATGGGATTTAATATTTTGGATATTGTGAACGGAACCACCAGGGCAGCAGCAGAAGAAAACCAGGGTTACCGGGATATTACTTTGAATTACCAGGACATTGTTGTGACAAAGCATAACAAATATAGCATGGACGAATTGGAAGAACTGGCCATGAGCATTGAAACGGTCGGATTGCAGCAACCACTTACATTGGGCCGTGTGAACGGGGAATGGTGGTTGGAAAGCGGCCACCGCCGCCATAGCAGTATTGGCATGTTACTGGCAGAGGGAAAAACCCAGTTTGAGAATGTGCCGTGCCGTTACAAGGAATACAAGAGTGAAACAGAATTTAGAATTGCATTACTTATGGGCAACACATTCAACCGTAAAATGACAGACTTTGACCTTATGAACCAGGCCAGGGAATGGAAAGAGGTTTTGACCCAGGCGAAAAAAGAGGGGCTTATTGTTCTTGAAAAGGGCCAACGCATCCGTGATTTTGTGGTGGCTATCCTGGGAGAGAGTGACGGAAAAATTGGCACCCTGGAAGCAATTAACAACAAAGCCACGCCGGAAGTAAAGGCAGAATTTGAAAAGGGCACCATGGGAATTACCGCCGCATACAACGCAAGCCAACTTCCGCCGGAAGAACAAAGGGAGATTGCCGCCCAGGCAGCAGCCGGGCAGGATGTGAAGTGTGCAGAAATCAAAGCCCAGGTGGAAGAGAAAAAGAACCGCCGGGAAGAGGAAGCCAAGGCACAAAATATGTCAGATACCGACACCACGGAAGAGGAAAAAGCCAATGCCAAGAAATTACACGCCGTCAAAATGATTGAGAAATATTATATATACCTCAATGACGAAGAGGTGGGCATTTTGGAACGAATGTTGGAAGATTGCAAACGCCGTAAGCGTGAATACGCATTGGACGAAGAATAAGGGGGCCGAGATATGAAGATGCAAAACATGAAACGTGGGGAAACCACGGAGCAGATAACACTTTTTAACTGGGCCAATAACAATTTACACGCCTTGCCATGCCTGGCACTTATGTATCATGTGCCAAATGAGGGCAAAAGGACCAATGGGGCAGTGTTAAAGGCGGCCGGGATGAAATCCGGCGTGCCGGATGTGGTTTTGCCAGTGCCGTGCAATGGCTTCCACGGGCTTTACCTGGAAATGAAGTATGGCAGAAATAAGACAACGCAGGAGCAGGAAGCATTTATGGCCATGTTGCGGCGGCAGGGATATAAAACGGCCGTGGCTTATGGATTTGAGGATGCCAAGGCGGAAATCCTGGCATATTTGCAGGAACCGGGAAAGATGCCATTGGAAAAGTGCCTGGCTTCCCCGTGGATTGCCGGAAAGTGTGATGGCGTGCAGATGCCGGGGCGGATGTTTGCAAAGACACCGTGCCGGGAATGTGCAAAGCATGAGCCTACCAGGGCAGAACGGACCATTGAAGAGAATATGGCAGCGGTGCAGGAGCAGTTTAAAAGACCAATCACAAAAGCCGTTGCAGATTTATCCGCCGGAAAAGCCATTGGAAATTTAAGCCTGGAAGATACATTGGAAACCATAAACCAAAACCTGGCCTTTTTGGTAAGGGGCCAGGAATTGACGGTGGAACAATCGGCAGCAGTTTTGACCGTTGCCATGGAAGCATATAAACAAGCCAAGAAAGAGAGGGTATAACCATGAACAAAAAAACAGACGGTGGGCACCAAATTGATGAAGCGGATTTGAGAGAAATGCAGGAAGAGGAACCCAGGGAAATGCCGGATGGCGTTGAAACACAGACGGGCACATGCAGATTTTGCGGACAAGCCGGAATTATCCACACACTTACACCGTGGAGCCAGGAAAATGTGGATGAAGAGGTTACATGTAAATGCGATTGTGACCAGGCCAAAAAATATGCAGAAAGCAAGGAACGTGTGCAGAAAGCCAAGAACCGTATCACGGAATTATTTGGCAGCAGTGCAGAAAAACCAGTGGATGAAGCGGTGGTTAATATCATGCTTGCCACAGTGGATGCCATAGAAGCCAAGGCCATGAAAGGTATTAGTATTGACGTTGGCCAGGGCGTAAAGGCAAAGGTATCAAAGATGGCAAAGGAGAGTATTAAGGTTGAGCGTTCCGAAACCTCAAAGAAGATTTACGAAGAATAAACAGTGAAAGGGTGCGTGCAACATGGGCAGCCGATTGGAAGCGGATATTAAGACGACAGCCAGGAGCATTATACAAGGCAACGAAAAAAGAAAAAAGAGAATAAAGACCAAAACGGCCAGTGCTTTTGACGTTATGGCGGCGGCAGTGGTAGAAGATGCCTTGCGTGCTTCATGCGGAAATATCCAAAGCGGCAAAGCCCGGAAGCAGATGCAGGAAAAGATTTATAAGAGCATTGTTTATAATACGCCTTATGAATACATAGCGGATGCCGTGTGTGGCCGCAGACAATTCTATGAATATCGCACAGAGTTTATAACACTGGTAGCAGAAGCCATGGACATGCTGCCAGGGAAAGGGGAAGATAATGGGAATTGACGTAAGTAGATTTAAAGTGGTGCATAGTGACAAGGTATATAACGCACTGGCAATTATGGACGTGCAGATGCCGGATATGGACTTTGAGAAAAGAGAAACATTCACAAAAGCCAAATTCCTTGATGTACTTGTAATCAATGAGGACGGCAATGTGGTATCAATCCATGATGAAGCGTGGACATTTCAGTTTATACCAATCATGGCAGGGAGATAATGGCCAGGCGGCAGCAGGGCCGTAAGTGGGTCAGAATGTGGAAAAGATTTGTTTTAATATAGGCTTATGGGTAGCAGTACACCTATAAGCCTATGACCATGAAGAAAGGATGGTGGCAGCAGTGAAAGAATATGCAAAAGATTTCTACCAATCGGCAGCCTGGAAGAGAGCCAGGCAGACCGTGATTAAAAGAGCCAATGGGTTATGTGAACGCTGCAAGGCAGCAGGGCAATTTGTTCCGGGCGTGATTGTCCACCACAAAGAATATATAACGCCTGGAAACATACATGATGCCAGTGTCACATTGAACCTAGACAACCTGGAATTGGTATGTGAGGATTGCCACAACAAAGAACACAAGAGCAAACCAAACGGACGTTACCGTTTTGGAAGTGATGGAAGATTATTACCACCAATGCAGCAGGACACCCCCCGGGGTGGTCGAAAAATGGACCCCTCAAAAGAACCGAGGGAGTTACCTCAAAAAAACTCTGCAAGGTCGCACGCATATGAGGGGGGTTAAATTATGGCAGAAGATACAAAGAAAAACGAGAAGAAAGCAACCAAAAGAGTAAATAAACTGACAAATGCCAGGATAAAAAAAGAGATAGAGTTTTTACAACCAATGTTCGCCGGAATTGATGACGAGGACAAGAAAAACCTTGTAAATTCACTGATTGAGGAAGCGGCGTTTTTAAAAGTGGCGTGCTTCCAGGCGAAAGAGGAATTGAAAAAAGAGGGCCTTACAACGGAAACGGTAAACGCTTCCCAAAAATTTGTAAAAGCCCACCCGTCAGCCACGATTTATGAAAAATATTCACGCCAATATACGGCAATTATTCACACACTTATTGAGTATTTGCCGCCGAAAGAAAAGAAAAATATTAGCAGATTGGCAGCCCTAAGAAATGGATAATTATATTTTCCAATACTGGGAAGCCATCCAAAATGGCACCGTTACAGTTGGAAAGTGGATAAGAACCATCTACAAAATATTGGTGGATGGATTGAATAGTGGCAAATGGGACTTTGACGAAGATAAAGCCAATAAGGCAATCAATTTCATAGAAAACTTTTGCCATCATTCAGAGGGCCGAAATGACTTACTAAAACTTGAACTATGGCAAAAGGCCATAGTAAGTGCCATTTTTGGCATTATGGATAAAAAGACCGGGTACCGACAATTTAGAGAGGTTTTTATTGTGGTGGCCCGTAAGAATGGCAAGACATTATTTGCCGCAGCAATAGCAGCATACATGGCTTACATTGATGGAGAATATGGAGCAAAATTGTACTTCCTGGCACCCAAATTGGACCAGGCAGAACTTGTTTATGATGCTTTTTATCAGATTGTCCAGGCGGATGACGAATTGGAAAGCATTACGAAAAAACGCCGCAGTGATATTTACATAAAAGAGTTTAATACCAGTGTAAAGAAAATTGCATTTAATTCCAAAAAGTCGGATGGCTTTAACCCTCAAATGGTAGTCAATGACGAAATGGAAGCCTGGCCAGGGGACCAGGGCCTTAAACAGTATGAGGTTATGACCTCTGCCCTGGGTGCAAGAAAGCAGCCTCTTATTTTATCCATATCCACGGCCGGGTACATCAATGATGGAATTTATGATGAACTTATGCGGCGTGCTACCTCATTCCTCAAAGGCAATTCCAAGGAAAGTAGAATATTACCATTCCTTTACATGATTGATGATATAGAGAAATGGGACACCATAGAGGAATTGAAAAAGAGCAATCCAAACCTGGGCGTTTCCGTTTCAGAGGAATTTTATATTGAGCAGATAGAGATTGCAAAGGCATCCCTTTCAAAGAAAGTGGAGTTTTTGACAAAATACTGCAACATCAAACAAAATTCCAGTGTTGCATGGCTTGATTACTGGGATGTAATGAGGGCGGTTAATGAAGATATTAAGGTTTCCCTGGAAGAGTACCGGGGATGTTATTGCGTTGGCGGCATAGACCTTTCACGCACAACAGACTTAACCGCCGCTTCCGTTGTGATTTGGAAGAATGGCAAGTGGAATGTCATTACAAAATTCTATATGCCACGGAAGCGTTACGAAATTGCAGTGAATGAAGATAATGTGCCATACAACCTTTACAAAGAAAAAGGATTTTTGCAAATATCCGGGGAAAACCAGGTGGACTATAAGGATGTGTATAACTGGTTTATCGAACTGGTAAAAGTTTATAAAATCCGTCCGCTAAAAATCGGATATGACCGTTATAGTGCCGGGTACCTGGTGGATGAACTGAAAATGGCCGGGTTCCAAACGGATGACGTTTACCAGGGCACGAACCTCACGCCAATACTTAACCAGTTTGAGGGAGATTTAAAGGATGGCAAGTATAACCTGGGGGATAATACCCTTTTGGCATCCCATTTCCTCAATGTGGCCGTGGAAATCAATATGAATGATAGCCGCATGAAGCCCGTTAAGATTGAAAAACGTATGAGAATAGACGGTGCCGTTTCCGTGTTTGATGCAATGACTATGGTATCAAAATATCACAGTGAGATTGGCAAAAAACTAATGAATGAAGCGGCGTAAAAACGGCCCGGCAGCAGGATTTTAAAGTGGGTCAGAATTTTAACACCAATAATTTTACAATAGGTCCATGGATGTGTTCCATGGGCCTATTTTTGAGGAAAGGGGGTAATATTACGGGAATTATCGCAAATGTAATGGGAGCCTTTAGAGCGAAATACAGACCACTATTGTTGAGCCGTGGCGAGTATGTACCAACCGGGACCCTACGGGACAATGATATTGTTGGAGCCATTGCGGATGCTATTGCAAAGAATGTGGGAAAACTCACGCCCCAGGTAGTCCGAAAGGATGAAAAAGGCATGGTTATAAAAAACGATTACCTGGCAAGGCTTTTGAAATTAAGACCATGCCCGGAAATGTCAACCTATGATTTTTTGTATAGGATTGCATCCGATTTGGTTTACACGTCAAATTCCTTTTCTGTGATTTTTTGGAATGATGACTTTACAAGAGTAACAAGCATCCAACCAATCACAACAAAAAGTTTTCGTATTTTTGAGGATGACAAGCACAATATCCTTTTCCGCTTCCGTTGGGACTATGACGGGGAAACATATACGGTTCCATACCAGTGCGTTATACACCTAAAGGCCAGGTATAACAAAAAGCGTTTCCTGGGAACGTCCCCGGATATTGAGTTAAAGCGAAGCCTGGACCTCATAGAAACATCCGGCGAAACAGTAAAGAACATTGTCAACCGTTCCAATTCCCTTGCCGGATATTTGAAATATAACAACTTGGCAGACAATAACGAATTGAAGCAGATAGCCAAGGACTTCCAGGAAGCCTATATGAACGCCGACAACGCCGGGGGCATTGCAGCCATTGACAGTACCGTGGAATTTAAGGAAATCAGCCAAAGGGCACCGAATGTTCCAACAAACCAAATTACATTCCTACGGGATAATGTTTACCGCTATTACGGCGTAAATGAAAAGGTGCTTACATCCACCTTATCGGACCAGGAATGGATTTCATTTTATGAAAATGTCATTGAACCCGTGGCAATCCAGTTGGGGTATGAGTTTACATACAAACTTCTTACACCAAGGGAAATTGGATATGGCAACAAGATTGAGTTTACCGCCAATCTTTTGCAGTATGCCACATTACAGACCAGGGACACCATAGGCGGAAACATGTTTGACCGTGGAGCCATGACAATAAACGAATACAGAGCGTTGATGTACTACGGCCCGGTAGAAGATGGGGACGTAAGAATGGTGTCACTTAACTATGTAAAAGCAGGGGACCAAAGCCTTTACCAAGTCGGAAAGGACGGCAGCAAAGAAGAACCGCCCCAGGATAAGCAACGCAAGGCAATGGAAGCGGCGGCCCGTGCCTATTTTGAAGCTATGAAAGGGGGTTAAGGAAATGCCAAAGGGAGCCAAACAGTTTGTGGCTTGCAAAAACGCTAAGAACGCCACCGTTGGAAAATTCTATGAATTTAAAAACGCCACAGAAACTTCCGTGGACCTATATTTTTACGGGGACATTGTAAGTGATTGGTGGGGAGCATGGCAGGAAGAGGACCAGTACCCGGAAGCAATAAAGAATTTCCTGGCAGAAGCAAACGGCCGGGACTTAAACATTTACATCAATTCCGGTGGCGGTTCCGTTTTCGCAGGTATCGCAATTTACAACATGCTGAAACGCTATGAGGGCAAAAAACATGTATATGTGGATGCCCTGGCCGGGTCCATTGCATCCGTGCTTCCGTTTGTGGACAGTGATATGCCAACCATACCGTCAAACGCCTATTTGATGATACACAAGGCGTGGGCGTTGTGTGAGGGCAATGCCATTGAGTTGCGGAAGATGGCGGACACATTGGAAAGCATAGAGGTTGGAATTTTGAACATTTACGAAGAACATTTGGCCGAGGGTGTGACCATTGAAACCATTAAGGAATTGATGGAAGCGGAAACCTGGTTGAATGGAAGCCAGGCGGCCCAGTATTTCAAAGTAAAGGTTGGAGAAGAAAACCAGGTGGCGGCGGCAGTGCAGGACTACACGAAAATGTATTGCAATAATGCACCAAAGGAACTTTTGCAGGACCAGGGAGCCGCAGGGCAGCAGGACCAGGCAGCAGACCGGGAAATGCGTAACAAAATTATTCAGTTATCCATATCCCACATGGGGTAATGGGCAAATATGAAAGGAGATTAAAAACATGAAATTCAAGACAAGAGAAGAATTGATGGCCATGAATAAAAAAGACCTCAAAGCCCGTTTGGCGGACCTGGGGAAGATGGCCAAGGACCTTTCCGGCAAAGATTTGACGGATGCCATGGACGAAGCCAAGATTATTGGCGAAATCCTGGATGAAATCAAAGGCCGTGAAGAGTTGATGGCAGCCGCAATGGCAGCCGGAGCAGATGACCCTATGGATGGCGGCGGAAAGCCGGGCGAAAGTGGGGCAGAGCCTAAGAACCAGGCGAGAGCGAAAAGTGGAAAGGCATTAAAGGACGGCAAAGCCGTTTCCTACCAGGCAAAAGTCCTGGTAAATCCCCGTAACGCAATGACCACAGACGGCGTGGCAATGCCGCAGCATAGCAGTGCAGAGATTTCCCCGGCGTTTAACAATGTTTCTTCCCTCATTGACCGTGTAAAAACGGTACCGCTTCCGGGCGGAGAGAGTTATAAACGCCCTTATGTTGTTTCCTACGGGGACGGAGCAGGAAGCACCGCTGAAAATGCGGACTACAATGTTTCCGAGCCGGAATTTAACTATGCGGAAATCGTACGTGAGAAAATCACGGCATATGCAGAAGAACCGGAAGAAATGGTTAAATTGCCGGATGCAGATTATGACGGCGTTGTAGAAGAAAGCGTAACCCGTGCAATTAAGCGTTACGCATCCCGTCAGATTTTGGTGGGTCCTGGTGGAACTGGAAAATTCCGTGGTATTTTCTTCAACCCTACGGAAGCAAAAGAGCAGGTAATTGACCCGGCAACGGACATTACCACAATCACTGCCATTGATGATGCCACCCTGGATGAAATTATTTATTCCTACGGTGGGGACGAGAATGTGGAAGATATTGCCGTGCTTATCCTCAACAAGAAAGACCTCAAAAAGTTTGCTAAGTTGCGTGATAAGCAGGGCCGCAAGGTATACACCATCAAGAACCATGGAAACACTGGAACCATTGATGAAGTACCTTACATCATCAATTCCGCATGTGCTGAAATCGGCGGTGCAGCAGACAGTTACGCCATGGCTTATGGCCATATGAGCAATTATGAGGTTGCAATTTTCTCCGATATTGACGCAAGAAAATCCGAGCATTACAAATTCAAGCAGGGACAGATTGCTTACCGTGCGGATGTGTTCATGGGCGGAAACGTGGTTGCGAAAAACGGCTTTATCCGTGTAAAGAACCCTACCGCATAAGGTAGCAGGAAAGGCGGCAGAGCATGACCAAGGAAGAGTTAATTGCTAAAGCCAAATTGAGAATAAGAAAAACGTCAAAAGACGATTTGGACCAGGATGTGGGGCAACTTGTAGAGGTTGCCCTTGCAGACTTAAAGCGTTTTGGGGTCCATTCCTCATATTTGGATGAAGCAAACATTAAGGACCCCTTAATTATCGAAGCCGCATTGCTTTACGCCAAAGCCAATTTTGGCAACCCGGAGAACCATGCAGAGTTAATGGCATCCTATAACATGATATGCACCAAAATCAAAGGCGGTGGTTACCATAGAAGCAATAGTGACACTGTTAATTAAGAAAAACCAAACGGAATACCTGGAAAGCAAAGTATTTGGAGAAATCCACCCGGTCGGCCGTGATGAATTTGCGGCAGCAGGACAAAAAGGGTACAAAGCGGACATGATGGTGGAAGTTTGGGGGTTTGAATATGAAAACCAAACAGAAATTATGGTGGATGGCAAGAAATATGCCATTTACCGCACCTACGGGCCAAAGAGCAACGGAAAAATTGAATTATACGCAGGGGAAAGGGTGGGCAAAGGTTGAAAACATCCATTGACAACCTGGACGAAGCCATAAAAGCCCAGTTAGAGGATTGGAGCAATGAGGAATTAAAACGTGCGGTAAATGAGGGAATAGAAGAAACCGCAGCCGCAGCCGCCAAAACACTAAGGCAGGGCGGTCCGTACCAGGAAAGAACGGGGAAATATACAAAAGATTGGACATATGACCAAAGAAGCGGCAGAACGTCCGTTGTCACTGGTTTAAATGCCTATTCAATGTATAACAAAAAGAATTACCAGTTGACCCATTTGCTGGAAAAAGGCCACCAGTTACGCCGGGGCGGCAGAAAAATTGGGGATGTAAAGGCGTTTGAACACATTGCCCCGGTCAATGACACCCTGGGAGATTTGGCCGTTGCAAAAATTGAACAGAAAGTGAGGGGATAACATGAATGTGACAACGGAAAAGTTAGTGGAGAGAGCCAAGGCGTTTGGGGAAAAACACGGCGTTCCGATTGCTAAAAATGCGTTTGAGGGAACTGTTGATGACCCAGTGCCATCACTTCCCTACCTGGTTTATTTATTACCTCACGAAACTGGCAGAGGGGCGGACGGATTAAACAATCTGAAAGCCAAAGATATTGACTTTGAACTTTATACGGCAGGAGATAACCAGGAACGTGAGGACCTGGCAGCAGCGTTGGAAACAGAAATTTTAATGGATGTTGAATATGAAATGTTTTTGGCACCCATCCAGGATGAAGAATGTTACCAAACGGCTTATGAAGTCAAGGGCTTACTTACTAAAACGAAAGGAGCAAACAAGGCATGAACAAAGAAAGTATTGTTTTAGGCAGCGGAGATTTGTATTGTACCGAATTTGAGGGAACAGACAAGGAACTGCCTACCAACGAAGCGTTGGAAACAGAAAAAAACCGCCTGGGCCATATTAAAGGCGGTGCAGAAATTGAGTATGCACCATCTTTCTATGAAGCCAAGGACGATATGGGCAAAGTGTCCAAGGTAATCATTACCGAAGAGGAAGCAACCCTTAAATCCGGCATTATGACGTGGTGTGGCACTACACTTGAAAAGTTGTGTCAGACCGCAAGGGTTACAGAGGACACGGAAAAGAAGAAACGTATTGTAAAAATCGGCGGCATTGGCAATGCAACGGGCAAGAAATACGTTATTCATTTTGTCCACAAGGATGATGTGGACGGGGATGTGCGAGTTACCATTGTGGGTAATAACCAGGCAGGATTTACCATTGCCTTTGCAAAGGATAGCGAAACCGTTATTGATGCAGAGTTTAAGGCACAGCCTATGGACAAAGAGGGCACACTTATCCTTTATGAAGAGGATATGGACGAAACCGCCGCCACTACCGAGTAATTATTTATTAAGCGGCCAGGGATAAGCACCCAGGCCGCTTGTTTGTTAGAAAGGAGCCGACAACATGGCAGTAAAAGAATTTAATTGCAACAAACTGAAAAGAACCTTTTGGCCGTTCACTCTGAAAGATAAGACAGACGAGAACGGCAATGTGATTGAAAAGGGCAAAAAAATCATTGTGCGTATGCCGCAGAAGCAGGTTTTTGAAGCCATCAAGGACTTACAGAGTGTGGATGAAGAAAATGCCACCATAGAAGATACAGAGAGCGTTTACAAATTACTGGCAGCAGTATTGAGCAACAATATGAGCAAAGTTAAAGTATCCGCCGAAGATTTGGCAGACTATGACATTGAAGAGTGTACCGCCATCCTGGATGCATACATGGAATTTGTGGACGAATTAAAAACAAACCCAAACTAATAATTCCCTTTTATCCAAGAGATAAAGGGGATGACGTGCCATACGAACTTCTTACACGGCCGGAAAAATTGGTAATGGACTATTGCCATATAGATATTTACGAAGTCCAAGAAATGGAAATTGATACATACCTTTTCTTTATGCGTGAAGCCATGATTTTTGAAAATTCACAAACGGAAGAGGGCCGGGAATATCTAAAAAATTGTTGGAGAATGGAACAGACAAAGCCGGACCGTGAGGGATTGCGTAAGAACTTCAAGAGGAAAGGGGGTTAATGTATGGCCAACAATATAAAGGGCATAACCATTGAGATTGGCGGAGATACCACCAAACTTGAAAAAGCCCTGGGCGGCGTGAATAAAGAGGTAAAAAGCACACAGTCCGAACTTAGAGAAGTGGAAAAATTACTGAAATTGGACCCCAAAAACACAGAAGCCCTGGCACAAAAGCAAGAATTATTAGGCAAGGCGGTCGGAGAAACCAAGGAAAAACTGGATATTCTCAAAACGGCAGAAAGTCAAGTGCAGGAGCAGTTTAAAAAAGGCGAGGTTTCAGAGGAACAATACAGAGCATTAAAACGTGAGATTGAAGCCACAGAAATATCATTACAGAAATTAGAAGAGGAAGCCAACAAAAGCAACCTTTCACTGGAAAAAGTGGGGGATGCATTTGGAAAGGTTGGGGATAAAGCCACAGAGATTGGCACAAAAATGTCCGTGGTTTCCGCCGGAATTGCAGCAATCGGCACGGCAAGTGTGGCGGCAGCAATGGAATTGGATGATGGTTACGATACCATTATTACAAAGACGGGAGCCACCGGGGAAGCACTGGAAGAATTAAACCAGGTTGCGGACAACCTTTTTACCAATATGCCAATCGAAATGGAAGATGCCGGAACTGCGGTTGGAGAAATAAACACCCGTTTTGGAGCCACCGGGGAAGTGTTAGAAGAACTTTCCGAACAGTTTATTGAGTTTGCAGAGATAAACGGCACAGACCTCAATAATTCCATTGGCAAAGTGGACAAAATCATGGAGCAGTATAACATTGATGCTTCCGAAACGGCAAATGTACTGGGCTTGATTACTAAGAAAGGCCAGGAAACGGGCATTAGTGTGGACACTCTAATGGATAGTTTGCAGAAAAACGGTGCCGTATTCAAGGAAATGGGGCTTAATATGGTGCAATCCACAAACCTTTTAGCCCAGTTTGAAGCAAACGGCGTAAATGCAGACACTGCCATTGCAGGATTGAGAAAATCCTTAAAGATTTATACGGACGAGGGCAAGAGCGTGGATGAAGCCCTGGCCCTTACCATTGACAGTATTAAAAATGCGGCGGATGAAACAGAAGCGTTGAGCATTGCCCAGGAAGTGTTTGGAACAAAGGGCGCAGCGGAAATGGCAACCGCAATTCGTGAGGGACGCATTGATTTAGAAAGTCTTTCAACATCAATGGAAGAGTACGGAACCACAGTTGAGGACACGTTTAATGCAACTTTAGACCCGTGGGATGATGCCAAAGTGGCAATGAATAATCTGAAATCCGCCGGGGCAGACCTGGCAAGCACGCTTTTAACATCATTACAACCAATGATTACCAAGGTGGTTGACAAGGTAAAAGAATTTACACAGTGGTTTAAAAACCTTAACGAGAGCCAAAAACAGACTATTATCAAAGTGGCCGCCGTGGTGGCAACAATCGGCCCGGCACTGGTCATTTTTGGTAAAGTAGCAACAACAATTTCAACCATTATATCAGTGGTGGGAAAAATAGGACCGGCAATAAAGGCGGCAAAAACGGCATTTGCGGCTTTTAATGCCGTACTGGCCGCAAACCCAATTATTTTGATTGTAACGGCCATTGTGGCAGTTATAGCCATTTTAGTAACGCTTTACAATAAATGCGAATGGTTCAGAAATGGCGTAAATGCTATTTGGGCAGCCATCAAAGAAGCGTTTTTTGCAGCCTGGGACGGAATAAAAACATTTTTTACCGTAACATTGCCAAATGCCTTTAACACCGTGGTTGATTTTATAAAAAACAACTGGCAGGGCCTACTTTTATTCATAGTCAACCCGTTTGCCGGGGCTTTTAAATTGCTTTATGACAACTGCGGTGCGTTCCGTGATTTCATAGACAATTTGGTGGCCAAAATCCAGGAATTTTTCCAAAATTTATGGTCCGGCATTGTTTCCATCTTCCAGGGCGTGGGCCAGTGGTTCAGTGACCGATTTACGGAAGCGTACAACGGCGTGACAAGCGTATTTTCTGCCATTGGTTCCTGGTTTGGGGCAAGGTGGAATGACATTAAGAACGCCCTGGCCCTGGTGGCATCATGGTTTCTTACCATGTTTACCAACGCCTATACCAACGTGACCCGTATATTTGCGGCAATCGGTTCCTGGTTCGCTGCAAGATGGCAGGATATAAAGAACGCCCTGGCGTTGGTTGCTTCATGGTTCCTTACCATGTTTACCAACGCATACAACAACGTGACCCGTATATTTGCAGCAATCGGTTCCTGGTTCGCTGCAAGATGGCAGGATATAAAGAACGCCCTGGCGTTGGTTGCTTCATGGTTCCTTACCATGTTTACCAAT
>Ga0129317_1000730_pt1 | contig 30401 bp, 29 predicted proteins | sample Cm1ome_FD_94430 | JGI IMG/M metagenome (GOLD analysis project Ga0129317, IMG submission 94430) | Eastern black-and-white colobus group fecal microbial communities from Wisconsin, USA - Cm1105 metagenome | ecosystem: Host-associated > Mammals > Digestive system > Large intestine > Fecal | place... | reverse complement strand
ATAGATTCATTTTTGTGTCTCCCATCATTATAATAGATTTATTTTTTCAAGTCAACGCAAATGCCCTCTTTTATTTTGTGAATAAAAGGGATGTGTGAGGTACAATCTATTACAGAATAGGAGGTGGCGCTGATGTATGAAGAATTCGTCCCGGAACGGCTGGCAAAGCTGAGATTACAAAAGGGTGTATCTGCACGCGACATGTCATTGTCGTTAGGGCAAGCGAACAACTACATCAATAACATTGAAAACAAAAAATCACTTCCTGCCATGCAGTCCTTCTTTTATATCTGCGAATATCTCGGTGTAACGCCGCAGGAATTCTTTGACGAAGAAAATTTTTATCCAGAGACCCTGCAGGAATTTATTGCAGAGGCAAAGAAACTGGATTCCAGATCAATGACGTATATCCTCGGCATTATGAAAGAGCTGAACAGCAAGAAGTAAAGCGGTCACGGAATGGCCGCTTTCTTCTTATTATTTCCTATGCTGTCCTAAATTAAGTCTGGAAACACTCTATATTTATCCTGTTTATGCCCCGGTGCTTCCAAACCCTCCGGTTCCGCGTTCCGTACCCAAATCTGTCACAAAATCCGCAATGACAACAGGCGTAATCACAAGCTGGCCTATCCGCGCCCCTTTGGAAAGAGTCTGTGTTTTGTTGCTTACATTACTGATAATCGCATGGATTTCTCCACGATAGCCGGAATCCACAGGGGGCAGCTCACAAACCAGCCCCTTAACCGCCATGCTGGTGCGTGGAAACACATAGCCTGCATATCCATCAGGTACTTCAATTCCGAATCCGAGTGGAATCTTAGCAATCTCGCCGGGCTGTAGGGTGCAGTCATAAGGCATATACACATCCGCACCGGCATCGTTCCCATGTGGCCGGTAGGGTCTCTGGTCCTCTGGCACGCCAAAATCGATCAGTCTAATCTTCATGGGCGCTGCCTTCCATAAGCAACGGGTAATCCGCCGCCAAAATCTCGCTGGGCGACATGCTGCCCGCAATATTTCTTTTGCAGCTCATTTTCCCCTCCAGGCATTTATCCCTCTGGCAGAAAGGACCGGTAAGATCAGGGGCAAAGAGTACCGGGCTCAATGAAAAAAGCTCCTGCCAGATTTTCAGGAGCACGATCCGGGTTTCGTCCGTATTGCGCCGGCATACCCGCTGGCCGATGATATGTTTCCACTGATAGGGTGTGGCGCTGATAATCAGCACATTCCGTAATCCCTGGGGCGTGGCATAGCCCGCCGCGTCGTGCCCGATCCCCACTGCGCACAGTTCTTCGTAACAATCCATATCGGATTTACAGCTTTTCAGATACATTTTCTGAATTGCCTTCGGTGCAGTCAAAATCTCATAGGGTACGGCAAAATCCGTCTGCCCTGTGTAATTGCTGTACTGTAAGGACGCGCTCATAAACTTTACTTCGTTCTGGTGCCTGGTGATCTGCGCCAGGAAACGTCTGCTTGCGCCTACAATGGCAACTGTAATGACCGCGAATTTCTGAACCGTAGGGTGCGGAAGTTTGCTGATCGCCGTTACGGTATCATTGCTGAACGACTTTTCATAAAGCGCCGTCAGGTCCTCCATTGTATTGATCTTATGCCCGCGCTGGGTAAGCCTGGCCGCAAAGACCATATTTTTTTCGGCCTCCGCCACCGCCTGGCAGTTCAAAACCTTTACTTCAATTCTGTTGATTGGTCTGTCCCTCCTTTACAATCGCTTTCAGTAAAAACAGATAGTTAAGACTGTCTGTGATCTTTTCATCCCATGTGCCGGCATCGAAGCTCACGCCGTCAGCAAAGCACATGTCATACAGGGAAACGATATGCTTTGCCAGCATCCCGGCAAGGGCACGCTCCGGTGTTGTGTGCTGCAAAGCAGCGGCAGCCTTGAAAGCCCCCAGCCGGTCCGTATCATCCCCAGTGTATTCCTTTGTTTTCTTTTGCAGAATTTCCCTGCATAGAGCCACCTGCCCGTCAAAAACGGCATTGACCTCTTTCTGTGTGATAAAGCATCCCTCCTTTTTGAAATAGAAAACCGGCTGCTCCAAGAATACTTAGAACAGCCGGCAAAACAAACGGTATGTAGTTGTTAAAGCATATTGATTTCTTTTTCCAGTTCCCGGACCGCATTTATGACCGCCCCAAAGGTCGGGACGTCACCGTAAAGCATATCTTTCATTGACTCATAATCCGCCTCCAGTGCCGCAAAGCGATATTCCGGTGGAATGAGCTTCAATGTGCCCGGCACAGCCTCCGGGTACTTCGCCCATCCTCTCGGATAGAACTTCATTTTGAAGTCCACGACCTTCTTCAGCAGATCGAGCCGGGAAAACGCATCTTCTTTTACAGGGGTCGCAGCCATACGGTAGAGATCATAATAATGCCTGGAATACCGCTGGGGCATTTCCAGATGTTCCGGCCTGTTGGCTTCATGATGCAGGATCGTAGCTTTTTCCCAAAAGGTACGCTCCGGGGCAACCGTCAGAATATTCGTTCCTTTCTGCTCGAACACATCAGGGTAATACTCTGCAGCATACGGCGTAATCTCCGCAGACTTTGCCGGCGTCCATGCGGCCAGCGCGCCGATTTCCAGTCGGATCACCTGCAAGGTTCCCACATTGGTAAACAGTTTTGGGTAGGCAAAAATAACTGTCTGCTTTTCTTCCTCGTCCATGTGAATGTCAGCTTCACGGTCAAGCTCCTGAGATAATCCTTCTTTGATTGCGGGGCAGAAGGTTTCTGCCAGAAAGACCTCCGCCCGTGCATTGGCCTCTTTGTTGAAAGCGTCCTGCTTCGTGTTGGAACGTTTCTCCCAGGGTTCATCCCTGCCATATCCCAATATGCGCCAGTCCAGAATCAGGTCAATATCTTCGGAAAAACGGCTGATTAGATTAAATGCTTTTGATAAGCTGGTCCCGCCCTTAAATGTAATAGCTTCTTTCCAGGGTGAGCGATGAAAGAGATAATCCAGTGTAAAGCACACCCAAAAATCCTTCTCCACAATCGCATCGTTCAGTCCCATTTTATCTGCTGTGTTTCGGAACAGCCTCCGCTTATCATTATCTGAAAATCTTGCAACCTGTATCATTTCTCTTGTACCTCCCCAGCAATCTGCCGTATCGCATTGTAAACCCAATCCGTAGATTCTGCCGCCTCCCTTAGCATAGCGGCTTTATCGTCCTCATTCAATCGGGAACTAAGCGTCTGAATCGTTTTGGAAGTGACATTTGTTTTCCCCAAAGTTTTCAATGCCTGAATCACCAGAACCGTCATATAAGAAAGACCCGTGATCTCCTTATTGGTTCTGTGCTTAAATTCCAGCTTTGTGGAATTCCACTCATAGGTCTTATATGGACCGTCGCTGATATAGGACCATACCGCTGTTACCTGCGTGGAAAGCCCTAACAGGTTCAGCGCCGTATTCCCACAGGGAGCAATCGTCCAATGGTAGTTCCGGGCCAGCGCCTTTGCTACCGCCTCCGGGTCAGCCGCTACATATTCTTTCAGCATTTCGCTGTATTCCGGCTTCTCATAAACACCTTTCAAAATCCGCCGGAGCGTACCTGCCTGTGTAAGCCGGTTCAGGTTCCGTCTTATGGTTTCCGTATCAGCAATATCAGCAAAATCAGAATTGACAAAAACGGTTCCTTCTGCTGCTGTGCCTATTCGCTCCTGAATCTGCCGGGAATATCCATTTGCCACTTTGCTCACCTCCTTTTGTCCCGAATATTATATATTATTCGGGACAAATTTTCAATAGGCTTCGAGAGTTTTGTTTATAGTATTCCCACATAGATCAGAATTTATACAGCAATCTCAAAAAAAGGAAAGAACCACTGCCGGGGAGGGGCAGAACTGATACTACTTTTTTGTCCTGAATTTTATATATTATTCAGGACATTTTTAAACAGAGGGCAGATAAATCCAGTCGTGCATCAGACACACGCTCGGCTCGTCCTCCCTGGGGACCAGCCAATAGGTACATTCCCCGTACACGGTCCGCTTGTCCTCGATCTCCATGCCATACGCCTTATAGAAGCGGTATTCCAGATTGGAGATAATACAGCGGAGCGTTTGCAACGCCTCCCGCTGTGCGGTCACGATCAGATCCCGGTCAACGCTGCGCTTCAAAAACAGCAGCGACTTATAAAGCTGTACCTCTGTCCGGTAGGGGCGGCAGTCCATTTTTTCCAGCCAGCCGCTAAATGCCACCGGCCCGCTCTGGATCACATCCCGCTCTGGGTGGTAATACTCGTAGCAGTCCAGGTTTGCTGTGTTCAGAAGGTAGAGCATTTCCCGGACTTCATTCTCCGGCATATCATAAAATCGCAGAAGGGAGCGGTACAGGTGCACATAGCCGGGTATTGAAACAATGGTATTCACCATAGAAAAAATCCTCCTTGTAAATGATTGGTGCGGGAGCACATGCCCCCGCACCGGTTTTCAGTCTGTTCAGTTGTTTACCTCCACCAGCTTTGCCATGACGATGAAGCGGCTCACGCCTCCGGGCGTACAGGTGGAAAGGGTCAGCACCTTGTCACTGCTTGTCACCGTGACATCCGTTTCCACAACGGAACGCTCTGCCATAGCGGTAAGCCAGGTCGTATAAGCGCCGTCATCCTTCCAGCTAAGACACCAGGGAGAGGTATCGCTGCCGGATTCGGAAGGCTTCGCCACAAACGCCGTGAAAACCTCACAGAGATAACCGCCCTCCGGAGTCACAAGGTACATCTGCTTATGGGTATCAAAATAGCTCTGCTCGTCATACTCATTCAGAGCGGCGAACATGGAGCCGTCCCGCATGTTATGTCCGTAAATAATGGTGTTCCGGTCAGAAAAATCCGCCTTGTTCTCATAATCCGCGAACAGGCATCCCACCTTATTGTAGGTGCCGTCATACAGGTGGTGCAGGTAATACTCGTTGTCGTCCGTCTGCGTTACCGGGTAATTGATTACCGTATCGGGAAGGTTAAGCCAGCCGATGATGTCCGGCCCGTTCTCCCGAAGCGCGTCAAAGTCTACGGAAGGGAGGACTACATTGGAATCCTCCCTGTCAGTTTCAGCTTCGCCCTCCGTTTCCTCCGGCGCTTCGTTCTGCTCCGGCAACTTCACATTCTCCGCCAGCTCGTCATAGATTCCAGCGCTCTCAGTATATTGGTTCAGGTCACGAACCATAAAAAAACCGCTGCCAAGAGCCAGAATTGCGCAAAGGGAAATCACCGTAATGCCAATGGCTTTTGTTTTCAGGGAAGTTTTGCTGTATTTCCTCTTTTTGAAATAAAGCACCGCGAACGCCCCGCCGCCAATCAGAGCCAGCGCCAGAAGGCCACCGTACAGGAAAATGAAATTATCATCCCCGGTCTGAGGAACCGCTTTACCCGGCGTAGTCGGAGAAGAAGGATTAGACGGAGTGGTTGGATTTTCGGGTGTTTCTGGTTTCTCCGGCTTTTCATTGAAAAACTGGACCGTAGCTGTCTGATCTGCCTTAATTTCTACCGTGGCCGCATCAGGAATGATATAGTCCTTGCTTGCCCGGTTTGAGATTTCCGTTACCGTGTAAATACCGACCCGTAGCCCCTTGACCTCAATAATGCCAGATTTCGGGGTGGTGAAGGTCTCACAGTAGGAGCCGTCCGCGCTCTTGACCTCAATGGCAAAACCGTCCTTGCGTCCGTCACTGGAATCTTTGGTGATTTTCAGATTGCCGCGGTATGCTTCATTGGTAAAGCCCCGGCCTGCTTCGCCGTTTTCGATCACAACGGTCTGGCCGTCCTCGGTGATTGCAAAGTAATAAGCCTTTTCGTCAGGCTGGTAGCCCTCCGGCGCTTTCTTTTCCTTTACGAAATAGCCCTTAGCCAGAAGATCCTCCGCCGTGTGGAATCCGGCATCTGTTTCTTTCAGGGTGCCGATCAGCGTATCTTCGGCATCCAGCTCCTTATTCCCGTTGGTGTCCTCGTACAGTTCAAATACCGCGCCGGAGAGGAAGCGCAGGAAAGTATTCTCCTTGTCGTTCTCCACAGAAGAAGGTTCATCTACTGCTTCGGTCTTATGGAGCTGTACCCGTCCGCGGATCAGGGTGTCCTCCACACGGATGGCGATTGTCTGGCCGTCCACACCGATATAAATATGGTGTTCCTCCGGGCTAACCGTATAGAGCGCGGGAGCAGAGATTTCCTTTACGATCCAGTGGCCGTAAGGGATATTCTCAAAGGCAAAGCTGCCGTCCTCGCCGGTGGTTACGGTAAGCAGCGCGTTTTCTTCGGTAAATTCTTCGGTATCAGGTGTAAACAGCCCCATCACTGCGCCGGCCAGCTTCACATCCTGGCCGCCGTCCGTGCTCTCGCCATATTTCACGCCGTCAATGCGCCCACGGAGCAGGTCGTTGGGAACAGCCTCGCCCTCATTAACAAGAATCTGTACCAACGCCGCCTCCTGGCCCGCATACTCAAAGACTACCGGATATTTGGTATCGGAAAGCACATAGGCGCTGTTTGTGGTACGCTCCTGCACATAATAGCTGCCAAACGGAAGGTCAGAGGCAAAGCAAGCGTCATAGCCGCCCGCCTCATTTGCGGAAACGGAGACCACTTCCAGAAGCCCGCCTGCCGGGATCACGCTGCCATCTGCCGCCGTCAGGTCAGCGGAAGCATACAGGCCAAAGGAAATATCCTTGTATTCCTCATTCATGCCAAGCCCGAAAAGCTCGTCTGTTTCCAGGGCTTTGAACAGGGCGATATCCACCTTCTGGCGCTCATCATACAGCCCCACGGCGGTCTGCGTGATTTCCACGGTCTCGCCCGCATAGGTCAGTTCCGCATATTCCGGGGCGGCATTTAAGACCATCCCAGCCGGCGCCTGGCGTTCTTCCAGCCGGTAGCGGCCCAGATACAAAAGCCCGCTCTGTGCCGTTCCGTCATCCCCGGTGGTAAGGGTCTCCACAACCGTATCTTTTGCCGCACGCAGCGTACCGTCGCCGGTATAAATATCCTCGTCGGCAATCACATCATAGACCGCGCCGGGCAGCCCCATGACTTCATACACCGGCTGATACAGACCTTCGTTTTCCTGGACGGAAGCGAATACCTCACCGGTCTTAGTGATGGTGAGCTGTCCCTTTTGGGGCATGTTATACTGTGTCACCGTGACAACGGCCTCGCTGCCGTCAATGGTAAACGGCACCGGCTCACTGGAAAGGACATAACCGTAAGGCGCTGCCACCTCGTAAAGCTCATAATCCCCGGTATGCAGAGGTTCCGGCAGCATGAGCCAGCCTTCGTCCGAAACATAGAAGGTATCAAGGGTCTCCGGGTTCGGGTAGTAAATTTCCTGGGTGACAAATTCCCCGGTGGAAAGGTCTTTGATCTGGAAGCCTGTGCCGGTCATCGGAATAATGTTCCCGGTCTCGGCATCGCATTTCTCTACTTTGAGCCTTGCGGTAATGGTGCGGTTATTCAGGATATAGCTGTAGGTCTGGCCGTTTGCGGAAATAAATACCGTAAAATCCGGGATAAAAGCCTTTCCATCCTCACCGGCTACCTGGTGGACCGTATAATGGCCGTAAGGGAGCATTTTGGAGGAAGCAAAGCCGTCGCTGTCCGTGGTGAGCAGGTCGCGCTCGCTTTCCTTCGCCACGTCATAGCTGCCTGCCGCCTTCAGGTAGATTTCAAAGACAGCGCCGGCCTCCGGGCGCTCGATCACACCCTCATTCGGTTCCCCCGTATTTTCATCTTCGGACACATCCGGGTCCAGATCGTCCGTATGCTTTACAAGCTGGATATTGCCATAGATCACGGTTTCCGTGACATTGTTCTCCGCAGTGTTCAGTTCCACTTCATACAGCGTCGGGGAAGCACCCACCTCATAGACCGTATCATTCAAAAGGTAGCCAGTGCTGGGATCAATTTCCCGTATCGTCCAGCTATCGCCACAGACATAGTAGCGGGTCATAAAGCTGCCGTCCGGCCCGGTGGTATAGGTATCTACCAGCTCGCCGCCACAATAAATCCCATAGGTCGCCCCGGCAAGGGTAGCGTCGCCCTGGGCGGTTCCGGTGTCCGCGTCGCTCTTTACCACATGCACCCGGAATTTCTTCAGGATATTGCTGAAATGGACGGAAGAAGTCTGGCCGCTCTCAATGGTGACGTACTGCGCCGAAGGGGTCACGTATCGGTCCACTGGCAGCTCTTTCACCAGATAGGTACCCGGCAACAGTTTTTCCTTGATCTGTCCGTTTTCTCCGGTGGTGACAGTTTCGTGTACTTTATTTCCCAAAATATCCGTGCCGGAAATATGGAAGGAGATGCCGGACACAATGCCGTCCTCGCTGGTCTTGACGATTTTTCCAGTGCCGTAAGTTTCCGTTTTGATCTTTACAAAGAAGGAAACCGGATCACTGGCGCCGGTCATCATGGTCTGATAGCCCGGCCTGCCCCAGATCAGCATGTCATTGGCAACCAGAATATCTTTTCTAAACTCAAAAGAAACCGGGTCCATCATCATACGCTTGCTGGTGAAGGTGTATCTGTTCCCGCTTCTTGTGACAGATACACCACTGCCTTTCAGCATTTCCAAGTCGATCTTCAGGTTATTGGTGTCCGTAATCGTCAGGGTATAAATCTTCTTTTCTGTGTCCCATTTCAGTTCCAGCTCCGGCGCTTCGCTTTTTTTAGTGGAGGTGAAGGAGGGAACCGTGGAATGGGAAGCAACTTGCGAGAGAATCCAGTTGTAGGCTTTCTCTGCCGGGCGCCCAGCGATTATATTGTAAAACTGATCTGCCGGTGCCTGCCCATTTCCGTGGCGGCTGTACGGGTCGGTACGGAGCTGTTGCTGGTACTCCCACAAAATAACCTGAGTCGCCATTTTGTAGTCATCTGCGTTAATTCCGGAAACCGGCAGAGTTGCGCCGGGTTTCCAACCGTAAATTGTTGTCAGGGTAATTCCGCGTCGGGCAGCAGAAGGGAGCAGATTCAAATAAGTGCTGTTTTTTCCGCTTTCGGAAGTATAGCCATTATCAGAAGCCTCATAGGGAATCCCACTCTCCACGCAGTAGACAGAATGGGTTACACCGTCCGAATCTGTCATCATATAGTGCTTGTATCGATGGCCGCCGGAACTGGATAAAAATTCTGTGGTTCCGTCTGCATGATAGACCATGAAGATGGTCGGAGCAGGAGAATAATATCCGTTTCCGTCAGAACCGACATAATAATCACCCATCCATGAGCTCGCCTTTTGACCTGGCGACATGGCAAACGCCTGTGTGGGGATTAACCCAAAGACGCATACCGCACAGAGTAAAAGTGCCACGATCCTGTGCAGGCCGCGGCGGTGTGTGTTTGTTTTCATATTCACGATAGAAAGACCTCACTTTCATAAAATAGGTAAGGACGGCGCATTACTCGCCGTCCTCATGGGTGCTATCCTCAAAGTCATCCTCGGAGAGATATTCCGACTCGCCGTAAGCCTCGTCCGGGTCAAAGCCCTCCCCGTAGCCGTCGTCCTCGTCAAATTCGTCCTCGTCCTCCGCCTGCTGCTTCGGGCGCACGATCTTCACATAGTAGCCGACGCCTCCGACTGCAAGCAGGGCGACGATGATAAAGATGATCGTGCCGACGCTGCCGGTATCTTTCTTCGGCTGTTCCGGTTCAGCCGGTTCCTCCGGCTCTGCCGGCTTTTCTTTCCCAGTGCAGCCGTTTAAGTCATTTTTGCAGACCGGGCAGCCGGTATTGACATTTCCGGTCTCGCATTTCTCCTTACAGGTGCAGACATCCGTAGCCGGGATCACGCTCATGCTGCCGTCATTCTTTTCCGCAAGGGCCATCAGGTCTGCCTCGGTAACGCCATTCAGGAAATACACGTTGTTGTCGTCACGCTTGCCGTCAATGATAAGATAGAACACATTTCCGGCCTCGGTGGTAATGGTGTAAAACTGTTTATCCCCATCCTCGCCGGTGGCGCTGTCCAGCACGGTCCCGGTCCCCTCCGGGGTAAAAGCGCCATCCGGGACGGAGGAAGTGGTGGGCTCCGGTGTGTCGGAAGGACTACCATTGGAATTTCCTGTATTGCCGGAGCTGCCGCCCTGGGAGCTTGTGCCTCCCGAAACTGTTCCCATGTTGGAACTGCCGGAATTGCCGCTTTGGGTGCCAGTGCCCGTACTGCCGGAAGAAGCCGCCTGGGTCTGCGCCGGTTTCGTTACCGGTGTGCTGCCCTGGCTCTGCTGCGTGGGTGCAGCCGGTTTTTCCTTGGGCGCCGGTTCCTTATAATAGGGATTGTCAAACTTCACGGTATCAGAACGGTTCCCGGCATAATCCACCGCATAAACGCTCACTTTTTTATCCGTGCCGGCATAATCCTTCAGCGAGACAGAGGCTTTTCCGTCCACAAGGGAATTTACACGGGTCTTGTCGATATAGACCGCCTCCACGCCGGAATTGTCGTCGCTGCTCTCGATCTTTACGGTTTCCCCATCCAGCACCGCCGTAAGCGTGGGCGGCGTGGTGTCCTTGCCCCCGGCGGCAAAAGCCGTCATGGGTAAGGTCATGGCGCCTATGAGAAAGACAAGCGCCACAAGGAGAGAGATTCGTTTAGTCCTCATGCACTTCCTCCTGTTCCTGCGGCAAAGGTTCCTGTGCGGACGCCATCTGCCGCGTTTTTAAGAATTCGGCCAATTCCTGGGGCGTCAGCTGGTAGCTGCGGGCCACCGCCACAAAGTCGGTATTCTCCAGCTCCGTTTTCTGTTTCTCCAAATCCCGGAGCCTGGCCTGCTGCTCCGCAATCTTCGCCTTGGTCTTTTCAATGTCTTTTGCCAGTTTTTCAATTTTAGGGTTCAATTTGTTACCTCCATTCTGTTAAGGCAGACGGCCAAAGGTGTAGAAGTGGCTCTGCCAGTAACTTGTATTGATATTTGCGTAAGAGATCGGGTCCCCACAGTGGATCATCATTCCGTTACCCACATAGATTCCCACATGGCTTGCGCCGCTGGTGTTATAGGTTCCCTGGAAGAAAATCAGGTCGCCGGGCCTTGCGTCCGCGCTCGATACAGGCGTACACACGCCCAGAAGCCCGTCCGCGGTAAGCCGCCCGAAGTTCCAGCCGGTATGATTGACTACCCAGGAAACGAAGCCCGAACAGTCAAAGGAAGTGGAAGGGCTTGCGCCGCCCCACACATACGGATAGCCCAGGTACTTTTCGGCCTCCGCAATCATGGCCGCGAACTGTTCATCCGCAAGGGCCTCCGGTGGAATGTCGTAATCAAAGTAGCTGCCGCCTCCGCCCGCGCCAATGTTTGGAAGCCCGGTACTGCTGGTGTCGCCGGTATCTGCAAAATACAGCGGGTTCAAATACTGCCCGTCCACCAGCACCTCCAAGTGCAGGTGCGGCCCGGTGGAATTGCCGGTGCTGCCGACCTTTGCGATTACATCCCCGGCCTTGACTTCCTGGCCCACAGACACAAGAATCTGCGAACAGTGGCCGTATTTGGTGGTAAGGGTATGGCCCTTGTAAGCCTCACCTTCAATGGCGACACACAGGCCGTAGCCGCCCGCGTTGCCTGCCAGCGTGACCGTACCGTCATGGCCGGCTAAGATTTCCGTGCCCTGGGCCATGCCGATGTCAACGCCGGTATGGTAGTTCTTTTCCCCGCTGATGGGGTGTACCCGGTAGCCGTAGTAGCTGGTGACATAGGGCAGCCAGTTTGTCCCAAAGACATTTTTCACATACTGCCGGTTGCCTTTGGTCTGCAATAGAATCTCACAGATTTCTTTCTGCTCGGCACTCATGCGCTGTACCACCAGGTTTGCAAGCGGCGTGGCCGTGAGCTTTACATTTAAGATGTGCCACTCATAAGGTACTTCTTCCTCGGTCTCCTCGCCGGTGTCCGGATCAACATGGGTCTCTGTCCGGTAGCGGATCTCCGTTTCCTCCGTAAAGGTAAGGGAATACTGCTCATTGAAAAGCTGCCGCAGGACGCCCTCGATCTGCTCATAGGTGAAATTCTGATAGGCAGAAGTGAGATAGCCCATCAGGATATAGGGGTCATGCTCGATAGCGCCGATGTTATAGCGGTATTCGTCATAACCGGGCCGGTCTGTTTCCACACGGTCTATTTCCATTTGCAGGTCTGTTTCCCACTCGGTATAAATAAGCTCCGCGTTGTTGATATCCTGATCCTCCGCCAGATAGGTAGAGGCGGCGATACTCCCCAAGCCCCCGGTCCCGATATTGGAAAACGAGGAAAACAGCGAAGTAATGAGAAAGACCACCAAAAGCAACAGGATAAGAATGCCGCAGATAACCGGGTGACGCTTGACGGTGTTTACCACCGAGGCAGCAATTTTCTCTGTCGTAACGGCTGCGTCCTTTGCCCGCTTTCCGGTTTTCTGTGCCTCCCTTGCGGCTTTGGCATACTGGCGTTTCAGCTTTTGCTTCTGCCACATCCGGGCAAGGAGGTTTTTCTTTAACTCCGGGTGCTCCGAAAGGGTCTGCCGGTAGGCAAACTGCGCGTTAGCCCTCGCTGATTTCTGCTGCAGCTTTGTCACCCGGCGGTAAGGCGCTGTTTTATGGCGGTGATACAGGGTGCGCGCCCCGGCCTCACCCACAAGCTCGGTGCGGTGGGCGGCTTTCACGCCAACATTTTCTTCCTCCGCCTGATAGATTTTCTTATGCGCGTAACCGACTGCCGTATTTGCAGCCGCCTTTACCGGGCGCATTGGAAGGGAGCCCTTTACATGGGCCCGCTGGGATTTTACTTCCTGCTCAAATTTCAGCCGTTTTTTTGCTTTGCCGGTCTCCGGGTCGGAAGCCGTCTCCATCCGCAGTTTTTTCCGGGAAGGCAGACGCGCCTCGGCATCCTCCAGCTTCTTTTCCACACGCTCGGCCCTGCGCCTCGCCTGTGTCAGCTTTTTATCCGCCGCCTCCGGCGGCAGCTCGTCAGCGGTAAATTCCAGCTTGGAAGGCCGTTTTGGTTCTCCTTCGGCTGCTCCCGGCTGTTTCTCCTGGGGTTCCTCGGCTTTTGCCGCCTCCTGGAAACGCTGCTGGTATTTGTTGCCGTGCTGGTGCATCCGGCGTCTGCCCGGTGTTTCCCCGGCGTTTGTACTGCCGGTCTCCGAAGCAGAGGAAGCCTCCGAACTGCCGGAACCAGACAACGCCTGGCCGCCGCGCCGGGAAAAGTCTGCATCCTGGCGCCGGAACCTGCCGGAATCCTGCTGCCTGCTTTCGTGTAAGCTGTCACGCCCGGAAAAATCCAGCCCGCTTTGCTGCAGATCGCCGCGGCTGTCCTGAACAGAATCCCCAGACACCGGCTGGGGAGCAGGATAATCCACACCTGAATCCGCTGCCGGAACTGTGCCGGCCTCCGAAGCTCCTTGATACAGGTTCCGCCCTTTATGGCGGTTATCTTCCTGCAAAGGAGCGTCACGGGCACGACGCAAATCAAAATCCTGGCTGCGCACCTCGCCGGCCCGGACATCATTTTCTGTTTTCCTCGCCGGTTGCCGTGCCGCATCATCTTTGGGCCGTCTGAATTCTTTATCACGGGACATATCCATCACCTCCAGTCTGAATCACCTGTGATTGTCTGCCGGCGCTCATGCGCCTGCCACTTCATCCGGCCTTGTGGTAAGGACCGAATACAAAAGGGTGTCCTTCGGGAAGTGATCGACAAATGGAATAATCACGTTGCCGAAAAACAAAAGGCCCTCGCCGGGGCCGGAATGGGTCACATAGGAAAGCTGGTGGGGCGAAATGCCTAACTGCTTCGCCAAAATCTGCCGGTCTCCCTGAGCTTGGTTGAGCATGTAGATAAAATCTGAGTTCTCAAAAATGTTCTCGATCTCCCTGGAAGCCAGCAGGTCCTTCACATTCTGAGTTAAGCCGCTCGGAATCCCTCCCCATTTTCTAAACCTTTTCCAAATTTCGACGCTAAAACTCCCTGTCTGGCCTTTCAGGAGAAGGTGAAATTCATCTATATAGAACCAGGTCGTCTTATGTTTGGAGCGGTTGGCCGTAACACGGTTCCAGACTGCATCCTGCATGATTAAAAGACCGATCTCTTTCAGGGCCTTACCCAAAGACTTTAACTGGAAGCACAGTACCCGGTGTTTATTCATGTCAATGTTAGAACGGTGGTTAAATACATTTAAGGAACCGTTGACGTAGATTTCCAGCGCCGTGGCGATATTCTGTGCCTCCGGCTCGCTCTGTTTGCGAAGGAGGTCGTACAGGTCCCCCAGGATCGGCATGTTTTCCGGGCGCGGGTCCTGCAAATAGTCCCGGTACACAAGCCTTGTGCAGCGGTCAATGATCGTCTTTTCAATGGGAGAAAGCCCTTCCTTGCCGCCGATGATAAGGTCACACAAAGACAGAATAAAATCACTTTTCAGGGTGATCGGGTTTTCATCGTCCGAATAGTCCAGGTTAATGTCCATCGGATTGATGTAATTGGTGGAGTTAGGGGAAATGTCTATGACCCGCCCCTGGGCTCCGAACTGCTTTACCAAAGGCCCGTACTCATTTTCCGGGTCTGCTATGATGATGTCATCCTCCGTCAGAAGAAACACATTGACGATCTCACGCTTGGCAGAGAAAGACTTGCCGCTGCCGGGCGTTCCCAGAAACAGGCCGTTGGGGTTTTTCAGGTTCTTGCGGTTCGCCATGATCAGGTTGTTGCTAAGGGCATTGAGACCGTAATACAAAGCTTCGCCCTCCTGGAACAGTTCGCAGGTGGTAAAAGGCACAAAAATGGCCGTGCTGCTGGTGGTAAGCCCCCGCTCGATCTCGATCTGGTTCTGTCCCAGGCATAGAGAGGACATAAGGCCCTGCTCCTGCTGGAAGTCCAGCCGTTTCAGGGCACAGTTGTATTTCTGCGCCACACCGGAAGCGGCGAAAACATCGTTAAACAGCTTTTGGCGCTTAGGGGCGATATTCTCCACCAGCACCGTCACAAGGAACATCCTTTCATTTCTGCTCTGCAAATCCTGCAAGAGATTTTTCGCTTCTTCGCCATAAGTGGCAAGGTCGGTGGGTATAATGTCCATGTCATAGCCGGAGCGGACCGCTTTTTTCTGTTCCTCAATCGTCATTTTCTGCAAATCAGACATTTTGCGTTTGATGTTCTTGATCGCCTGGGCCTGGTCGATAGACTGGATATGAAGGTTCACCGTTACGGCGTCGTTCAAATCCAGAAGGTCGGCAAGCAGCCGGTCCGTCAGCTCCGGGGCCAAAATCTGCAAGAAGGACACCGCGCCGGAATGGTCGCCCACCCGGAAGGTTTTTCCGTCCTGAGAGAAGGAGAGGCCAGAAGGGGCGATATAGTCCTTTGTGGAGAACCCGGTTTTTGGCAGGTCGCTCCAGGTAAAATGAAATTTCTCCTGGCCGTCCGGGTGGAGCTGGCTGTGCAAAAGCTCCAGGCGTTCCAGCCCGTTCAGGGGCCTTGCCTGCGCGCCTAAGGCTTTGAAGTTCCCCAGCACATCCGTTTCGATCCGTTCCAGACGCATTTTCGCCGTGCGAAGGTCCTCCGCCTCAATCCCGAAAGTGATATACTTCCGCTTGGTAAGGCCGTTATTGCCTTTTTGGAGCTGGTTCTTGAGCATATCCGCGTACTCCCTGCGGATTCCGTCATACTCGTCGCCGCGGGTAGGAATATCTATGCTCCGAACAAAATCTTGCATATTGGCCCGCTGGTTGATGAAGGTAAGCTGCACATGGATCGAGGCATCAAAGTAATTGAGAAAATCGCAGTAGCCCTCAAAAATCTGCGCTTTGTCATCCGCCTGCGCAAGCTGGTAGTTAATATCAAAGAACTGCACCGTCTTGGTGTAATAATTGCCGCTTACACGGCAGATACCGTCCCGGTACATTTCCTTATAGGGAATACTCTGCTGGACCGTCTGCGGGGCGTCCGCTTTCAGCCCGGAAAAAAAGCCGGGCTTTTTCTTCGGCCCGGCAGGAGAGGCAGTTTTACTTCCTGCCTTTCTTGCTTCGGCGCGGGTTTTTTTGGCCTGCTTTACGTTTCTTTGCAGACGTTTTTCCTGCGCCTCCTGCTGTTTGGTTTTTGGCAATCTGTGATACCTCCTTTTTGGATATAGATTTATAGAGATTTTCCGTCCGGTAAGGGCGGTTCTTCGGCCAGAGCTTATAGCGGAGCCGGTTCCTCAGCAGCTTTTCCGCCGGCTGCCCGTCCTTCTCATACATGGCAAAGAAGAAAAAGGGCATCATCAGGCCGATCATAAGGAGCACCGCCGCTGAATTGCCAATGGCGCCGCGAGTAAAGAAATATACCGGCAGCCCCACTAGCGCGGCCAGACTGAAACAAATAAGCTGGCGCTTTGTCAGGCCAGCGGCAACTTTGGTCTTGACTTTGGTTAAGTCTTTGGGTACGGGTACATAAGGCATTTCATTGTCACCTCCGATCTACAGAATGTCTTATACACGCTGCGGCATCGTGATACTGCAATTCACTTCATTGCCCCACACATCCCAGCCGGGCGTCTGCTGCCTGGCAAAAAGCTCCACCCTGGGCTGATCTCCCATGAGCTTTACGATCTTGTCCCGCACTTCATCGGGCTTCTTGCTGTGCTGCTCAATGTGTGAGACCACAAACTGATGGATTCCCGCACACTGGCGTTTTGGGTGCCCGCGTGTTGCCAGCAGGCACACCTCCGCATTAGAGCGGGTCCAGAAACCCATCCCATAAAACCAGGTATCGGCTTTCCGGTTCTGTTTCAGCCACAAAAAAGCCAGCGTCTTATACTTGAAGCCCCATGCCTCTATGACACGGAACGCCTCATTAAGCTGCGGGAAGGTAGCCCATAGAAAAAGCGCACTGTCTTTGGCCGCAAGGTCTGCAACCGGCAGTGCGCATATTTCTTCAATGCTCATGGTAGGGTAATGGTTTTCCGCCACGCCTTTTCCGCGCTTCATATCATAACGCCAGGGCGGGTCCGCGTACACAATACCATATTTTCCGACCTCCGCCATCAGCGGGCCTGCTCACTCTTGGCAGGTGCGGGCTTTGCCGGCTGCGTCTTGACCTTTCCGGCATTTTCTTTCAAAGCGCCGGTCAGGGAAGGCTTTTCCGCCGCGCCCCTGGTCGCTTCAAGGGTGGCCTGCAAATTTTCAATCGCCTGGCCGTACCCTTCGATCAGGGCATCATTGAGCTGTCTGCGGAAGTCCGCCGTCACCGGCCAGCAGACATCCCTCCATTTGCCCTGCTTATCCTGGGTGGAAGGCATGTTGACATACAGGCCATTTTCGCCGGAGCAGATACGGAAGCCGTCAATCTTGAAGCAGTCGCCAATCGTCACGTTGGCAAAGGCCAAGAGGTTCCCCATCGGGGCAATCGGGCGCACGGTTACATCCAGCTTTAAGCCTTCGGACGCCTGAGTTTCCGGCTGCATGGGTTCAGTGTTGGTTTTACTCATAATGAAAGTTCCTCCTTGTTAAAATGTAGTTGTTACCCGCTAATGCGAGTTAAAAATACTTTTTGATAACGAGCCCGTCTTAAAGAGGGCGAAGGCCAGCAGGACGGTATATCCCGCCGTGCCCCAGATCGCACCGTGAATATCGCCGGACGAGGGGATCGACTGGACCAGCACCGCGTAGATTGCGACGCATACCAGGATTAAGAACCCCTGAAATCCCAGAGCAAACAGGGAACGAAGGTAGTTCGTCCCCATCTGTCCCCATTCACGGTTTGCCATTGTGGAAAACGGTATGGGTGCCAGACTGACCGTAAGATATATCTCAATCATACGGCCATACACAATGACGAAGATCACGATGGACAGTACCCACATGCACAGGTTGATGATGTTGGTTTCCAGCCACAGACCAATCAGCTCCCACATCCCCATTGCTTCAAGCTGCGTTTCCAGGTCAGCCAAAGCCGCTGTGACATCCAGATTTCCGTTTATTACGCCGGCGCTCTGCGATACCACATGTTGGGCGACATCAAACACCGCCATGACAATCGTAAAGCAGTTGGTGAGCAGGTAGGTGGCTACAAAGGTCTTGAAAATCCACTTGAAGATATTGAACGTATCAAAATCGTGCATGTTGTTCTTTTCCAAAATCATCTGAATCAGCTCATAAACCAGCACAAAGGTCAGAATAATGCCCGCAATGGGAATGACGACGGTTTCAGAAAGATTCTGGATCATACTGAACACGCCGCCATTCCAGCCCTGCGGGGTCTGTCCGACCTGCCCGGCCACATCCGCGACCTGGCTGTTTACCGATTCAAAAATACTGGTGTACTGCCCGGTGATTGCTTCGATCAGGCCCTCTTTGATCCAGTCTGTTATCCAGTCAAACAGACTGCCCATCGGCTATTAACCGAACAGGCCGGACAGGAGCGGAATCAGCGTGGCACCCACCAGGGCGATACCGCCGCCCGCCATAAGCTGCTTCATTCCCTGTGATTTGGCCCCAGGATTGTCATTTCCATATCCTTCCAGAAGGTTGATGACACCCCATGCGCCGAGACCCGCGCCCAGGGCAATCACGAGAATTTTCAAAGTGTCAATCGCGCTTGCGAAAAATGCCATAAAGTTAGTCCTCCTTAAAATTCATAAAATTTATTGTTATGGCCGCATTGGGCCTGAAACGAAAAAAGCCGCCGCCATGCTTAAATAGAAAACCTACAAAAACATGACAGCGGCATAAGGGGCAGGGTAAGACCTGCGGGGAATATTCAGTTGTCAGGGAAAATCGCGAATCCGCAATAGGCACCTCCTTTCCAAAGGGTATATAAAAACCCACCATATAATAAGGAAATAATACAGCGGAATTTTACGCGGTTGTCTGTGCTGCCAGTTCTTCCGGCGTGATCTCATAGTTGGGGTACAGCTCTCCGGGACGTACAGGCAGCCTTGTAGACAGGTATTTCTCTATGTCAAAGGCGTTCTTTTCGTCAAAATCCGAAAGATATTTGTAATTCGGGTGTTTGGTAATATCGTACTTCCGGGACAGGAAGGGACGCACGCCCCTGATCTGCAGGAGGCATTTGCCGCCGTCCATCACCGCAAGCTCGTCAACGGACATTAAATCTTTCCCCAGCTTTTGGAAGTTCTGCCCGTGGGATTCCTGGGTACCCTTCGTAACGCTGGTGTTATACATATCAATGGTCTCTTTCCCCAGCAGGGAATTCCAGCTTTTCAAGGTGGTTTCCTCCTTACCGCCTAAGAAAAGAGAAGAATCACAGTTGCCTATGATCGTGTCCATGTTATCCTTATAAAGTGCTTTGAGCTGGCTCTGGGCCTGCAATACCAGGCAGGCGGAAATTTCTCTTGAACGGATCGTTGCCATCAGCTTTTCCAGGTTTGGGATTTGGCCGATATTGGCCGCCTCGTCGATCAGGCACCGCACATGGACCGGAAGCCTGCCGCCGAACTTATCATCCGCCCGCTCACAGAGCAGGTTAAATAATTGGGTATAAGCCATACTGACAAGAAAATTAAAGGTCGCATCCGTATCACTGATGATAAAGAACAGCGCCGTTTTCCTGTCGCCCACCAGGTCAAGCTCCAGCTCGTCATACATGGTGATCTCCCGGACTTCCTTGATGTCGAAGGGGGCAAGTCTGGCGCCGCAGCTAATTAAGATCGACTTAGCCGTCTTGCCCGCCGCCAGCTTATATTTTTTATACTGCCGGAGAGCGAAGTGGTCCGGGTCCTTCTGTTCCAGAGCATCAAAGAGCAGGTCAACCGCATTCTTGAAAGTTTCGTCATCCTCCCGAACCTCCATAGCGTTTATCATTTCTACCAGCGTGGAAAAATTCTGCTCATTGGAGGGAGCTTCATAATAGATGTAGCCGATCAGCGCCGTATAGAGCAGCGTTTCGGCCTTGACCCAGAAGTCGTCTCCCGATTTTCCTTCCCCTTTGGTATTTGCAATCAGCACCGTCACCAGTTTGAGGATATCTTTCTCATTGTGGATGTACGCAAAGGGGTTATAGTGCATACTCTTTGAAAAATTGATGGTGTTGAATACCTTGATTTTATAAGGCTCATACACAATCTTCCCATTTTTGCCCCGAACCGGCTTTCCGTCCTTATCCAGCTTCGGCGTACCTCGGCTTAACAGCTTTCCAACCTCAATTAAGACTGTGCCCTTTGGGTCGGTAACGACATAGGAGCTGTGCATCTGCATGAGATTGGGTTTGATAAAAAATCTCGTTTTGCCGGAGCCGGAACCGCCCACCACCAGCACATTTTTATTCCGTGCATTGGCCGGATTCTTCGATCTGCCGGACATCATAAGCCCCTCGGTCTGCGTCAGAATGATGTTGTTTTCCGGCTTTGGGTCCATAAACGGTGCAATATCCGTTTTGCTGCCCCAGCGGGCAGAACCGTATTCCACATTTTTGCGGTACTTTTTGGCGTCCTTTCCTTTGAGATAGACTGCCAGCCGCATAATGACCGCACCGCAAAGACCCGCCAGCCAGTCCAGTGCCGCACCGGGCCACATGGTCTGAAAGGCATAAGTGAAGCCTTCACTTAACCCCAGCAGCTTTTGGGAAGCATCCGCTCCGGGAGCCAGCCGCACCGCCTGGCCCAGCTTCGCGAATACCAAAAGGAACAGAAGGTAAGGCAGGTGGAGGATCACCTGTTTTTTCAGGATGTCGGTATCTATCTTCAACGCTCCGGCCCTCCATGCTCCTTATTCTTTACCTTGTCACGGCCAAGCGCCTGTGCCAGCTCCTTAAATTTGGCAAGCTGGGAAAGCAGCGACGGCCTGGTGCTGCGGGCAAGGTCTTTTCTTGTATACTCCTTAAACGCCGCGGTCAGGGCATCCGCCTGGTTCGCTTTGAAATACACCGTCCATTTGGGCGGGTCTGTGCCTGGGTCCTTTTCAATGTGATAACGGACCTCATGCTTTTTGGCGATTCGTTCAAAAGAGCGAATCCGCCCGGTCACTTCAATGGTACTGGCGCCGGGGTCCCTGGCGGTCAGCCGCTTCATGCTGTTGCGGCCCACCTTTGGGGTATTGCGGTTCTGCTCCATCTTTTGAAGCGCGGCGGCAATGGCCGCTTTCAGCACCCGCCCGGACAGCTTTGCTGCCTGGATCGTGACCGACATGGTTCTTTGTTCAATATCTTCCTGCACCTGCATCCTCCTTCCTGAAAAAATGTAGTCTGTTCATTACCGTGCCTCGCTTAGCACCTGCTGGCGCGGGGCGTGTTCATGGGCCTTCGCCGCCTGTTCGATCTGAATACGGGCGTGCCGAAGGAGCGTCTTAATCATGGAAGCCGGTTCTTTCACTTCCGAAAGGTGCTCCGTCATGCCTTTGCACTCGTCCGGCAGATAATCCGCCATTGCTTTACAGGCATCTTCCAGACTGCCGATGAATCCCCAGCAGCTATCCGAAAGCTCACCGTTTTTATACAGCTCAAAGCCATAGCACTCACCCCGAAGATAGGCGTCATACTCGGCAACCTCGCCGCGCAGCAAATCCTCAGCCTTTTTTCGGAGGGCGCCGGTCATTTTCTCCCCGCCGAATTCTTTCAGCGCATCCTCTTTGGAAACATACACCCAACCTACCTGCCCGCTGTCCCAGGGATCGTGAAAGCTGGTCGTCTGCATGGCAAGGCCGCTGTGATCCAGAAGATACAGGGGCATCACAATGTATTTTTCAGAGATCACCCGGAGCATGGCATCATCCACGGCGCGGGGATCGGGGTGGTCGCCGGTCATTTTCCGGCTCCAGACCATATTTACCATGCGCTCATAGCGTTCCATGCCGCGCTCATTGTTTCCAACGGTGTTTAAGTACATTTCCCGCAGAAAATCATCCTTGTCAACATAGTTATGGTGATCGCCCAGGGCATAGCGGGGGTGGAAGCATACCATTGTCCCGAAGTTGTCACCCACCTCACGGGGACTAATCAGCATATCGTCCGGCTGCACCATTAAGGCATAGGGTTCCTGTTCTGCCATCAGCATAAGCCATCAGCTCCTTTCCGGTTCTTTCTTTTTCTCCGGCGTCTTAGGTTCCGCTTTTGCCGCCTGTTTCTTTGCGTCGTCAAGCTGCTCCCGCAGCGACACATCCCGCTTTGCCTCCGGCTGCCGGGTGCCACCAAAGAAACCGGGTAGCTCCTTAAATCCAATGCTGTCCACATAGTAGGCGGTGTCGCTGCCTTTTTCGTGGAGCACTACCACATCAGAGACAGAAAGGGAGTGTCCTCTAAAATCCTCCGGGTGGTCGATGTTAAAGCGGGTATAAATATCTTCCAGTGTTTCGCCGGGCGAAAGCTCCGCTGCATAGACCATTTGGTAATTATCCCTGTCAACCGGGAGCCCTTTCTTTTCCAGCCAGTCAAGAGACATAAAGCGCAGGTCGTCGGTGCTGTCCGATAAATCAAGCTGGTAAATGGAGTAGGCGCTGATCCCGTATTCCTTTTCATAGGCGGCAATGCGATCCAGCAGCGGTCCGGCCTCACCGTCCAGATGTTCCTCCTGAATGACGGTTGCCATCCTCATGCGTATCTTTCCGGTCTGCCCGGAAAGGAGTTCGTCCGCCATGCGCTCTTTTTCCTCATGGAAATCGGGGTGCATATCTGCATAAGCGCCACTGTACTGCCGCAGGAACACATCCAGGTCAAAAGCCAGGTCCGTGGAATCGTCCAGCCGCATTTCTTCCCGCTGCGCCTCCTGTGCGCCCATTTGCGCCCGCTGTGCCTCCTGTTCTTCAGGGGAAGGGACCGGCTGCTTGACCGCCAGGATTTTCCCGGCAATGCGGACGAACTGCTCCGGGTGCTCAAACTGCTGCCGGTATTTCCCCATAAGGTCTGCGGGAAGGTCAGCGAAATTTTCTTCACCAAGTCCACAGAGAAAGAAATTCCCTGCAATAATGTCATAGATATTGCCCTCATCATCACGGAGAGCACGGTTCAGGGGAAGCCCCATATATTTGCCTTCTTCGTTACAGATCAGGGCAACCGGGTCATCGTAAGGGTAAACAGCCTGAATGTCCCCGCCGACAGCGGCCTGCAATGCCTTCAGACCTTCGCCAATATCCACCGCATAGGGGACTTTTCCAGGCTCCACCATTAAAACTTTCATAACTGCATATCCTCCTTCTTTTTTGTTGCCGCAGGAGCAGCGGGTGCTTTCTCCTGGGATTTTGCCGCCGACAATTTCCCCAGCACGGAAGGCTTTTCCGACTTTTCGGACAAAGAAATACCGCCCTCCGAAACCTCGGCGGCGGTGTGCTCTGCCTTGACCGGCTCCTGGCCCTCCACGGTATAACCGGGAAGGAGGGCACCGTGAACGGTAAAGTGGCGCTCATATTCTTTCGGAATCTGCGGGGAAATTTCAGTAAACAGGTGAGAATAGGCTTTCTTGCGCCCCTCCAGATATTTCATAGCAGCGGCTTTGTCGGTGTAACGCTTCTGATTCTGTCCGGCAATCTTTTCCCCATATCCCTCCTTTGGGGAATTCACATATACATCCCAGGTCACATACCAGGCAACCGGAACACTTTGTTGCGTTTCCCGGTCATATTTGGTATCTTCCCAAACGCTGCAAGTCATCTTATAGACACGGTTGCTGATTTCCTCGGCATCCCGCCAGTTACCGGTTTTGCGCCATTCATTTCCCGTATGCGAAATCTCCGGGGTCCGCAGATATTTTAGTGCACGGTTCAATTTCTGCGTCTCTGCCGCCTGCTGTTCCCATTGTTTTGCCGCCGCCTGCACGATTGCAAGGGCTTTCTGTTCACCATCCATGCTGTCCTGACGCAATGCCTCCAGTGCATCCGCGCTCTGCGTAATCAGGGAAGAAATATCCACATCCTTGCAATAGACGCTGTGGTCCAGCTTAAGTTCGCTGCCTTCTGTCAGATAGTCGAAACGGTAAACCTCATAATCCCTGTTTTCTTCCAATGTTTCACCTCCTTAAATCTCCGGCGCATGGGACTTCTTGGGAGCCGCCTGCTCCGGCGTACTTTTTTCTGCCGGCTTTGCCGCCGCAAGCTGCCCGATCACCGAAGGGCGTTCCATCGTAAATATGGTAATCTGCTCATTTTCAGCCAACGGTACAGCCTGCACCGCAAGAGGCAGCGTTGTTTCCGCATGGGTAAGGGTGTGCTGCAATTTCAAATCTGCCATGATCTCGTCAAACACCGCATTGATGGCTTTTCGTTCCTCACCCTGGGGATAGGCTTTCAAAACCTCTGTTTCCCCGGATTTATTCATAACAAGAGCCACCGCGCAATCCGCATGACCGGCCAGATAATCAGAGGCATAGGGCAGCTTATCCTTGATATAACAAGCAAAAGCCCTGGCTGTCATTTCTGTGTTGCTGTCCCAATAACCGCCGTCTTTTTCACATTCCTTTCCCATCCGCACAGAATTGCGGTAGTAGTCGGTCTCTGTCCGCCCAATCTGCGGGGTTTCCTGCGTTTGCATCCCGTGAAGCATCCGCTCAAACATTTCCAGACGGTCACGCTCACTTTTTGGGATCACATGGCCGCTGACGGATTTCTTTAAGGCGCTGATCTTATCCACGGAACCGACTTCCCCGGACAGAAATGCGTCTTTTAATGCTGCATACTGTTCCAGTGTTCTTTCATCCCCATGCCGTTTCAAGGAGCCAAGCACCGCCGAATCCAGCCAGCTTGCCGCGTTTTTCCTTGTCCGGCTGTTCTGTGCCTCGGTACGTTTGGCCGCCTGCTCCGGCGTTTCCGGTTTGTACTTCATGGTATCAATGAGTTTTTGAAACAATGGGTAAAGGCGGGGCTGTTCTGAGAGCATCCCTTTCGCGCCCATCTTTGCCCCCAGGTAATCGTCAAAGCCGTGCCACCATTCATGCGCCAGGGAACCGGCGCCGTGCATCTTCGTAAGGTTGATGACCTTGCGGAGCGGTTCATAATGGGCCGCGGCGTTGCCGCTGCCTCTGGCACCGAAAGCAATAGCAAGCGTGCCCCCAAAGGCAATATCCTGATCGCTGATCTGTAAAGCAGCCGCCAGGTCTTTCAGTGCTTCAAACCCCATGTTCAGGGACGCCTGCCGGTCATTCTGGTTCATCCAGTTTCCGAACTCACCGCCGCGGAAGCCGAAAGTATCAAGATAATGCTGCCCGGTGATCTCCTGGCCGCTCCGGTAGTCCGGCCCGGTCCTTCTCACATGCGCAAGCTGCGGAGGGGTAAACCGGACCTTTCCGCCTTTGCTTCGCTGCCGGGCAAAATCCTGCACCCATTTCAGGGCTGTCTCACGGGATTCAAAGTTCGTCTGCAAAATGGAATATCCCTTCGTCACATAATAAGTGCCGGGTTTCCAGTCGTTATTTCTGGAATAGGTGTTTTTCCCGTCATTGAAGTGGATCGCGTAGCCCCTTGGCACCTTCTGGTCTTTGGAAACGCCAAACTGTTCCTGTTGTGCCTTCTGCGTAAAGTTCCGGTCAAAGTGAGAAGCAGAGCGGATATATAAAGTCTGTGCCAGCTTATTGGTAATGACCGGGTTATCCTGCCCTTTCTTTGTGGCACGGTAATGGATTCCGCTGGCCCAGCCCTGCACCTGCTCCACATATCCATTCTGTATCAGAAAGCGGTCATAGGCTTGCATGGCGTCATCCAGTGTACGCACATCCTCGATCACGGCCTGTAGCTGCCGGACGGTCTCAATATATTCCTCCTGTCTGGCACGCTTAAGCTCAGGGGTCGTGTCGCTGTACCGGTACTGGGGAGAAGCCCCCAGGCTGTCCCGCGCTTTTTTGATGAAGTAGACAACACCGAGGGGGACACCATCGTCAAGCATGGCCTGATAGTCCGGTTTCTTCCAGACATTATCCTTCTTGACGAATTTCTCTGCCTCCCGCTCATTCATGCCGCCCAGGTCATCCACATATAGGCCACGGTCTTTCCAGAGGTCTTTTTTCGCGCCTCCGATCTTTTCCCCAAAATCTTCATGCTGTAAATTTTCTGCCAATCGGTATCACCTCCAGTCTGTGCAAAAATTTACCGTTCCGGCGTGGAACGGTTTTTCTCTGATTGATGAAGTTTCGGGCGGTTTCCTGCGAGCCGGTCCGTTTCCCTGCGTACCAGGGCATCTACCGCACCCAAATCCTCCGGGGTAACGGCAAATTCCCGGTAGTTCTCATACCATAAGCCTACCCGGACCGCCGCAATAGGGGGTATCTTTTCCGGGCCGGAAGGGAGAAGCCGGTAAACAGGCGCTTCATCATAAAGAAGCATCTGCCGGGCCGTCCCCAGCGGTATGCGGTACATGTCTGTATCGGGATTCTGTGCCGCCTCCATATAGCCGACGTTCAGAAGTTCCTCCAAATCCTGAACCATGTAGGAAAACGCCTGCTCCTTCCACTGGCTGAACATGCCGGAATAGTGGTGCTGCCATTCTGTGACCTGCTCCGGCCTGTAGCAGAACCCCCAGCTTTTCAAGGCGTCTTTTTCGTAGAGCTCCATAGAGTGCCATTTTTCAAGGCTGACTGTTTCCATGCGTCCATTTGGGCGATATACGTCAACACCATAAGGGGAGAGGGTATTTCTTTTCACGTCCTGGCGCAGCGTATCTAAGTCCAGCATCATAACGTCACCGTACAGGCGGCCATCCTCTTTCCGGTCCGTGTGGAACAGGAAAGCCCTTGCCCCGATATATTCCGTTGTAAAGATCATCTGGTGGAGGTCTGCCGTGGAACAGTAGGCGTGCAGGGCATCCGACAGCCACATGTGGTTTTTCCCCATAATGGCAACCGAATCCGCTCCGGTATTCGTCACCAGGGAATGGATATTAAATTCTGATTCCCGCAGGAAGTCGCCCGCGAAGATATGGAGCTCATAAGCAAATGTAATAAGGTCCGTGTCGCGGATCAAATGAATCTGCGGAAGCGGTTCATTGTTCAATCAAGTTCCTCCCATCTGCCGGGTGTTGTACGCCGGCAATCTTGCTCACGATTTCCGGCCCGGTCTCATAAATCTGCATCAGGCGTTTTGCCGTGCCGCTGGGCTGAACGGCGCCGCTGGTCCAGAGCCGGACGGTGGAAGGCGTAACATTCATCAGAAGCGCAAAGCCCTTTTCGTTCATATCCAATTTTTTCATCAGAGCCTTAACCATATCGGGGCCATATTCCGGGCACCGGGCGGCTTCAGCGATCATCTGCAAAGCGGTATTTTCTGTTTTCGTCATAGTGAAAACCTCCTGTTATTCTGGCCCCGCTGTTAAGCTGGGGCAAAACTGATTTTGTTGTGTTCCATCCTCCGGGAAAATTCCCGAAGGGAATATCTCACGCCGTCAATCTCCGCATGGGTCTGATCCAGACGCCGGCAAAGAGAAAAATGCCGGTCTCCATTCCCATAGTGCAGACAGAGAAGGCCATTATCAGGAATCGAAAACAGCGCCTTTCCCGCGCTGTCCGTAAAGCAAATCTGCTGTGCTTCATTCATACCAAAATCCCCCTTAAATTGAAACTGCCGCCTGTTTCTGGCGGCATTGTAGTTGGCGGTCCCTGATCTGTTCCCTGGTATATAGCAGCTTTTCGTTATAGTCCTTTCCGATGCGGGGTGGGTTGATGCCTACCCGGATATGCTTAAAACGCTGATTCTCATGGAGCATGGCTTTGATTTTCCTGGCATTGGTAAGACCGCCAAAATCATTGTCCATGTAAAGCGTGACCCGCTTTATTTCCGGGTGGCGTTCCAGAAATGCGGTCAGCGCCACATGGGAAGTGCCTCCCAGAGATAAGCGGTAGCCATCCCATTTCCAGCCTTCAAGCTCTTGCAGCGTGGCATGGGAAAGGGCATCAATGGGGGCCTCAAAAACGGCCACATGGCGGCTGCCCGGATTCCGCGGCGGGTAGCAGAAGCTAAATTCTTTGTCGCTGCCGTAAACATCCTTTCTGAGATTGCCGGTGATACTGCGCATACAGGCAAACTTCGCTTTCCCCGCGTTGTCCTTACCGACAAACACACAGACCGGTTCGCCATGATACCGGGCTTCATAGAAAAGCCCGTTCCGAAAACACCGGCTGATCACATTCGAGCTGATCCCGCGCCGCTGTAAATACGAGACTGCGGCGGTAGCGCACCGTCTGGCCCAAGGCAGCGTAAACGGTTTCTTTTCCGGCTCTTTCCGCGCCTGCTTTGTTGACGCGCTTTGGTAAGCCAGCATCTGCCGGATTTCTCCGCCTGCCAGTGTTTGAACCGCATCCACCAGACCATAGCCCCGAATCTGGATCAGGTAATCCAGGGCGTTGATACTCCGGCCCCGGCTGTTCCAGTACCAGTACCGTTTCCCGGTCACATAGACCAGGCTGTCATGCTCCTTGTGCCGGTAATTGGGACCGTCCCGTTTGAGCACGCCGGGCTCATGGGATTGCAGATAGGCGAACAGGTCTGCCTCCCGTGCCGCCTGAATCTGCTCTTTGGTTACACCGGGCATGGTGCCGGCACAGATTTTCGTTTCATCGTGCTTCGCCTCCTTCCTGTGATGATATGAAAAAAGACGCCCGAAAGCGCCTAACAGCCGTACAGGTCATGGTTGACCTCCGCACGGTAATAGCTATCCATCGTTGCCGGGGCGTTATACAGCGCCGCCAGCAGATAAGCCTTGATATTGTTGACCTTCGTAACGTTCTTGTCGATACAGTCAAAAACATACTCCAAGTGGCCGGAATTGATCTTCAAGAACCGGCTCCTGACAACCTCCCGTAGAAAGTCATCTCCGGCAATGCGGATATATGGCCGTCTTGACAGCACCGTTTCCAGCATAAGCTCCACAGTCTCGTCCATGCGTTCCCTCCCATAGCGGGGAACCAGAAAGTCATACTCAACATTCTCTTTGATAATTTCACGGTATGCCTCTGCCATATCCATCCTATCAATCCCATCCTGACGCCCTGCCGGATAGATTGATTGATGTGTCCTTGATATATCCGTTTTTGATTTTTTAGTCCTTTGTGGATTAGTATTTAATTGTGCGGGATTTTCCTGTTCAGGTTCCGCCTGTTCAGGTTTTGCCTGTCTTGGATTTACCTGTCTTGGATTTTCCCGTTTAGGTGAAACACCTTGTTTTACGCCGGTTACAGGCTTTTCATGTATCGTGTACTCAATATCGCCGAGCTGTCCGTTTTCATAGCGGAGGCGCTGCCTGGTGAGATACCCGTGCCGCTCCAGCTCCTTCAGGGCGGTGGTAATGGAATCCACGCCATCCCTGCAAATGTGGGCCAGCCCCTTTGTGGTATAATCCCAATCTTCCGGCAGCGACAGCATAAGGGAAAGAAGCCCCTTCGCCTTTAAGGACAGTTCCGTATTGCGCAAGTGGTGATTGCTCATAACCGTAAAGTCCTTCGTTTTCTCTACACGGAATACAGCCATTTCACAGCCTCCTTTCTTCGGTTATTCCGTTACAAAGCGCGGTCCCTGCGGTCATAATGGAGATGTCCGCCTGAGACCTTCGCATGGTTTTTCAGTTTGACTTCGCCCCGTTCCTGGCTCGCTAAGAATTTCTGATAGCCGGCCTCTGTAAGAAACAGGCGCATCTTATCGCCCTTATCCCCAACAGGGGAATCATAGGACAGCACATCAAAGACGACCATGTGCTTTACCTCCGGGTCAAATCGTTCCAGCCCCATGATGTCATGCCCCTTCAATTTCTCTGCGCCGGACTGCTGCCTGGCCTCGGCAATCCTTTCTCCAATGGTCCGGGGCGGGTGGGGCAGCCGGTAATTTTTCTGAATATCCCGCACCAAATCCATGCACTCACGATCCAACAGAACACGCAGCTTCGCCATGAGACTTTGTGCCGCCTCACGCTGTTCAGGACTCTTTGTATACCGGGCGGTCATGTAAAGCTCATTCAGGATCTTTGCCTGACAGTCTCCTTCGACCTGAAAGAGCATCTTTTTTTCCATTTCGTTCAGTTCCATGTGTGGCTCCTTTCTTTGTAAAAATGGGTATAATAAAACGCCATAGGATTTTGAATACCTATGGCGCTTCAATGCTGTATCAAATTATGATTCCATTTTGTTCAGCCATTCATCAAAAGATTTTCGGGAAATCCTGATTGCATGTCCAACACGGACAATTTTGAAGTGACCTTCCTTAACCAAAGTATAGGCGGTTGTTCTTCCGACATTTAATATTTTTGCAATATCAGAAACGGTGTAAGTTTGATTTTCTATGCTTGACATAATGCCTCCTAATCAGTATAATACTCCTGTTAATTTGCGCGCCAAAGAAAGGTGTTTCCTCTGGTCGGCATAGGTGATTTGCTAATAGCTTGCTAATTGGACCATTCAAATTAGCAAAAAGGACGTTGAATGAAGCAACACCTTCTCGCAGTAAAAACGCCCCCAAAAGCCCATGTTTTCAAGGTTTTTTGCAATCGGAAGTTACGGTGTAATATGCTGAATCAGTTGACATGCCATACTCCTAAGGGT
>Ga0129317_1000729_pt1 | contig 30472 bp, 28 predicted proteins | sample Cm1ome_FD_94430 | JGI IMG/M metagenome (GOLD analysis project Ga0129317, IMG submission 94430) | Eastern black-and-white colobus group fecal microbial communities from Wisconsin, USA - Cm1105 metagenome | ecosystem: Host-associated > Mammals > Digestive system > Large intestine > Fecal | place... | reverse complement strand
TTGTTAAGGACAACATTGATTTTTTGGTGTTTTATTACCCCAACAAGTGTATAGGTAGGGGTTTGAAACACCACAATGAAATGGATAGGTACCCCCTAAACCCCAAAAGAATTTATAGAGCCTTTTTTCACATTGAATGGATTATCGTATTTTTAATTGGAATCAAAGAGTAGCTTTTGCTCAGTTACTGATTAGAATTTGATGGATGTTGCTGGCCGATGATCGGATGTTGCTGCGTCGGCGATATTAATATGCTGCATCTGCCCTATAATATCGAAATTTCGATATTGTATTACATTTATAGGAGTATAATATCGCAGTTTTTCCAATATCTGCTGCTTATGTATGCATCATTGCGATATGGAATTATTCAACCAATGCTGAATTCTCGATTTACTATGAAAATCGAAGACAAACACATCGTAATATAAGCTTAGGTTTATATTTGCGTAAATAGATTAAGTAAAACTTATCAGGAATTGATGCGTGTGATTCTTTCTGAACATTTTGTTAGATAGCGTGCGATATTATATTTCCACAATTACTGATTAGTATCGAATTTTCGATATTAATCTTAAGTTTTGAAAGAATAATATCGCCAGGATTAAAACACCACAATGAGATGGATAGATACCATATGAACAACTAAAGAAATTAAGGATCCTATTTCTGAATGTCTGCCGAATAGCAGATGCTTAGCTCTTTTTGCAAAAAGCGTCTGCCGAATAGCAGACGATTCTCGTATTTTGGAAAGCTCGTCTGCTGTGCTTCAGATTGTAATGAAGAATGCAGCGCAGATGATTTTACTAATTGTAAGGAACTATCTGCAAATTCGGGCAGAATTTGCATACGCTTGATCAATTAACTTCAAATCATCTGCAGCTTGCGTTCGGAGCGGGGCGTAGGGGTGGCAGATGAATTGATTATTTTGGCCGTAACGTCTGTATTTCGGCAGATGTTTTGTTCAGAAATGTTGTATCGTCAGCACTTTGGCAGACGATCTTCGGAAAAGAGGTGGATATCTGCGGCTTATGAGAGGATTGAGTGCACGCTGCGGCTGGTGGTATAATATAAGACAGAAAATTTTGCGGGACTTGCGGAACAATATACTTATTTATATAGATGAGGGGTGCGAATATGAATTTTATTGAACTGTGTAAAGAGAGATATTCATGCAAGGGTTTTAGTGATGCTGCAGTTGAGCCTGAGAAGCTCGATGTGATTCTGGAGGCTGGAAGACTTGCACCGACTGCGAAGAATCTGCAGGAACAGTCAGTATATGTGATCGTTTCAGAGGAGGGGCTTGCGAAGATTGATGAGGCAACGCCTTGCAGATATGGTGCGCCTGTTGTTTTGGCTGTGTGCTATGACAAGAACAATGTTTACACTTATCCGGGTGAGAAGCATTCGTCAGGAATCGAGGATGCTACAATTGTTGCAACACATATGATGCTTGCGGCAACATCGGAGGGACTAGGAAGCTGCTGGCTGAACTTTTTTGACCCTGACAAGCTTAAGGATGCGCTTGATATTCCTGAGAATGAGGAGCTTGTTATGCTTCTTGATATCGGCTATGCATCAGAGAATGGGAAGCCACTTCCTAATCACGAGTCAAGAAAGCCAATCGAGGATACAGTAAAATATATTTAATGAGGTGATAGAATGAGTAAATTCACAGGCGTGTTTACTTTTGAGGAATGGGAGAAGCTGTGTGATTGCTGTGGAATGTGCTGTATGTTCAAGGTGATGGACGACGAGACTGAGGAGATTCTCGCGACAAGTCTTACATGCCCACTTCTCAATACACAGACAGGCAAGTGCAGAAACTATGCGAACCGTGGAGAGGAGAATCCTTACTGCACATTTATTACAGCTGAGAATGTTGAAGAACTTGCTGTCAACATGCCTCATCACTGCGGCTACAGATGCCTTGCGGAGGGAAGAATGCTGCCGAAGTGGCACCCTATTATGAAAGAAAACAGCGTTGAAGCGCGAGCTATCAGAAGAAAGCTCGAGCCATTTTGCCAAAAGGAATGTGGGGAGGCTGTAAGCTTCCGTGATATTGAGGATTTTGTGGCTAACTGCACAGTGTCTAATACACTTGAGCCAGACGATGATATGCTCGAGGAATTCATACTTGAAATCTAGGTGCATATGGCTAGATATATATAATAAGAAGAAAGGGATAACAACCAGTTAATGAATCGCAAGGAAATTAGAGAAATAAGAACAAGATTTAACCCGGATGAGGGGAATCTTTCTAAGATATATGGATGCTACGTTAATGCCGGCAAGGAGATCGTAACGGAGCTTGAGCTTTCAACAATGATGATGGAGAAGGAGGAGAAGGAGCAGTACATGGCACTTCTCAAGAAGACACTTTCGGGGTCACTTGGAAGGAATCTTTTTAACCTTGAGTTTGCAACAGAGTCTGTTGGAAATAGCGATGAACACAAGCTGCTGATGGCACTTAACGAATCTCACCTTAAGGATGAGAATATGAGACAGCTTTTCTACCAGAGAGTGATTGAGACTTTTAAGATCGAGGAGACGAGCTATGTAATTTTTCTCGTTTCAGATATTTATGACATCCCTTATAAACAGGGGAGAAGTGAAGAGTGGGATGAGGATTCGACGGAGCAGTTTGATTACTTCCTATGTACAATCTGCCCGGTCAGAGATTCAAAGGGCGCGCTTAAGTACCTCGCAGATGAAGGCAATTTCAGAGCTACTTCTACAGGATCAGTTCTCGCACCGCCAGTTGCGGGCTTTATGTTCCCTGCATTTGACGACAGGGCGAAGAATATCTACAACCTTCTCTACTATACTAAGAGCAAGGCGGAGATTCACGAGGAACTGATGAACGGTCTTTTGGGCATAGAGAATTCTCCGATGGCAGCAGAGTGTCAGATGAATGCATTCGGCACGGCGCTTAGCGATGCACTCGGTAAGGAATGCAGTCTCGATGTTGTGAGAACGATGACAAGCCAACTGATGGAAAGAATCGAGCTTCACAAGGAGAGCAAGGAACCGACTGAACCGGAGATTATGCTCGATGAGGTTGACAGAATTCTGATGTCGGGCGGAGTGTCTGATGATGGAATTATAGAGTTCAATGAGACTGTGAACAGAAGCTTTAATGGAGCGACAAGCTTTAACCCAGAGAATCTTGTGAACAACAAGACTTTTGCCCTTGAGACGGCGGAGGCGAAGATCACGGTGGATACTGAGCACATCTATCAGGTGAGAACAGAGGTAATCGATGGAAGAAATTATATCTTGATTCCTGTCGGCGAGGGCGTTACGGTTAACGGAATTGATGTGTCGGTCGGAGGTAATGGCGATGAGTAAGGCGGACAGAGCAGAAGAGCTTTTCAGAACGGGATATAACTGCAGCCAGTCGGTGTATGCGGCTTTTGCAGAGGAACTTGGAATGGAAGTGACAGAAGCGGCGAAGAAGGCAAGTCCTTTTGGCGCGGGCTTCGGCAAGCTTAGAGAGGTGTGCGGTGCTGTGACTGGAATGGTCATGGTTCTTGGAGATCTCGAGGGTTACGGCGATCCGACTGATGCCGCTGGCAAAAAGACTCTCTATACAACTGTACAGGAGCTTTGTGGCGAGTTCGAGCGTTCCGAGGGAAGTCTGATCTGCAGGGAACTTCTGGGTCTTAAGAAGGGTGAGGATCTTCCTGAACCCGCTGTAAGAACTGAGGAGTATTATAAGAGCAGACCTTGCGTTAAGGCATGCAGAGCTGCAGCGGCTATCCTAGAGGAACATATGAAGTAAGCAATGCCTTTGGGCATATATATAATGAAGTAAAGGAGAATGTGTTATGGAATTAATTAAGGTTCATACAGACAAGGCGCCGGCAGCGCTTGGCCCTTATTCACAGGCAGTTGTTGCTGGTGAGATGGTTTATCTTTCAGGCCAGGGTGGAATCAATCCTGAGACAGGAAAGCTTGTCGAGGGTGGAGTTGTAGCTGAGGCAAAGCAGATTATGAAGAATATCGGTGCTGTGCTTGAGGCAGCAGGAACATCATTTGAGAATGTTGTAAAGACTACAGTATTTCTTGCTGATATGGGCGACTTTGCTGCGTTCAATGAGGTTTATGCTGAGTATTTTACTACCAAGCCTGCAAGAAGCTGCGTTGCAGTTAAGACTTTGCCTGCCGGATTTGCTGCAGAGGTTGAGGTTGTAGCGGTAAAATAGCTCTAATTATTAATTGTTGTAATATCAAACATATAATGGCGCAAAATTTTTATACTCAAGTATAAAAATTAGCGTCATTTTTCCTTGAAAATTATTTAACATATTAGTATAATAACCTTGTTCGTAAATTATAATCTTTAAGGGGGATTGACTAAAATGAGCAATTCAAAGAAATGGCCTTTTGGCTTTTATGTATGTGCTCTTTCATTCACATTTGAGAGACTAGCATACTATGCTGGTAAGTGGGGTATCGGTGTATTCCCAGTTATCGCAGCAGCAGAGGGTGGACTCGGACTTTCAACAGCTGAAGGTGCGATGCTCTCATCATGGTTCGTAGCATTCACATATATCACTCCAGTAATCGGTGGATTCATTGCTGATAGATGGGTTGCTCCTAGAATTCTTGTTCCAATCGGTGAGATCCTTATGGGTCTTGCATACCTAATCGCTTGGAAGGCAACTGGTAAGGGTATGCTCGTAGCATGCATCATCCTTCTCGCAGTTGGTACTGGATTCTTCAAGGGAAATGTTTCAGGTATCAATGGTCGTCTGTTTGAGGGCGAGGACGAGTCAGTTCTTAACCAGATCTTCTCAGTTCAGTACTCATTCGTAAACATCGGATCATTCATAGGAACTACATTCCTTTCACTCGTTGCAACTAACTACAGCTTCAGAACAATGTTCCTTTGCTGTGCAGCATTCATGTTAATTGACTGTGCATGGTGGTTCATCGGTCTAAAGCACCTCGGAGATGCTGGTAAGAAGCCATTCCTTCACAGTAATGCACACGAGAGCAAGGAAGAGGAAGCAAAGGACAACGCTCCTCTTACTAAGAAGGAGAAGCAGAGAGTTGCTGCTATCATTATCGTAACTATCTTCTCAGGTATCTTCTGGCTCATCTGGTACATGGCTTACCTTCCAATTTACTACAAGTTCGGACCTGTTGAACAGGGTGGACTTGGATGGGCTAACTGGCAGATCGGAAGCTTCCAGATTCCAACAGCTTGGTTCGACTCACTTAACGGACTCTTCTGTATCTTCCTTGCTCCACTATTCGCTATAGTATGGAAGAAGATGGCTGAGAGACCTAAGGGAGACTGGGGTATGTTCACTAAGACAGCTGTCGGTCTTCTCCTACTCGGACTTTGCGTAGCAGTAATGGTATTCGCAGCTATCCTTGCAGGAGAAGGTTCAAAGGATCCTGTAGGAGTTTGGATTGTAATATTTGTGGCAGCATTCATGTCAATCGGTGAGATTATCTTCTCACCTCTTGGAAATGCATTCATTTCAAAGTACGCTCCTAAGAAGCTCCTCGGAACACTTCTTGGTGTATGGCCATTTATCATCTTCTTCTCAGGTCTTGCTTATGGACCACTTTACAACTGGCTTGACAACTTCGGATTCGTAAAGGTATACGGAGCAGTTGGTGTCATCATCGCAGCATGCGGAATCATTATGCTTGTATTCACAAAGAAGTTCGACGCACTTGTAGAGGACGAGCAGAACTAATAATTTTACAAATAATATTTACGAATGCTTATAAGGGAGCCGGCAGCTTAGCTGCCGGTTTTTCCTTTTTTTTGTGGGTCATATTTTTCTTGATAATCTGATAATCCTGTGGGTAATAAGTCGGAAGATGCGGTTTCTGAAAAAATGTCAGAATCGAGCTCTTTTTCAGAAATAATTCTGAAATTAAGTCTAAAATGCCGTTTTTCAAAAAATGATTCTAGCCAAAACACTTTTTACTGTTGCTTGAGGTGTTCTACTAGCTCTCTGTGTTTAGCTTAAGTATTTATTTTTTCTGAAATATTGGGGATTTAAGATGATTCTTAAGAAAATTTCTGAAAAAAGATTAAAACTCAAATGAATTTCAGAAATGCTATAAGAGTTGATCTTGCGCGTTTCAAGTGAATAGTTGCAGGCTTCTTTGATTCTTTTTGAAAAGTCATATTTTTGAAGATTTTTCAGAAATATTTCTGAAAAATCATTGATTTCAGCTGTTTTTTCAGAAATGTTACCATAGCACATATTTCAACTAAGGTATAATATAATCAAAACCAAAAGGGACGCCTACTCGGCGTCCTTCCATATCTTCTTAGCATTGTCTGTCATTATGACTTCTCTGTCTGCATTGATGAATATTGCGGCTGCTCCGTATTCCTCAGCGAGAGCTTTGCCCTTCTCAGTTCCGAGTACAAAGCATGCTGTTGTAAGAGCGTCGCACATGATTCCGCTGTCACATACTATTGTAACTGACATAACATCTGATCTAGCAGGGTATCCTGTCTTAGGATCGAGTATGTGGTGATATCTTGTTCCATCCTTTATAAAATACTTCTGATAATCGCCAGAGGTTCCGATGCAGTTGGTACCGTCAAGCATAACTGATCCGATAAGCTGCTCCTTGTCACGCGGATCTCTGATGCCAATCTCCCACTTGCCACCATCTGGCTTGCTTCCGTAGGTCAGAATGCTGCTCTCACCAACCGATATTACAGCGCCTTCAAGACCGTCTGCCTTCTCGAGAATACCTCTTGCAGTATCGAGCGCGATTCCCTTGCCGGCAGCACCGAGATCAATCTGCAGACCCTCAGGAAGAGAAATACTGTTACCATCAATCTGAATATTGGTGTAATTACCCTTGCTTAGACAGCTCTGAATCCTGTCGTCGGCCGGAACCTTGTGCGCATCGTCATCAAAATCCCAAAGCTTCGATAAAGCACCGACCGTCGGGTCAAAAGCACCAGCGCTTTTGGCAGAGACATCGAGAAGGGTATTCATGTATTCATGTAGTTCATCCGACATCACGACGCTTCCCTGGCCTGCCTTCTCATTTATCTTGTAAATCTCCGCACGGCTCACCTTGTTCGACAGGTGGTCGTTCTCGAGCGTCTTGATTGCGGTCTCTATGTCAGTCGACACATCATCGCCCTTGGTGTACAAAGTCTCAGAAACGACGGTGCCCATCGCGTAGCCGGTGAAGGATATCGGTTCGGGAGCTCCGCACGCGACCAAAAGTGACGCTGAAAGAATCGCGGCCACTCCGCCTAGAAGAATCTTTTTTCTATACATATGTCCTCCAAATGCATTTTATTTATACGATTGTATTTTTAATTATATAATAACTTACTTAATAGTGGTATAATACAAATGTTGAAAAAACTGAAACATTCAGGAGGTTATTAATGGCTAAGATTACTGAGGGATACATGCCTTACCTAGGGCATGAAACTTACTACAGAATTGTAGGCGAGAGAAAGGACAACGGCAAGGCACCACTTATCTGTCTTCACGGAGGTCCTGGTTCAACTCATAACTATTATGAGGTTCTTGATAATGTTGCTGATGATGACGATAGAATGATCGTTATGTACGACCAGATCGGTTGCGGTAACTCATACCTCGATGGACACCCAGAGCTTTGGAACCAGAAGGTATGGCTTGACGAGCTTGATGCTCTTAGAGAGCACCTTGGACTCGACGAGTGCCACATCATCGGTCAGTCATGGGGTGGAATGATGCAGATTGCATACGCTCTTGATTACAATCCTAAGGGAGTTAAGAGCTTTATCATCTCAAGCGGACACCCATCAAGCTCAATGTGGGAGAGAGAGGGTCTCAGAAGAATCAAGATGATGCCACAGGATATGCAGGATGCTATCAACCACGCACTTGCTACAGGCGATTTCACAGGCGAGGCCTATGACAACGCCGTTGCTGAGTATATGGACAGATACTGCAACTACTGGCTAGGAGATGAGGCTCCTGAGTGCTGCACAAGACCTAAGAAGGGTGGCTCAGAGGCTTACGTTTACGGATGGGGACCTAACGAGTTCGCTCCAACTGGAACGCTTAAGGACTTCGAGTACGTTGACAGACTTCACGAGATCGAGATTCCATCACTCATCTGCAGTGGTATTTCAGATCTCTGCTCACCACTAATCGCTAAGACAATGGCTGACAGAATTCCTAACTCAGAGTGGATTCTCTGGGAGAGAGCTAGACACACTTGCTTCGTAGATAGACACGATGACTACTGTGTAAAGCTCATCGAGTGGATGAACAAGTACGATTAATCGGGGGATTGACAAATATATTTATTTAATTCATTAGATATTACTTATAGGAGGTAATTTGAGATGGATAAGGGTAAGCTAAACAGAATTATTGACGCAATGAAGGCTGAGGACATGTATCAGATGATCATCACTGATCCTGTATCAATCTTCTATCTCACTAATGCATGGATTCTTCCTGGTGAGAGAATGCTCGCACTGTATATCAACGTTGATGGTGAGACTGAGCTTTTCGTTAACAAGCTCTTCCCACAGACTAAGGATCTTGGTGTTAAGATTACATACTATGATGACATCGAGGATGGCGTTGAGATTATGAGCAGAATCGTTGCTAAGGACAAGGTTATCGGTATCGATAAGACATGGCCTTCACACTTCCTCCTAAGACTTATGGAGCTTGGTGCTGGTTCAAAGTTTGTTAACGGCTCACTTATCGTTGACAAGGTTAGACAGATCAAGGATGAGAAGGAGCAGGAGCTTCTTAGAATCTCATCAAGAATCAACGATGAGGTAATGGCTGATGTCGTTGAGTGGGCTAACAAGGGCCTCTCAGAGAAGGAGCTTAACGTTAAGGTTAGAGAGATTTACAAGGCTCACGGATGTGAGGGCGTTTCATTCGACCCTATCACTGCTTATGCAGGCGGAGCTGCTGACCCACATCACGTAACTGATGATTCAAAGGGTAAGAGAGGAGACTGCGTTCTTCTTGATATCGGTGGATTCAAGGATAACTATGCTTCAGATATGACTAGAACTTTCTTCCTTGGAGAGGTTTCAGACAGAGCTAGAGAGGTTTACGAGGTTGTTAGAGTTGCTGAGCAGAAGGGTATCGAAGCTGCTAAGCCTGGTAACAGAATGATGGACGTTGACCTTGCTTGCAGAAACTACATTGAGGAGAAGGGCTTCGGCGAGTACTTCACACACAGAACTGGACACTCATGCGGTCTTGAGGACCACGAGTGGGGCGATGTTTCTTCAGTAAATGAGGCAATCATTCAGCCAGGTCAGTGCTTCTCAATCGAGCCAGGTATCTACCTTGCAGATGAGGGCATCGGTGTAAGAATCGAGGACCTCGTTCTTATCACTGAGGACGGATGCGAAGTTCTTAACAAGTATCCTAAGGAGCTTACAGTACTTCCTTTCGAGGACTAATTCTGTATAGTTAAGTTAAATAGATATGATTTATCAGGCCGGCACCGTATGGTGTCGGTTTTTCGTATGAAGAAAACCACGCGTTTAACGGTCTCAGGTCTGCGGATATGTTGTTCTCTATGAATGAAGGTTTGCAGCAGTTGGTACCAATTTGCATAATTTAACAACATTGGTCCCTGCTAGGTACCAATTTCATTTTTAATATAGGTTTGGCACCATTTAGGGTCCATTCCATTATTTTTTCATAAAATGGTACCGCGAGCAGTAGCATTGACGCCGGGGGCCAATAGAGTTGAGACGCGAGTGTGAAAATCATTTTCATATCTCAAATTTCTGATTGATGAGCAAGAGTGTGCTGGGATATCAGATTTTGGGCATTTTGGAGATAGTGTTATAAATTTAACAAATTGTTGTTGACGATGTGATACTTCGGTGATAACATCAAGAAAACCAGGAAACTTGTTTCGGTTTTCGGGTTTCCAAACGGAATGACCGAACGAAAGACGTTAGTAGAAGGTTAGGCAGGGTTTCCGAGATTAAGTGTATTTAGACGGTTGTGTTTGAAGGTGAAGTTTATGGCTGAGGATTTGAAGGAACGAATTATTGATGTCGCTATCGAGGAATTTACTTTGATGGGGCTTAAGTTCACGATGAACGACATTGCAAAGGAGCTTGGCATAAGCAAGAAGACGATATATACGATTTTTGACAGCAAGCATGATGTGCTGGTGGGAATTGCGGACAGATACTCGATGGATTTTAAGAGTATGCAGGATGAGATAGAGAAGGATACGAGTCTGAATGCGGAGCAGAAGTTTGAGAGGATTCTGCTGGCACTGCCGGAGAAGTATTACAATATCGGACTGAATCGTCTGTACGAGCTTTCGGTTAAGTATCCTAAGCAGTACAAGTATCTGATGGAGTCTGTTAATACTGGCTGGCAGATAGCGGAGCATTACCTTAGAGAAGGTATCAGCGATGGCGAGTTTAAGGCGGATGTTTCAGTTCCGGTGTTTATGTCGATGGTCAAGGGAACTGTTGGAATGTTTATGAGAAGCAGTGTGCTTTATGACAATGACATGACGTATGAAGAAGGAAAGCGTGAGATGGTTAGAATATTGATGGAAGGAATTAAGACAAATGAGTGATGTTCGAATCATTGAGATCAAAGAAAGCGTTTTTGCAGATAACGATAGACAGGCGGATGAGCTTAGAAGAAGCCTTAAGGAGAACAAGGTTTGTCTTATGAATCTGATGTCTTCGCCGGGTTCTGGCAAGACTACAACTCTTAAGGGAACTATCGGAGCTCTTAAGGATAACCTGAGAATCGGGGTTATGGAGGCCGATATTGACTCAGATGTAGATGCGAAGGCAATTGCTGAGACTGGAGTTAAGGCAATCCAGCTTCACACCGGAGGAATGTGTCACCTCGATGCAGAGATGACAAAGCAGGGTCTAGAAGCACTAGGTACAGATGATATCGACCTTGCAATCCTTGAGAATGTAGGCAATCTTGTGTGCCCGGCAGAGTTTGATACAGGAGCTTCGATGAATGTAATGATACTTTCAGTTCCGGAGGGCCATGACAAGCCGCTTAAGTATCCGCTTATGTTTGAGGTGTGTGATGCGGTGCTTATTAACAAGATTGATGTACTTCCATACTTCGATTTTGATATGAAGCTTGTAGAAGAATACATTCACATGAGAAATCCTAATGCAGTGATTTTCCCGGTAAGTGCGAGAACTGGCGAAGGAATGGATGAATGGACTGCATGGCTTAAGGACAGAGTCAATGAATGGAACCACGAGTAGCGAAGTGACTTCCTGCGGCACAAGCAATAAATGAGTGAGAATTAATTAAAAGAACAAACAAGAGGAGGAGAGAATCATGAGCAGAGAACTGGACAAGGATCTATACCCTGACTACGAATACCCTGAGTTCAGATCAGATCCGGATGAACCGTTCCGTGAGCCGATTGCGAAGCTTGGTAAACTGATTACTGACAGAGTTCCACAGAAGCTTGGGCTCAAGAAGATTACAAGAGACGATCCTGAGTACTGGGGACTTGCGAGCGTGCTTTCGGACGAAGAGGCAGAGCTTGCACTGAAGCTAGGTGTAAGACAGCCGAAGACACTTAAGCAGATTGTATCGCTCAGCGGACTAGATGAAGCTAAGTGTGAGGCTATGCTTGAAGAGATGTCACGCAAGGGACTACTTGAGTACAACTGGGAGAATGAAGCACACGAGAAGCAGTACGTACTTCCGATGTATGTGCCGGGATGTGCGGAGTTTTTCAACATGAACGCCGAGCTTCTAGATGAGAGCCCGGAGATAGGAATCTTCTTCGAGCACATGTCGCGTCTGCCTCTTGAGAAAATCACGCCTTTTGTACCCGAGGGTGGTGCCGGCATAGGAATGCATGTAATCCCTGTCGAGCAGGCTATCGAGATGGAGAACGAATCGATTGATCTTGAGCACATTTCGTATTGGCTCGACAAGTATGAAGGCAAGTATGCGGCGAGTCCATGCTCATGCAGACGTTCAAGAATGAAGTTCGATGAGGGTTGCGCAGACGATCCTGAAGGGTGGTGCATCGCTGTCGGCGATATGGCTGACTACGTAGTTGAGACTCAGAAGGGCGGACGTTATATCACAAGAGAGGAAGCACTTGACATCCTAAAGCAGGCTGAAGAAAACGGCTTTGTGCACCAGATTACAAACATCGACGGAAAGAAAAAGATTTTTGCAATCTGTAACTGCAACGTGAACGTGTGCTATGCGCTTCGTACTTCGCAGCTTTTTAACACTCCTAATATGTCCCGTTCAGCGTACATTGCAAGCGTTGACAAGACTAAGTGTGTTGCCTGCGGTAAGTGTGTTGAGAGCTGCCCGGCGGGTGCTGTAAAGCTCGGACAGAAGCTTTGTGACAAGGAAGGCTGCGAGATCAAGTATCCTAAGCATCCGCTCCCAATCGATATGCCTTGGGGCGAACATATGTGGACTCACAATTATCGAGATGTGAACAGAATCAACTGCTACGATACAGGAACTGCACCTTGCAAGACTGCATGTCCTGCTCATATTGCGGTTCAGGGATACCTTCAGTTGGCCAAGGAGGGCCGCTACGAAGAGGCGCTTGCACTTATCAAGAAGGACAATCCGCTTCCTGCAGTCTGTGGACATGTGTGTAACAGAAGATGCGAGGATGCGTGCACAAGAGGAACTATCGATGAGGCTGTTGCTATCGACGAGGTCAAAAGATTTATCGCAGAGAGAGATCTTAATTCCGATACAAGATATATCCCAAAGCCTGTTGTTCCATCACTCCGCGGATGCTTCGATGAGAAGATTGCAATCATCGGTGGAGGACCTGCAGGTCTCAGCTGCGCATACTTCCTTGCGATGACAGGATATAAACCAACAATCTTCGAGAAGAATGACGAACCGGGCGGAATGCTTCGATACGGAATACCATCATATAAGCTTGAGAAAAAGCTTTTGGCCGCAGAGATCGATGTAATCCGCGAGATGGGTGTAGAAATCAGATGTGGTGTTGAAATCGGCAAGGACGTCACAATTGAAGAGCTTAGAGAGCAGGGATACAAGGGCTTCTACGTTGCAATAGGATGCCAGAAGGGAAGAATGCCTGGCGTGCCGGGGCAGGACGCAATTGGAGCTATTACTGCAGTTGACTTCCTGAGAGAGGCGAGTGCTCGTGAGGCATTCGAATTCGAGGGAGATGTTGTTGTAGTCGGCGGCGGAAACGTTGCTATCGACGTTGCGAGAATCAGCAGCAGATGTACAGACAACAAGGTTTCAATGTTCTGTCTTGAGCAGAGAGACGAGATGCCTGCAAGCAAGGACGAGATTTCGGAGGCTCTTGAGGAAGGAATCGAGCTAAACCATGGCTGGGGAATGAAGGAAATCCTCGTAGAGAACGGACATGTTTCAGGCGTTGTATTTAAGAGATGCGTAAGAGTATTCGACGAAGATCACAGATTCTCACCAGAATACGATGAAAATGATACGGTAACTGTGGGCTGCAAGCACGTTGTTTTCTCAGTAGGACAGATGGCCGACTGGGGCGGAATCCTTGAAAACATGAAGGTAGAGCTTCGTCCTAACGGAAGCGCGATGGCTAACAAGCTGACATATCAGACATCAGAGCCGGATATTTTTGTCGGCGGAGATATCTACACAGGACCAAGGTTCGCGATTGATGCGATTGCTGCAGGAAGAGAAGGTGCGGTATCACTTCACAGATATGTTCACGACCACTGTACACTTACAATCGGAAGAAACAGAAGAGACTTCATCGAGCTCAATAAGGAAAACATCACTATTGAGACCTACGATGATTCAAAGCGTCAGATTCCGCCAAGAGCAGATGCGGCAATGCAGGCGGAGACATTCAGAGACCTGTCACATAGCTTCACCGAGGAGCAGGTTAAGGCTGAGACTTCAAGATGTCTTTCTTGCGGAGCTTCGGTCGTTGACCCTAACAAGTGCATAGGCTGCGGAGTCTGCACAACAAGATGCGTATTTGATGCAATTCATTTGAAGAGAGAGCTTCCAGGCGCATCGGTAATGCATCCATCAGAGGAGAAGCTTAAGTATATTCTCCCTAATATGCTTAAGCAGAATATCAAGGTTAAGTTTAAGAAAAAGCCGAGAGAATAGATTTTGCGGCGGAGGAGAATCGAAATGCATGAGCTTGGAGTAACATTTCATATAATGGATCGCGTGGAGAAGGTCGCGCTTGAGAACGACGTTGAGAAGGTCAGCAAAGTCGTGCTTGAGCTTGGAGAGGTGTCGACCGTAATCGAATCGTATCTTCAAAGCTGCTGGAAGTGGGCTTCGGCCAAAAGACCGCTGTTTGAAGAATGCGTTCTGGCGGTCGAGATTCTCCCGGCCGTGACGTTCTGCGAGGGTTGCAGCAAGACCTACGGAACGGTGGCACATGGAAAGATTTGCCCGTACTGCGGGAGCGAGAAGACATATCTTCTGCAGGGCAATGAATTCAATATAAAAGAGATAGAAGTTTAAGTAGGAGGAGAGGTTATGTTTTTTCAGCTTTATGGAGAGACAGCCGGATGGCAGCTTTTAGGCTGGCTGATGGTATTTACAGGTCTTGTAGTAATGAACGAGGTTGCAAGACGTTCTAAGGCAGGCGGAATTGCGTGTTTTGTAGCGCTGCCTGCTGCTCTGACAGTATACTTTATTGCAATTTACATCGGAGCTGCAAATGGTGCCGAGTGGGCACTTAACAATGATACCTATGTACATATGAACAGCTGGTTCCACTATGCTAAGCTGTACGCTGCAACTGCAGGCTGCATAGGCTTCATGATTCTTAAGTATCACTGGGGAAAGCTCGGTAAGTCACAGGCCTTCAAGGCATTCCCATTCGTAATCGTTGCAATCAATATCCTGATTGCCGTTGCATCCGACTTTGAGTCAGCAATCCGCGCAGGTTCACTTGCCGGCGGATGGTGGCTTTCATCTGAGGGCGTATGGCTTTACGGCGGATGGTGGAACATCCTTAACGGTATTGCAGGACTTCTTAACATATTCTGTATGACAGGTTGGTGGGGAATCTACTCATCAAAGAATAAGCAGGATATGCTGTGGCCTGATATGATCTGGGTATATGTACTTGCATACGATGTATGGAACTTTGAGTACACATACCTCAATCTGCCAACACACTCTTGGTACTGCGGACTTGCACTGCTGCTTGCCCCAACTTTTGCCGCTGCACTGTGGAACAAGGGCGGATGGATTCAGAACCGTGCAAACACTCTCGCACTCTGGTGCATGTTTGCTCAGGTATTCCCACTATTCCAGGATGCAAGCAGATTCACAACTGTAACATCTGTTTACGGTGAGGGCGGAATCGCTGCAGCTATGGGAAGCAGCATGCCAACAAGTGCTGACCCAATGGCACAGGGCTTTATCGCAGTACTTTCAATTGCTGTAAATGTGTTCATCTTCGCATACATTCTTAAGAGAGCTAAGGTTCAGAAGAAGAATCCTTGGAAGAATGAGATCTTTACTGACACTAAGGATTACATCGAGGCAATGGATCGTGCTTAATAATTAATATTTAATACAAAACTCCTGTCCGGTCGTGTCATCACAGCCAGGGCGGGAGTTTTATTATATCTGTATTATTTAAGCACTTGCATAAGCATTCGTGAATCGTTAAGATTTTACTTAAGACACGGAGGTGATGTTATGCCCGAGAGAACTAAGAATATAGGACTTATTGCACTGTGTGCTTTAATAATGTTTGTAAGTATTTTCGCGGTTGCTCCTAAGATGGAGAAGCTTGAGACATATAGCGGAACCGTCGAGACTCTCGACATGCTTAAGGAGAACGCTGCTTTAATGACAGGAACTGCTGCCGTTGCTGCGACTGCTGCTGCAGCTATCCCTGGTGATGCGACAACACCTGTTGCTAATAAGATCGCTGACGTCGCAGGATATATGGTTGTCGTTTATGCCGCTATTATAATAGAGAAGTATTTTATCGTAACGATTGGAGGCATTACGTGCAGGTGGATTATTCCTGCTGTGTGCCTTATTATGATTACTTACCTCGGAGCACGCATGCTTGGAAGAAGCGGCTCTAGCCTGAGGTGGCTTAAGGATCTGTCTGTAAGAATATGTGTTGCGGCACTGATTCTGTGGATGGTTGTCCCTGTAAGCGCAGGCATGTCACAGACGGTATATGATATATATAATACGACCTCCGAGAAGCGACTCGAGGAACTCGACAAGAAGTATGAAGACGCGGGCAAAATATCCGATGAATCAACGGAAGATTCCGAGGAAAAGAAGGGTGTTTTGGACGGGCTCTTAGGTTCGCTTAAGGATTCTGTCGATGCGGCGAAGGATTCTCTCTCGGTGGCGACCGAGAAGTCAGTTGACTATTTTAAGGCGAAGCTCGACATCCTTGTTGAGGGTGCGGGTGTGCTGATTGCGATAACAGTTGTGATTCCGGCAGCTATGCTGATATTCGGGCTGTGGGTGATCAAGCTGCTGTTTAATCTGAACATTAATATAGGAATAGGAGCGCTTAAGAAATGAAGACGGAGACGGCATACTGGAATACGAAGACACATATGTTCAAAGGCGATGAGCATATCTGTTCGGCGTGCGGTTATGTGAGCAAGAAGAGGACAGGCAAGTGTCCTGGCTGTGGCCGCAAGATGAGAAAAGGCAAGAAGGATCTTGGCTGGATTGATGATATGGAAGCCTTTGATGCGATTTTTGGTGATTAGTATTTGGTTGGTGGGGGAATCTTGATTTATCATGAGCGTTAATTCTGTATTTGAGAATGTAAGGCGTATATCGAAGCGGGTTCTGTGCGTGCTGTTTGGTGTGATGATTGTGGTATCATCAATGCCTTCTGGCGTGGATGCGGCAGAGAAGGAAGCATCAGAGGATGTGATTCGCGTAGCTTCACTTAATGACAGCTTTAACTTTGTCAACAGCAAGGGTATTCGAAGAGGATACTGCTACGAGCTTCTTGATAAGCTCTCTGGTTATACTGGCTGGAAGTATGAGTACGTGGACAGCACATGGGGCGACTGCTTTGATGAGCTTAAGGATGGCGAGATTGATATCATAGGTGGCGTCTCATATACAGACGAGCGCGCGAGTCAGATGCTTTTCTCAGAAGCTGCAATGGGTAAGGAGAAGTATTACCTTTATGCAGACCCATCAAATGAAGAGATTTCTGAAGCTGATTTAAAGTCTCTTGATGGTAAGAGAATAGGAGTGCTTCATAATTCAAAGCCTGAGGAATTGCTTAATAAATGGGAACAGAAGTACGGAATCAGGCTAAAGCATGTCAATACGATCAACGACGAAGATATTTCAGAGAAGCTTAAGGATAATGAAATCGACTGCTTTATTCAGCTCGAGGAATCATACTGGGCGAAGCATGGAATTTCATCGATTACATGCATCGGTCAATCGAGCGTCTATTTTGCCATTAATCAGAACAGACCTGATATAAAGAATGCAATAGATAAAGCTATGAATTGTCTTGAAGAGGATAATCCTTTCTATATTATGGACTTGTATAAGGAGTATTTCTCTTTCGATTCTGCACCTGTTCTTTCGGGTGCGGAGAAGACTTGGCTTAAGAAGCACGGTAATATTAAGCTTGGTTATCTGAATAATGATCCTGCAGTCAGTGTTCTTGATAAGTCAACTGGTGAGATGACTGGTGCTATAACTGATTATATAAAATATGCTGAAGACTGTTTAGGTAACCAGACTCTTGAGTTTGATCTGGTTGGATTTGACAACCGTAAGGAAATAAGAGCGGCTCTGAAATCAAATGAGATAGATGCAATATTTCATTTTCCTCAGCACCCTAATGTAGCTAATGATAATGGTTTTTCATTTACTAATACGACATGGACATACGGCCTGCTTGCTGTAATGAAGGTATCCGATAAAGGACCTTTTAATGAAAAAGCTGCAAAGAAGGTGGCTATTCCTAAGGACTCCATTTCACTTGCTGAGCACATAGAGTATTTCTATCCTCAGTGGGAGATTATTGAATGCAATTCTGTCGAGGATGAAGTCAAGGCCATTGATAAAGGTGATGCTGATTTATTTGTTACAGGTGTAGGTAACGCATCAGAGTATACCAGCAAGACAACATATTATGGAGTTCCACTGTCTCAACCGGAGAGATCTGCAATAGCTGTTAACAGCGGAAACAGATATCTTCTATCAATTCTTAATAAGACGATTAAAGCAATGCCTACCAATATGCTGACAGGCTCGCTTTCTATGTATGAAAGCAATGCGAAGAGAGTAACTTTGAGGGCCTATCTGAAGGACAATATGTTAACTGTTTCTATTACGGTAATTTCAGCTACTCTAATTGTTCTTATCTGCATTCTTATTCTGCTTCGTAAGGCGAGACGCGCAGAAGCTGCATCAAGACAGGCTGCGATCGATACACATTCACTTAATGAGAAGCTGCAGGTTGCAGTCGAGAAGGCAGAGAGCGCAAGCCGTGCCAAGTCGACGTTCCTGTTTAACATGTCTCACGACATCAGAACTCCAATGAATGCAATCATTGGATACTCCGATCTGTCACTTAGACATCTTGATGAGCCAGACAAGCTCAAGCGATACATGGAGAACATTCAGGCCTGCGGCAGGAACCTTTTGGCCTTGCTTAATAACGTTCTCGACCTGGCAAGAATTGAGAACAGAAAGACAAGAATCGAATATTCGGTTACAGATGTAAAGAGTGATTTTGATACCTGCGTTATGATGTTCAGTAACGATGCTGAGGCTAAGAATCAGACGCTTACAAGGACTGAGGAGATAATCTATCCGTATGTTCATACGGACAGTCTTCATGTTACTGAGGTTATTACCAATATCTTAAGTAATGCTGTGAAGTACACCGGTGTGGGTGGAAGCATAAGTGTTAATCTTAAGCAGACTCCGGCTGCAGAGGCTGGCTGGTGCAATATGATATTTACTGTAGCAGATAACGGCATTGGCATGTCGGAGGAATTCCAGAAGCACCTGTTTGAGCCTTTTGAACGCGAGCATACGTCGACAATCTGTGGTATCGAGGGAAGTGGCATCGGCATGGGCATAGTGAAGGAGCTTGTGGATCTGATGAACGGTACTGTAGAGGTCGAGAGTGTAATAGGTGAGGGTTCAACCGTCACTGTTACAATTCCTTGCCAGATTGCATCTGAATCAGAGGTGCGCAAGAGGAAGCATGTCGTAAGAACTGATTCGAAGGCTCTTAAGGGCGTAAGGATTCTTCTTGCTGAGGATAATGACATCAATGCGGAGATTGCCGAGGAGCTTCTTTCTGAGGAGGGCTGCGTTACTGAAAGAGCCTGCGATGGAGCAGAGTGTCTTAAGATGCTCGAGAATGCTGACGACGGCTACTACAGAATGGTAATCATGGACATTCAGATGCCTGTTATGGATGGTTATGAAGCAACAAGAGCAATAAGAAAGCTTGATGACGAGACGAAGGCAGAGATTCCTATTATTGCCATGACGGCCAATGCTTTTGCAGAGGACAAGCAGGCAGCGCTTGCTGCCGGAATGAATGATCACGTTGGCAAGCCAGTTGATATGAGTGTGCTTGTGCCTATAATGAAGAAATATCTGTAAAAATTTGTGGGGCTTTGTGAGGGGCTTCGCCAGAAAGAGATTTTATGATATGAAATTTGACGGACTGAAATTTGAACGAATAGTAGATGCAGGGCATCCATACTATGAGGATGCAATTGAACTTTATAAGATAAGCTTTCCAGCTCACGAGCAGAGAAAGAAGGAATCTCAGATTGAGATACTGAGTGATTCTCGTTATCACTTCGACGCAGTTTTCGATGATGGTGTTTTCGTAGGTGAGATTCTGTACTGGAACATTGGCGAGTTTCTCTATGTTGAGCACTTTTGCGTAATGCCGAATATGAGAAACAAGCACTACGGACAGAGAATACTGGCTGCACTTCAGGACAAGCCTATGATTCTTGAGATTGATCCACCTGTGGATGAGATTTCTATACGCAGGAAAGGGTTCTATGAGCGCTGTGGATTTGTAGCTAATCCATATGCTCACATTCATCCACCTTATTCTGAGAAGAATGAGGGGCATAATCTTGTAGTTATGAGTTCGCCAGAGGAGCTTACACCTGAGGAGTATGAGGTGTTTAATCGCGGACTGTGTGATATGGTAATGGCCGGCGCATTGTAAATAGTAGTTTAGTAATCAGAGGTTGGATTATGTTTAGAAACTTGGTGCTGGTGCAGGTCGTACTTCTGAGTTTTCAGAGCTTGCTATATTTCGGCTGCGAAATGTTTCAGCACAGAATTCATAATGTAAAACTGGAAATAGATGACAGAATTCCGTTCCTGCCATGGAGCGTGCTGTTTTACTGTCTCTGGTTTCCGCTGATTGCTGTTTATCCGCTGGCGGTATATGATGTTGATCCAGTTTATTATTGTAATTACTTAGTGGCAATGGTTCTGGAGATTCTGGTAAGTGTTGCCTGTTATCTTGTATATCCAACTTCATTTAAGAGACCTGCTACTCCAGATACTTTCTGGGGTAACTTTATGAAGCTTATATATCATGGAAGCTACAGGGGCTTGAACTGTGCGCCAAGTCTACACTGTTCAAGCTGCTATCTGATAATATGGGTTTCGATTACGTGTCCGGGTATGGGGATGTGGATCAGGGTACTTGCTATAGTAGTGGCGGTACTGATAGTGCTGTCAACTCTGACTACCAAGCAGCACGCTGTTATAGATGTGGTGACAGCGGCGCCGCTGTTTGGGCTGTGCTATGGTGCTGGAGCGGCGCTGGCTGTGCAGCTTTATCCGGTGATAGTCGGATTCATAGGAAGCTAGACGCTAGCTTGTGCGATATCCAAAATTATCTTGCAATAAAAAATGAGCCTATTAATGCCAAAATATGCATTGATAGGCATTTTTATGCCTTAAATTCTAGCCCGACTCACTTACATTCTCGTCGGGCTTTTCATTATCATATTTCAGCACGCCGCGGGCTTAATCATCGAGTTTCTAAGCTGTAGCCCGTACACCGCGGGCTTAATCATCGAATTTCTAAGCTGAAGCCCGCACACCGCGGGCTTAATCATCGAATATCCAAGCTGTAGCCCGCACACCGCGGGCTGTATTAACGAATTCTCAAGCTGTAGCCCGCACACCGCGGGCTGTATTAACGGATTCTCAAGCTGCAGCCCGCACACCGCGGGCTTAATCATCGAATTTCCAAGCTGTAGCCCGCACACCGCGGGCTGTATCAACGAATTCTCAAGTTGTAGCCCGCACACCGCGGGCTTTATCAACGATTTATCAAGTTGTAGCCCGCACACCGCGGGCTTTATCATCGAATTCTCAAGTTATAGGCCGACATCGTCGGGTTAAATTGCCATTTTCATATAAATAGCCCGGAGGCACTAAGAATGACCTCCGGCTTCCGCTCCTACATATTCAAGCAGTTGCAAGCTGAATGCTTTTATTTCTTTTAATACTGCATGCAGCGCGCTACTTTGCTCTCGATCGCAATGCGCCACTTCGCTCTTGTTCGCAGCGCGCTTTTAAGTTTTCACACTATTGATATTTAATCCCTTGCTGTGATCCCTACGCTGCCACTGCTTCGCTATCTCCACATTTAGGCAGCTTCTTCATCTGCTTAAGCAGCGTTATAATGAAGATCACCGAGCTGCTTGCCCATGTGATCGGGTAAGCAAGTGCGAGCAGTACGAATGTATGGCTTATGTGGAGCGCTATTGTTGTGTAAGCCACACGGAGTATGCACCATGTGCTGAGGAATGTCACCATTGAGTACATTGCTTTCTCCATTCCGAGCATTATTCCGCTAGCTGCGTGTGTGAATGCAAGCAGGAAGTAGAATATTGTTACAGTTCTTGCGTAAGTCACTCCGTATGCGATGGAGTCAGGATTTTTGGTGAACAGGCTGATACATTGAGGAGCCCAGATATAGATTACCGCTCCGATTACCTGAGCAATAATGACACTTGATATAATGCTGTACTTTACGCCCTTTCTTATACGCTGATAGTTTCCGGCGCCTCGGTTCTGGCTGACCATGGTCGAAAGCGCCATTGAAATTGAGAGGATCGGGATGAATACAAATCCTTCAATCTTGATATGTGCACCCTGACCAGACATCGCGTATTCGCCAAAAGAATTAATATATGTCTGAATAACTACATTTCCGATGCTGAGAGCAGAATTCTGGATTCCAGACGGAAGACCCTGAAGTATAATCTGTTTTAGAATTTTGCCATTGAACGGAGAGCCCTTGAGATTGATTCTGAAAAGGCCTCCTTTTCGCTGCATTCTTAAGTAGCAAAGGACCGCTGCAACGCCCTGTGCAATTACTGTTGCAAAAGCAGCTCCGAACGTTCCCTGATGCAGAACTGCTACGAAGAACAGGTCGAGCACGATATTCAGAACTGACGAAATCAGAAGAAATATAAGTGGCATCATGCTGTCTCCGAGCGCTCTCATGATTGCAATCAGAAGGTTGTACATGATGATTGTTGAGATTCCCATGCAGTAAACACGGAAATACGTGATGGCCTCAGGCTGAACGCTAGCAGGAGTGTCCATCCAGATGATGATTTTAGGTGCAAGCAGGGTGGTGATGACTGTAACCACGATACTTGTGATGATTCCTAGAAAGAATGTGTTCTGAATTGCTTTGGAAACGCCTTCCTCATTGTTCGCACCATAGAATCTCGAAATTACAACGCCGGCGCCGTTCGACAGACCCATGAAAAATCCCACGATAAGAAAACACAGGTTTCCGCACGAAGATACTGCCGCAAACGATGCATTATCCGCGAAGTTACCGATGATAAGCGAGTCAGCGATGTTGTAAAGCTGCTGAAGGAGCTGGCCAAAAAGTAGGGGCATCAGAAAAGAGATAAACCCGCGGGCCAGTGATCCTGTTGTAAGTGTGTTGATGTTGTCTTTCTTCATTTTTATATAAATAATCCTTAAATTTACATGTATATACCTAACCTTATAATTATAACGCGTTTTAGACTGGAGTTTAAGAGCTTGAAAGACAATATTTTTGAACAAGGCAATAACTCGAGATAGTGAGTTGAAATAATTACATATTAGAGTATAATTATGTTAACAATTAAACACAGGGGAGCTTGTGAGGCAGGCTGAGAGGAAGTACTCGAACTTCGACCCGATAACCTGATTTGGATAATGCCAACGTAGGGAGCTGCTTATGACATACACGGGGAATTTCCAAGTCGGGAATTTCCCGTTTTTTTATTGTGTAACGGGTTTTAGGAGGTTAATGATGGTAAAGGTTAATGGTTCTGAGCTTGATATCGCAGGACTTTCCGTTAAGGAATATCTTGATAGAACAAGCTACAACCCTGCAAGGGTTGCAGTTGAGATTAACGGCGATATCGTGTTCAAGTCTCAATATGATACCGTTCTCCTTAAGTATGATGACAGCATGGAAGTTGTCAGCTTCGTAGGAGGTGGCTAGATGATTCCGACGCGTGAAGAATGGACCGCTGCGCTTAATGAGCGTCACGGCACTGAGCTCCAGAAGAAGTTCGATGCGGCAACCATCGCTGTATGCGGACTTGGAGGACTCGGCTCGAATATAGCAATATCCCTTGCGAGAGCGGGAATCGGAAGACTGATACTGATTGATTTTGACCGCGTGGACATAACAAACCTCCACAGACAGCAGTACAGAGCAGATCAGATCGGGATATATAAGACCGAGGCACTTTCAGAAATTCTTAAGGGGATTGCACCATATATCGAGATAGAGACACATACGGTCAGACTTACGGAGGAGAACTCGGCAGAGCTTCTTAAGGACGCTGACATCGTGTGCGAAGCTTTTGACAGTCCGGATGCGAAGGCGATGCTTGTGGACGTTGTGCTCGAGCGGCTTCCTGGGGCGTACATTGTTGCGGGTTCTGGAATGGCTGGCATGGCGACACCGAATTCAATCGTCACAAGACGTCTGACAGAGAGATTCTATCTTTCGGGGGATGGCGTGAGTGATGTGAATGACGACATCGGACTTGTCGCACCGAGGGTCATGCTGTGCGCGGCGCACCAGGCACATACGGCGTTAAGAATTCTTGCAGGAGAATATAACGTATAGGGTAGTTATAGAAAGGTTAAAGAAATGAATAATGACAAGCTTGTTATAGGTGGACACGAATTTAATTCAAGATTCATTCTAGGTTCGGGTAAGTACTCGATGAAGCTGATTGAGTCAGCTATTAAGGATGCGGGCGCAGAGATTATTACGCTTGCAGTAAGAAGAGCTAACACTAAGGATGAGGAGAATATTCTCGACTACATTCCTGAGGGCGTTACACTTCTTCCTAACACATCAGGTGCTAGAAATGCAGACGAGGCAGTAAGAATTGCGCGTCTTGCAAGAGAGCTTGGATGCGGTGATTTTGTAAAGGTTGAGATTATGAGGGATGCGAAGTATCTTCTTCCTGACAATCAGGAGACTATCAAGGCAACAGAGATTCTCGCTAATGAGGGTTTTGTGGTAATGCCTTACATGTATCCAGATCTTAACGCTGCAAGAGATATGGCTAATGCAGGTGCTGCTACAATCATGCCGCTTGCTTCACCAATCGGTTCGAACAAGGGCCTTGCAACTAAGGAGTTTATCCAGATTCTGATCGATGAGATTGATCTTCCAATCATCGTTGATGCTGGAATCGGTAAGCCTTCACAGGCGTGCGAAGCAATGGAGATGGGTGCAGCTGCAATCATGGCTAACACTGCTCTTGCAACTGCAGGCGACCTTCCAATGATGGCTCAGGCATTTCGTCAGGCTATCGAGGCAGGACGTAAGGCTTATCTTTCAGGACTCGGTCGTGTGCTCACAAGAGGTGCTTCAGCATCAGATCCTCTTACAGGCTTCCTAAGAGACTAGGAGGTGCAGGATGGATAATCAGTATTTTGTAGATTCTGATGCACTGTCACCAGAGGCTCTTAAGCGTAAGCATGAGCTTGAGAATGATCCTTCAAGCAGAAGGAATCATATGGAATATATGGAAGGAATGGAGGTACTCGATTCAGATATCTGCGAGAAGGTAATGTCGCAGATGAAGAGCTACGACTATTCCAAGTATACAGCTAAGGATGTTCGTGCGGCTCTTAACCACGACACTTGTACGGTTGAGGACTTCAAGGCACTTCTGTCACCTGCGGCTCTACCATTCCTTGAGGAGATGGCGGAGAAGGCACGAATTGAGACAGGAAAGCATTTTGGCAATACAGTATACGTTTTCACGCCACTTTACATTGCGAACTACTGTGAGAACTACTGCGTATACTGCGGTTTCAACTGCTACAACAATATTCAGCGCATGAAGCTTTCAATGGAGCAGATTGAGCACGAGATGAAGGTTATCGCGGACAGTGGAATGGAGGAGATTCTCATTCTTACTGGAGAGAGCAGAGTCGCAAGTGATGTAAAGTACATCGGTGAGGCCTGCAAGCTTGCACGCAAGTACTTCCGTATGGTAGGTATCGAGATTTATCCTGTAAACACAGACGAGTACAAGTACCTTCATGAGTGCGGAGTTGACTATGTAACTGTTTTCCAGGAGACTTACGATTCTGACAGATACGAGCAGCTTCACCTCGCAGGTCACAAGAGAGTATGGCCATACAGATTTGACGCTCAGGAGAGAGCTCTTCGCGGCGGAATGAGAGGAGTTGCTTTCTCAGCACTTCTTGGACTTTCAGACTTCAGAAAGGATGCACTGGCAAGCGCACTTCACGTGTACTATCTCCAGAGAAAATATCCTCACGCTGAGATGTCGCTTTCATGCCCAAGACTCAGACCTATCATCAACAACGATAAGATCAATCCGCTCGATGTTGGTGAGAAGCAGCTCTGTCAGGTGCTCTGCGCATACAGAATCTTCCTGCCTTTTGTAGGAATCACTGTTTCATCTAGAGAGAGCGCTGAGTTCAGAAACGGAATCGTAAAGATTGCTGCAACTAAGGTTTCAGCAGGTGTTTCAACAGGAATCGGTGACCACGAGAAGAAGTATAACGGTGCTGATGATCAGGAGACTGGTGATGAGCAGTTCGAGATTGATGATGGCAGAAGCTTCTCAGAGATGTACGACGATATGTCTGACGAGGGTCTTCAGCCGGTTCTTAACGACTACGTATATTTATAAAGGAGCACTTGATTAATGAGAGATTTTGATCCAAGTCTATATTTCATAACAGACAGTACAGGTCTTGATGAAGATGTCTTTCTCGGCAAAGTTGAACAGGCTCTCAAGGGTGGAGTTACACTTATGCAGCTTCGTGAGAAGAAGCGCACAACAAGAGAGTATATCGATCTTGCTGTAAAGGTTCACGACCTCACTAAGAAGTACAATGTTCCTCTGATTATTGACGACAGAGTTGATGTTGCACTCGCAGCTGATGCAGAGGGTGTACACGTTGGAGCAGAGGATATGCCTGTAAGCATGGCTCGTAAGATCATGGGTGAAGACAAGATTGTCGGAGCTACAGCTAAGACTGTGCCATGGGCAACTGATGCATTCAATCAGGGTGCTGACTACCTCGGAGTCGGAGCAATCTATCCGACAACAACTAAGGTTAAGACAGTTCTTACATCAACAGAGACTCTTGCCGACATCTGCGAGGCTGTAGATATCCCGGTCAACGCGATCGGCGGTCTTAACAAAGACAATATTGATGTTCTTACAGGAATTCCACTCGCTGGTATCTGCGTGGTATCAGCAATTATGAAGGCTGATGATCCTGAGGCTGCTGCAGCCGAGCTTAAAGCTAAGGCAGTAGAGCTTGGAATCATCAAGTAGGAAATTCTCGGGAGAACAGACAATGAAGAATCGAATGAACACGGCGCTTACAATCGCAGGAAGTGATTCAAGCGGTGGAGCCGGAATACAGGCGGATATCAAGACGATGACCATGAACGGGGTCTATGCGATGAGTGCGATTACAGCTCTTACCGCACAGAACACTACAGGCGTCAGAGCCATCATGGAAGCATCGCCGGAGTTTCTCCGCCAGCAGATAGATGCAGTGTTCGAGGATATTTATCCAGATGCCGTTAAGATTGGAATGGTTTCATCAAGCGAGCTTATCGAAGTTATCGCCGAGAGATTATCATTCTATTCGGCCAAAAGCATCGTCGTCGATCCCGTAATGGTCGCAACGTCAGGTTCTTCTCTTATGAAGAGCGATGCCGTGAAGTCGATGACGGAGAAGCTGCTGCCACTCGCGACGCTCGTTACTCCTAACATTCCTGAAGCTGAAGTGCTTTCAGATATGAAGATTGAGAACAGGGAAGACATGATTACAGCTGCAAAGGTGATAGGTGATACATATCACTGTCCTGTACTTATCAAGGGGGGACACAGTATAAACGATGCGAGTGACCTTCTGTATCGAGATGGCGAATACAGATGGTTCGAAGGCACACGTATTGACAATCCGAACACACACGGAACAGGTTGCACCCTATCAAGTGCAATCGCCGCCAATCTGGCCAAAGGCTTCACGCTTGACCAGGCGGTACAGAGATCGAAGGATTATATTTCCGGAGCGCTAGAGAGCATGCTCGACCTCGGGAAGGGCAGCGGGCCACTTAAACATAATTTTGGCCTTGAAGGCGAATGGGCGCGAAATATAAATGAATAAATAAACACTACACATAAGGAAAGGATTATTTTAAAATGAGAAACTATACGACACAGATGGATGCCGCACGTAAGGGAATTATCACTCCAGAAATGAAGGCTGTTGCCAAGAAGGAGTACAGAACTGAGGAGGAGATCAGAGATCTAGTAGCTAGAGGTCAGGTTGCAATCTGCGCTAACAGACTGCACACTTGCATCGATCCTAATGGTGTTGGTTCAATGCTCCGCACTAAGATTAACGTAAACCTCGGCGTATCTCGTGACTGTAAGGACTACGATATTGAGATGCAGAAGGTTATGGCTGCAGTAGATATGGGAGCTGAGGCTATCATGGACCTTTCATCACACGGAAACACTCAGCCTTTCCGTCAGAAGCTCACTTCAGAGTGCCCTGCAATGATCGGTACTGTTCCTGTTTACGACAGTGTTATCCACTACCAGAGAGACCTTGCTACTCTTACTGCTAAGGATTTCATCGATGTTATTCGTCTTCACGCTGAGGACGGAGTTGACTTCGTAACACTTCACTGCGGAATCACTCGTAAGACTATCGAGCAGATCAAAAAGCATAAGAGAAAGATGAACATCGTTTCAAGAGGTGGTTCACTCGTATTCGCATGGATGAGCATGACTGGTGAGGAGAACCCATTCTATGAGTACTACGATGAGATCCTCGACATCTGCCGTGAGTATGACGTAACTATTTCACTTGGTGATGCTTGCCGTCCAGGATGCCTTGCTGACGGAAGTGACGTATGCCAGATCGAGGAGCTTGTAAGACTTGGAGAGCTCACTAAACGTGCATGGGAGAAGGACGTTCAGGTTATGGTAGAGGGTCCTGGTCACATGCCAATGGATCAGATTGAGGCTAACATGAAGATGCAGCAGACTATCTGCATGGGAGCTCCTTTCTACGTACTCGGACCTATCGTAACTGATATCGCTCCTGGCTACGACCACATCACTTCAGCAATCGGTGGAGCTATTGCTGCTGCAAGCGGTGCTGCATTCCTCTGCTACGTAACTCCTGCAGAGCACCTCGCTCTTCCAGATGTTAATGACGTAAAGCAGGGAATCATCGCTTCAAGAATCGCTGCACACGCTGCTGATATCGCTAAGAAGATTCCTCATGCAAGAGACATCGACGACAAGATGGCTGACGCAAGAAGAACATTCGACTGGGATACTCAGTGGGAGTGCTCAATCGACCCAGAGACTGCTAAGTCAATCCGTGACAGCAGAGCACCAGAGCACGACGACACTTGTTCAATGTGCGGTAAGTTCTGTGCAGTAAGAAGCATGAACAAGGCACTTAACGACGAGTATATTGATATTCTATAATTGAATACACGAGACATTTGTACGAGATGTTCACGCAAAAGCCGCTGCCGTGGAGGTAGCGGTTTTTGCATTGGAAATTTTGTAGTTGGTGAAACAGGCGCGGATGCAGTCAGAATGCTTGCACCGCGCGAGCTTCACTATCGGTATTCCAAGACGTAGCCCGCACTCCGCGGGCTATATCATCTCATTCGCAAGTCATAGCCCGCACCCCGCGGGCTTCATCATCAAATTCGCAAGTCATAGCCCGCATTTGACGGGCTACAGCATCAAATTTGCAAGTCATAGCCCGCACCCCGCGGGCTTCATCATCAAATTCGCAAGACGTAGCCCGCACTCAGCGGGCTATATCATCTCATCCGCAAGACGTAGCCCGCATTTGACGGGCTACAGCATCAAATTTGCAAGTCATAGCCCGCACCCCGCGGGCTTCATCATCAAATTCGCAAGTCATAGCCCGCACTCCGCGGGCTTCACCATCGAAATTTCAAGACGTAGCCCGCACCCCGCGGGCTACAGCATCGAATTTGCAAGACGTAGCCCGCACTCAGCGGGCTATATCATCTCATTCGCAAGACGTAGCCCGCACTCAGCGGGCTTCATCATCAAATTTGCAAGTCATAGCCCGCACTCAGCGGGCTTCACCATCGAAATTCCAAGACGTAGCCCGTCAAATGCGGGCTACAGCATCGAATTCGCAAGTCATAGCCCGCACCCCGCGGGCTTCACCATCGAAATTCCAAGACGTAGCCCGCACTCAGCGGGCTTCATCATCAAATTCGCAAGTCATAGCCCGCGCCTTAACGCACACTATACCGCGGGTTACGAACTTCTTAAAATAAAGGTTCATCACGTTTTCCTCGGGGATTTAGTTAAAACAAACCTATACATCGCTACAGTGGTACAACTGATGGCATGTAATTCTGCACTGAAACTGGTTGTGTCAGAGACGATTTCTACAATGGTTTCAATTCTTCCCGGATATCGGGAAGAATATGCCATTCAGTAATTTTTGTATCATCAAACCAATCAGAACCATAAATAAATCACCCTCGCCAAACCCACGTCTCCCAGATGTAAAGAAATAGGATCCTTGTAAAATGAAAACCTGCATAAGGAAAGCAATATCAGCTGACGATGAGCAAGAGCATGCTAGGCTTGGCCAGCCAGGCTGGCATTAGCGGAGAATCCGCGTTATGCCACCTGGCGCCAGCGTAATTGCATGCTCTTCGAGGCTCATAGTCCAGCTATTGCTGACCAATGCAGGTTTATTATTTCTATTCAATCCCCGAGGAAAATGTGATGAACCAAAAAATACCATCCCCGCGTCAAACGCGGGGTTGTTTTTATATGACGGGCATAGCCCTTGTTCCTCGCTACGCGTACAACGCGTGAACGCGGTTCTGCCAGCTGCGTATTATTTAATGTTTCTTT